>Ga0310786_10010558_pt1 | contig 11598 bp, 8 predicted proteins | sample AusTroGonzalo_MG_FD_203881 | JGI IMG/M metagenome (GOLD analysis project Ga0310786, IMG submission 203881) | Bovine rumen microbial communities from tropical cattle in Woodstock, Queensland, Australia - Gonzalo_03 (v2) (version 2) | ecosystem: Host-associated > Mammals > Digestive system >... | reverse complement strand
GATATGGGCGGCATGGCCGATTTCGATGCCCGCCGCACCGATATGGGCGGCATGGCCGATTTCGATGCCCGCCGCACCGATATGGGCGGCATGGCCGATTTCGATGCCCGCCGCACCGATATGGGCGGCATGGCCGATTTCGATGCCCGCCGCACCGATATGGGCGAGGGATTATCGGGGCGTGGGGCTTCAGCCCCATCAGCCCCAAAATCAGCCATAATATCAACTTTCACGAGCGCGCAGGAGCGCGAAGCCCTGCGCCGCGCACTGGCCAAAGGACGACGCGTGATACAGGTGATTCCCCAAGGCATACCGCCGGAAAGCGACCTCTCGCCCGCGCTGCTCGCAGCCTGCCGCGAAGGCCGCGCGCTGCTTCTTTCGCCACAGCCGCCATGCTCTCGCCTCAACAAGAAGGTAGCCACATGGTGCAACGAGTATGTCTTGCGACATGCCGATGAAATATGGACTGGCAACATCTCGCCCAACGGCATGCTTGCCGCCATGCTGAAAGCCCTTGGACGATAATATCGACGATAAGCGAGCGGCACGGTGCAATAAAGTGCCCTATCGGGGTTGCAATTGCCTCAATATGACGAAGGCGGGGATTCCCTTGATGTCAAGGGACTTCAACTCCGGTATTTTCGCAACTTCTGAAAGCTCCTCTGCCTGAAGGCGTATAACTACAAATTTATCAAGTTCATTCATAACTTCAGCGTTTTTGAGCGTGGTTTTCTCCATTGCGAGACAATTCTTGCACCACGTCGCCCATATGTCCACTAATATAGGCTTATTGAACGTGCGGGCCTGAACTAGGGTCTGACCCCATGTGGCGGGGGTGGCCTCAAGGGTCTGACCCCCCAGTGCCGATGGGGTCAGACCCTTGGGGTGGGATGGGGTCTGACCCCTTTGCCAAATTGTCCAGGCGAGGTATGCATACCATGCAGCCATTGCGAAGATCACGAGGGCAAAAATGCGTTTAACCCAAACCATCCAGGCTCCAGGACGAGGCAAGACGGAAAGCCCCGCCGCCACGAAAAGCCATGGAAGGCCCATGCCTACACCAAGAACGAACGGCAGCGAAATGGTCCACAAACGCCCTGCGGCGAAGCCTTCCGCCGTGTACACGAGAGTGGCCATGAGAATCGGCTGGACGCACGCCCCGGCCAGAACCGCAGCCCCAGCGCCAAGCAGAAACGCCCCGCCTATCCCCCGCGACGCAGAACGAGCTGTGGGGTCAGACCCTTTGCGTGAAGCTGTGGGGCCAGACCCTTTGCGCGAAACATGGCGCCGCCACATCGCCGCAACGTCTATGTTCACCACGTCGAGCATCCCAAGCCCCAAGACGATGAACACCACCGACACCGCCAAGTTGAACCATGCGCTTGACTGCACTGCGCCGAACGCCATTCCTCCAAAAGCCGCCGCCAGGCCAAGCACACCATACGCCACCGCCATTCCGCCGCCATACGCCAGCCCGCGCACAATACGACTCGCCCGCGAAGACTCGCCCCGTCCAATGAGTATCGCCACGTTCACCGGCACAAGCGGCAGCACACATGGGGTAAGATTCGCCAAAAGCCCGCCCAGCAGCACAAGCAGCACCACAATGACGATTGACTTGTCCGCAAACGGCGCCGATTCATCTTCTCCGCGCAGAAAGGAAATGAACTCGGGCGCGCGCATGTAGCCGAAGCCGACACGTGCGCGCATCGGCTCTTCCGCCGGCGCAACGACGCCATCTGCATCTGGTTTGGCCGCAACCGCGCCATCAGGCGGCAATGCCCCCGCCGCAATCGCCGCCTCACGGGACGGATAGCACACTTCGCCAATGCATATCGGCTCCGCCGCAAGCGAGGCGGCCAAAAGAACGGCAATTACGACAAAACGTGTTTTCATGTCAGTATTATAACATATTCCCTGACGCGCCGACGCGCGCGGAAACAATATTGAAAAACTTGCGTTTGCCTGCGCAATCCGCTTTTGGTATAATATTCGGCCATGGCCGAAGATTTGAATGTGCGGCCGGAAAGACAGAAGGACTGACATGCACCCATATCGTACCCATACATGCAACCAACTCCGCAAAGAGGACGCCGGCAAGACCGTGCGTCTCTCCGGATGGATGTTCCGCCTCCGCGACCACGGCGGCATCCTGTTCGTCGATCTACGCGACCACTACGGAATCACGCAGATAGTGGTCCACCCGTCGCGTAGCTTCTTCGGCCTCGTGGAGAAGGCGCATCTCGAATCCGTCATCACCGTGACGGGCGAAGTGAAGTTACGCGACCCCGAGACGATCAACCCCGATCTTCCCACCGGCGAAATCGAGATCGAGGCGAACGAGCTCGTGATGGAGTCCGCCAGCGCCGTGACGCCGATATACATTCCCGACGAAAAGGCGGACGAGAGCGAGGAGATGCGCCTCAAGTACCGCTTCCTCGACCTCCGCCGCGAGAAGCTCCACAACAACATAATCCTTCGTTCCGCCGTGATCCGCTTTCTGCGCGAGCAGATGTGGGCCAAAGGCTTCAACGAGTTCCAGACGCCCATCCTCACGGCATCTTCGCCCGAAGGCGCGCGCGACTATCTCGTTCCATCGCGCATCCATCGCGGGCAGTTCTACGCCCTTCCCCAGGCGCCGCAGATGTTCAAGCAGCTCCTGATGGTATCGGGATTCGACAAGTATTTCCAGATCGCACCGTGCTTCCGCGACGAGGCCGCGCGCGCAGACCGTTCGCCGGGCGAGTTCTACCAGCTCGACATCGAAATGTCATACGCCACCCAGGACGAGATATTCGCGGTCGTCGAAGATGTGGTGTCCGCCACATTCAAGAAATTCTCCACATGGGAGTGCAACGCCGCACCCTGGCCCCGCATCAAGTACCGCGACGCCATGATGGTGTACGGCAGCGACAAGCCCGACCTTCGCAATCCGCTCAAGTGGTTCGACATGAGCGACTTCTTCGCTAAGGCCAACTTCAAGGCGTTCGCGTCATGCGTGGCAAACGGCGGTCTCGTCAAGGGCCTGCTCGTCAAGGGCATCGTGGGCGTCGAGGCGCGCACGTGGTTCGACAAGCGCGAAGCGTTCGTCAAGGAGAACGGCGGCAAGGGACTCGGCTACATCTCCTGGACAAAGGAAGGCGAGCTCAAGGGCCCCATCGCGAAGTTCCTCTCCCCGGAGCAGCTTGAGGAGATGAAGGCCCTCGCCAAGATGGAACCCGGCGACTGCCTCTTCTTCATGGCCGCCGATCCCGACGAGTGCCACCGCCTCTCCGGCCTCGTGCGCACGAATATCGCGGACAACATGACGAACGACGTCCGCGAGCACGGCTGCTACAAGTTCTGCTGGATCGTTGACTTCCCGTTCTTCGAGAAAGACCCCGAAACAGGCAAGATCATCTTCTCGCACAACCCATTCTCGATGCCGCAGGGCGGCTTGAAGGCGTTGGAGGAAATGCAGCCGCTGGACATCGTGGCGTACCAGTACGACGTCGTGTGCAACGGCATCGAGCTCTCATCGGGCGCGATCCGCAACCACCTCCCCGAGGTGATGTACAAGGCGTTCGAGATCGCGGGGTACTCCAAGGACGTGGTCGAGCAGAAGTTCGGCGCCCTTCATAGCGCGTTCCAGTTCGGCGCGCCGCCGCACGGCGGCATCGCGCCAGGCGTGGACCGCATGGTGATGCTGCTGGCGGACACCGCGAACATCCGCGAAGTGATCGCCTTCCCGATGAACCAGAAGGCGCAGGATCTGATGATGAACGCGCCGAACTTCGTCACGGAGCAGCAGCTGCGTGAACTGCACATCAAGATCCGCGGCACGGACGGCGCAACGCAGCCGCCCGCCCAGGCGTAGCCGAGTTTCGATCAGGGCAGGGAAAGACCGCCGTCGACAATGAGCGTGGCGCCGGTGATGTAGCGCCCTGCGTCCGACGCGAGAAGGAGCGCCGCGCCTGCGGCGTCCTCGGGAACGGCGTAGTCGTGGATCGGAATCGCATCCGTCACCTTCTTCGCGTAGATGGGATCGCCCAAGGCGTCCCTGTTGCGATCCGTGAAGAACACGCCGGGGCAAATGTTGTTCACGGTGATCCCCTCCTTCGCGACCTGCTTGGCGATGTTCCGCACCATGTTCTCCTGCGCGCCCTTCGTGGCCGCGTAGCCGATCATGTCGGGATGCGGACGCCGCTCCTGCACGCTGCCCACCGTGATGAGGCGTCCCCACCCTTTCGCCTTCATGTGCGGATAGACGATCTGGAACATCCTGAGTGTCGCGAGGTAGTTCACCTGCGCCTCCTTCCTTGCCTCGTCCATCGTGAACTCGTTCCACTTCATGCGCTCCTGTATAGAGGCGTTGGCCACGAGTATGTCTATGTCGTGCGGCAGAGTCTCGACCTGCGCGGGGTCAGAGAGATCGAAGGTCACGGCCTCGCTTTCGGGCGAGAACTCGCGCACCAGGGCCAAAGACTCGACAAGCGGCGCAGACGGCTTTGAGCCGTGCACCAGCACGCGAGCGCCGTATTCGGCCAGCGCAACGGCTATCGCGCGCCCTATTCCGCGCGCAGAACCCGTGACGAGAGCCGTCTTGCCAGACAAGTTGAATTTTTCCTTGAGCATGATTTTTCCTTTCTCAATCGCATTTCGGGCAATCCACTGGACGCATCTTGACGAGCTTCGTAGCGTGCGGCGGAATGGTGACAACGTAGAAACCAGAATGCCTGCCCTCGCATTTCTGCGTCCAAAGATCCTTGACCCAGCACTCGCCATTCAAGCCAAGCTCATCGAACGTAACCTTGATCTCGCGCGCGAACGGATAGCGGTTCACGAGCGCCACGGCGATGAAATTGTTCACGAGCGGACGAGTCCATACGCTCTCGGCGTCGGCATGGCGAATGCGGCGCGCCGTCCTGCCCAGACGATCCTGGCTGACGGCGATGACCTCGTCGTTCATCAGCAGATTCTTCGTGAACTCGTCCATCGCGGCGAGATCGCATCCGATGAGAAGCGGGGATCCCAGCATCGCCCAGAGCGAGACGTGGGTATATTGCTCGTTGGGCGTCAGGAACGTCGGGTGATCGTGGCCGAACGAATACTGCTGCCCCACGATCATCATGTCGGGATCGGCCCACCATCCCGGACGATTGTACTTCCAGTGTTCCGCATTGATGCGCCCCTCGACGGCCAATTCCATCCAGGGCCATGTGTCCTTCAAGTCATCCCAGCTTCTCCAGCACTGTCCGCCGACATCTGCGCCCCACTCCTCCGTGTGCGCCATTCCGTACTGGCAGAAGGAATATACGATGTCGCGATTCTGCTTCTTGAGGCATTCGCCCATAAGGCGATACGGCTTTATGAACGCCTCGCGCAAAGACATGTCCTCGAACGCCCCCTTTTCCCGTCCGCTGCAGCCGGTTTCCTTCTTGAACACCTCGCCGTAGCTGCACCAGTCGTACTTCACGTAGTCGAAGCCCCACTCGGCCCAAGTCTGCGCATCTTGAAGCTCGTGCATGTAGCTCCCTTCGCACTTGCCGCACGTGAGCGGCCCCGGGGAAGAATAGAGGCCGGCCTTGAGGCCAAGCGAATGGATGTAATCCGTCAGCTCCTTCATGTCGGGGAACGAACGGTTTGAAAGTATCTTGCCGGAAGCGTCGCGAGCCGGGCCTATCACATCCTCGCGTCCGCCGAAGTCGTTCTTGCGCATCTCGACGCGCGGGCAGCCGGAGTTGTTCATCTCCCACCAGTCGTCGAGATTGATGTAGGCCCAACCATGATCCGCCAATCCAGAATCATGCATCGCCTTCGCTGCCATCTTGGCCTTCTCCGCCGTGAGACGATAGCAAAGAGTGTTCCAGCTGTTCCAGCCCATCGGTGGCGTAAGGGCGATCGTGTCGCCGACTGCCAGGCGGACAGTGCGAACGGCCTTGCCCTTTGCGTTCTCCGCCGTGACTTCGATGTCGTAGTTGCCAGGCGCGCCGGGCGCGACTCCGCGCAGAACGCCGTTCTCGTCGAGCGTGACTCCGGCCGGCAGGCCTTTCGCGGAGAACTTGATCGGGCGCACGCCAGAGGTGGCGACGCGGAAAATCACGGGGTGCCCCGGACGCACACCCCAGATGTCGGCGCCGTTGATGCGCGGCTCGTCCTTCACCTTGGGCGTAAGTATTCCCAGCTGGACCTTCAAGGCGGGATCGTCCACGACATCCATCTGCGCGCCGTTTTCGTATGTGAAGCGCGCATCAAGCCAATCGGCGTTGGCGGCGTCGAATGCGGTCCATTGCCTGCCGCCGGTAGTTTCGAGCACGATCTCCTTCGCGCCGGAGAGATCGACATGCACCGCCATGGGCTGTTGACCCAGCTTGACATCGTCTGAATCCCACACGATGCGCCCGTCGGCCCACACCTTGAAGCGCGCCGTAGGCTTTCCGTAGCTCTTGCCGGAGCCTGCGTGCTTGGCATCATCGTCGATCGCCACCGATGCGTCAAAGGCGGATACCTTTCCGTTGGAGCGGAACAAGATTGCGCTTTCCGGGCGGGTGCCGAAGCCATGCTCGTACACCTTGCCGGAAACGGTAAGCGGATTGCCGTCAACGGACTTCCCCGCCATCACCTTCCTGCCGCGACCGCACACGGCTCCGGACAGGTTGAACGAATCCACATACGCGCCGGCGCCATCTTTCGGACATTGGGCCTGGGTTTCGGCGACAACTCCGGCGCACGCCAGAGCCAACGCCAGAGCCACTGCACTCTTTGCCATATTCAGACGTTTCATTGCTTCTCCTTTTGGTTTCGGAACGGATTCAATTATATCAGAATTCCGGCGCAAAATCATCTGTTAGTGGCTTTCGAATGCGGGGGGAATATGATATACTAGCAGGCATGAAAACAACACTTGGATTTTTTGGAGCCGGCAAGATGGCCGAGGGCATACTCGCCGCCGCCGCCACCGTTCCCGGATTCGATTCGCAAAGCGTTCTCATGGCTGAACGCATAACGGCACGCGCACGCGAGCTCGAACGCACGCGCAAAGTGCGCACGACGCCGGACGCCGCCGATGTCGCCCGCGCCGCGCGCGTGATATTCATAGCGGTTCGCCCGCAAGACGCCGCCGAACTTGCGGCGTCCGTCAAGCCGCTTCTCACCGAAAAGCACCTGCTCGTCTCGATCGTGGCGGGCAAGTCGCTCGCGACGTTGCGCCGCATGTTCGGCACGCGCGCGCGCATCGTGCGCGTGATGCCGAACCTGGCGCTTCGCGCGCGCGAAGGAATGTGCGCCATATGCGGCGGCAAGAACGCGACTGCGGCGGACGTCCGCCGCGTGGCGAATATCCTTGGCGCCGCCGGGCGCACGGCCATTCTCGCCGAAAAGCACTTCGACGCCGTCACGGCGCTCTCCGGGTCCGGCCCCGCATTCTTCGCATTCATGGAAGAGGCGATGGCGGAAGGCGGGCGCGCGCTTGGGCTTCCGCCGGACGCCGCGCGTCTCCTCGCGGAGCAGACGATGCTCGGCACGGCGGCCTACCTGCGGCAGTCCGGCGCCGACCTGGGCGAGTTCATCTCGGGCGTGGCGACGCCGGGCGGCACGACGGCCGCAGGCATGGACGTGATGCGCGCCTCGGACTTCAAGAAGATCGTGGCCGACACCCTCGCCGCCGCCGCAAGACGCTCAAAAGAGCTCGGGAAATGATCAAGCGAATCGCAGACTTCATCGGCCGCACGTCGAGTACGCTGCCAGACGACGCGCTCAACGCGCTAAAGGCGGCGTATCGGCGCGAGGCCAAAGGATCGTCCGCGAAGATGATCCTGGCGACGATCATCGAAAACGCAAAAGTGGCGGCAGAGGCAGGAACGCCGCTCTGCCAGGACACGGGGACGCTCACGTTCATCGTTGACGAGCGGCTTCGCAGCAAGGCGACACCTGCGGTCTTCGCGAAGGCCGTAACGTTGGCCACTGAGAGGGGATGCCTGCGCCGCAACACGATCGACTCGATCTCCGGCGCTTCCATCGACACGAATGCCTGCCCCGGCGCGCCGGTCGTGCATTACGTCGACAACTCGTCAGGGGCGATCCGCCTGCTGATGAAGGGCGGCGGCAGCGAGAACATGAGCGCGCAGTTTTCGCTGCCAGACGCCGCGATAGGCGCAGGGCGCGATCTTGAGGGGGTGCGCAAGGCGGTACTGACGGCAGTGCAGCGCGCGCAGGGCTACGGATGTGCGCCCGGCATACTCGGCGTGTGCATCGGCGGCGACAGGGCAAGCGGCTATGAAGAGGCGAAGATGCAGCTTTTCCGCAATCTCGCCGACGTGAATCAAGACGCCCGCCTCGCCAAGCTCGAGCGTCGCATACTCAAAGACGCGAACTCGCTCGGAATCGGTCCAATGGGGCTTGGCGGCAAGACGACTGTCCTCGCGGTGAAGATTGGCGCGCGTCCGCGTCTGCCCGCAAGTTTCTTCGTGACTGTGGCTTACCTTTGCTGGGCCGCCAGACGGGGGGAGATGAAGGTATGAAGGAGCTTTGCTACCCATTTTCGGAAAAGGCAGTGAGAGCGCTGAAGGCCGGGGACGCCGTGAGCGTCAACGGCAAGATATGGACAGGTCGCGACCGCTTCCACAAGCATTTCGCCGACGGCGGCGCGCTGCCCGTGGACTTCCGCGACGGCGCTCTCTACCACTGCGGCCCGGTTGTGGTCGGGATGCGCGTGGTCGCCGCAGGACCGACGACAAGCGTGCGCGAGAATCCATACGAACCGGACTTCATAGCCAAAACTGGCCTTAGACTCGTCATCGGCAAGGGCGGCATGGACGCACGGACTCTTGATGCCTGCCGCAAACACGGCGCCGTGTATCTCCAGGCGGTGGGCGGCGCGGCGGCGCTTGCCGCGAAGTGCGTCAAGCGCGTGACGAACGTCTACTTCCTGAAGGAATTCGGCGCGGCGGAGGCATGCTGGGAATTCGAGATGTGCGATTTCCGCTGCGTAGTTGCGATGGACAGCCACGGGAAGAGCCTCTTCGAAGATGTGCGAAAGAAATCGGAAGAGAACTGGAGGCGGATGACCCGGCCATAGGGAACAGCCCGCCGCCCGCGCTGCACAAGAGGATGAATAAGGATAACTTGAAAATGTTGCCAATGTGGAAATGTTGCCAATGCCAATGTTGCCAGTTCCAATTGAAATTGGACATTGGAAATGGCAACATTGGGAAATGACAACATTCAACCAACTTAGGAAATAGGGAACCATGAGTGAAATAAATGCGATAGTTGCCGGCGCCGGAATATGGGGATGCACGGCGGCAAGAGCCCTGGCAGAGGCCGGGCGCAAAGTACTTGTGCTTGAAAAACGCGTAGCGCCCGGCGGCAATGTGCGCTGCGAGACGGACCGCGAGACGGGCATAGAGATCCATGCCTACGGTTCGCACATCTTCCACACGCATATCGACGAAGCATGGAACTTCATAAGACGCTTCGCGGAGTTCAACGGCTATCAGCACAAGGTTCTTGCGCACCACAAAGGCAAGACCTACTTCCTGCCCCTGGGTCTTACGCTCGTGAACCAGTTCTACGGGCTAGACCTCAAGCCGCAGGAGTTGCCCGCGTTCATCGCAAAAGAAGCGGCCGTGACTAAGCACGACCCTCCAGCCAACTTTGAGGAACAGGCGATAGCCTTCATCGGAAAACCGCTGTACGATGCGTTCATACGCGGCTACACCGCAAAGCAATGGGGAACAGACCCCGTAAACCTTCCGGCCTCAATAATAAAACGCCTCCCCGTGCGCGCATCGTACGACGTAAATTATTTCCCGGACTATCGACAGGGCATCCCGCGCGACGGCTACAACTCCATCTTCGAGAGAATGCTCGATCATCCGAACATAACGCTGGAATGCAACGTCGATTGGCTTGAATGGAGAAAAGCGCACCCTGAGATGGAACGCGACGCAGTTCCAACGTTCTATTCAGGCCCCATAGACGCGCTGTTCGGGTACAAGTTCGGTCCCCTTCCATGGCGTTCGCTGTCGTTCAAGCGCGAGAAGCTGGACATCGCCGATTTCCAAGGCACATCGGTGATGAACTACACCGACGAGGATGTGCCCTTCACGCGCATACACGAGTTCAAGCACTACCATCCCGAGAATGCGGAAATCATGGCGCGCCCGGCGACGATAATCTGCCGCGAATACCCAAAGACGTGGAAACCCGGCGACGAACCGTACTATCCGGTGGACAATGACGAATCCCGCGAACTGCTCGCAAAGTACAGGGCCGAAGCAGCGCTTTCGCGCAATCTAATCGTAGGCGGACGCCTCGGCGGCTACAAGTACTACGACATGGATCAATCGGTCGCCAATGCGATTGCGGTCACGCGGTCCTCCTTCGCCAAGGCTTCCACCTTCGCCAAGGCTTCGGTGGACAGGTCGGAGGACAGGGACGCGTGACACTACCGGCGGTCGCGGGGCGACCGCCCTACCGATGCGGTCACGCGGGACGCGTGACCCTACCGGCACAACCTATATGAACCTTCCGGTGAGGCTCTGTTTGCACTTCCTGATTGTTTCGGGCGTGCCTTCGCAAACGAGCCGACCGCCCGAATCGCCGCCGCCGGGGCCGAGATCGACTATCCAGTCGGCAGCCTTGATCACATCAACGTTGTGCTCGATCACAATCACCGTGTTGCCCGCGTCGCGCAGCTTGAGAAGCAACCGCAAGAGCTTGGCCACATCGTCAAAGTGAAGACCGGTCGTAGGTTCGTCAAGCAGATATAGCGTCTTGCCCGTGGATCGGCGCGAAAGCTCGGTGGCCAGCTTTATGCGCTGCGCCTCGCCGCCGGACAGCGTGGTGGCGCTTTGCCCTAGGCCTAGATAGCCAAGGCCGACATCCACCAGCGTCTTCAGCTTCGCGGCGAGCCGCGGCACTTTGGCGAAGAAATCATACGCCTCGGCAACGGTCATGTCCAGGACATCGGCGATCGTCTTGCCGCCGTACCTCACTTCAAGCGTCTCGTGGTTGAAGCGCCGTCCGCCACACTGCTCGCACGTCACGTACACGTCGGGGAGGAAGCTCATCTCCAGCTTGCGGACTCCGTCGCCGCCGCATACCTCGCAGCGCCCGCCCTTTACGTTGAAGCTGAAACGTCCCGCCGTGTAGCCGCGCGCCTTGGCGGCCTCGGTCATGGCGAAGAGCTCGCGTATCTCCGTGAAGAAACCGACGTACGTTGCGGGATTCGAGCGCGGAGTGCGCCCGATGGGGGACTGGTCGATCTCGATCACCTTGTCTATGAGATCTGCGCCGGTGAGCTTGCGGAACTTGCCGGGCTTTGCCTTGGCATGGTAGAAGCGGCGCATCAGCTCGCGCTTCAAGGTCTCGTCGATCAAAGTCGATTTGCCGCTGCCGCTAACGCCGGTGACGACAGTGAACGCGCCCAGCGGGAATCGCGCCGTGATGTTCTTCAAGTTGTGCTCGCAGCAGCCGGAGATGGCGAGGAAACCGGACGGGACAGAGCCCGTCCCCTCCGAGGCTCCAATGCGCTTGCGCCCCGTAAGATAATCTGCGGTGAGCGATGATGCTCTGAGGAGGCCCCTATAGTCGCCCTGATACATCACGCGGCCGCCT
>Ga0310786_10010557_pt1 | contig 11598 bp, 8 predicted proteins | sample AusTroGonzalo_MG_FD_203881 | JGI IMG/M metagenome (GOLD analysis project Ga0310786, IMG submission 203881) | Bovine rumen microbial communities from tropical cattle in Woodstock, Queensland, Australia - Gonzalo_03 (v2) (version 2) | ecosystem: Host-associated > Mammals > Digestive system >... | reverse complement strand
TTACCCTGATGGCCGAACATAACGGCGCAGTGGTGTGGGTAGTGCTTCTCGATGAGGACGTGACGATAGAAGCGGCTCATGTTCTTGATACCGAAGATACCGATAGAACCGAACGAGCGTGTAGCTACAGGAATAACCTCGCCCTGAGCGATGTAAGCGCGGAGCTTGGTGTCGGCAGTAGACTGCAGACGATAAACAGTAGCCAGACCTGGCTGGATGTCACCCTCGAGGGTACCGTTAGTAACCTCAACAGGCAGAGCGCGGGCCATGATACGCTGGAAGCACATCTGGCAGTTGCAAACCTTAGAAGAAGCAGTGTTACCGCAGTGAAAGCCCATGAAGATTTCCTTCTCGGTGTAGGTGTCGCAAGCAAACTTCTTGCCCTTGATGCTCTCCTCGTACATATCCTGAGGAACGGTGTTGTTGATGTCGAGCAGGGTAACAGCATCCTGAGAGATACATGTTCCGATGTACTCTGACAGAGCGCCATAGATATCAACCTCGCAAGCTACGGGGATACCACGACCTGTGAGACGGCTGTTAACGTAGCAAGGTACGAAACCGAACATGGTCTGGAATGCAGGCCAGCACTTGTTGGCCATAGCAACGAACTGGCGAGAACCCTTGTGACCCTCGATCCAGTCAGTCAGAGTCAGCTCATACTGAGCGAGCTTAGGCAGAACAGAAGGAATCTTGTTACCTGTACCAAGCTCTGCAGCCATATCCTTAACTACAGCGTCGATACGTGGGTCGCCCTGGTGCTTCTGGAAAGCCTCGAGCAGGTCGAGCTCTGAGTTCTCCTCGATCTCAACGTCGAGGTCATAGAGAGCACGGATAGGAGCGTTACAAGCCAGGAAGTTGTTAGGACGGGGACCGAAGCTGATGATCTTCAGGTTCTGCAGACCAACGATAGCACGAGCGATGGGCAGGAACTCATGAATCATCTCAGCGCACTGAGCAGCGTCGCCAACGGGCTCCTCAGGGATATAGGCGCGAGTCTTGCGCAGGCTCAGAGCCTGGCTGGCGTTCAGCATACCGCAGTAAGCATCACCACGACCATCGATCAGGTCCTTCTGAGTCTCCTCAGCAGCAGCGCAGAACATGGTGGGACCCTGGAACCAGTCAGCAATCATGGTCTCTGAGATCTCAGGACCGAAGTTGCCCAGGTAAACGCAGAGGGCGTTACAGCCGGCCTTCTGTACATCTGCCAGAGCCTGCTGAGCGTGAATCTCACTCTCAACGATGCAGATAGGACACTCGTAGATGCCTTCCTTGCCAAACTTCTTTTCATACTCGGCGATAACGGCCTTACGGCGGTTAACGGCCAATGACTCGGGGAAACAGTCGCGGCTAACAGCCACGATACCGATCTTAATTACTGGTACGTTTTTCATTTTAATTGGTTTGTTACGTATTTGTTTAGACAGTTACGTCTGCAAAGGTACAAAAAATAATTGTATCGCCAAGCGTTTTGACAAAAATTTAAAATTATTTTGGCTGATTCAAAATTAATGCGTACCTTTGCAGCTTGATTTAAGACCCTATATTTAATAAGGTATGGACAATGTAGAAACACAAAATACAAAAGACGCAGGGCAACAGAAGGTCCAACTGGGTGTAATTTTAGCCGCAGGAATGGCCAAGCGTCTGCGTCCGCTGACTGACGAGCGGCCTAAGTGTCTGCTCACCGTAGGCCAGCGCACCCTGCTGCAGCGCACAGTCGATGCGATGGTGGCTGCCGGCATTTGTGAACTGGTGGTGGTAACGGGCTATCGTGCTGAGATGATACGCGATTTCCTGACAACACACTACCCCACCCTGAACATCCATTTCATCGACAATCCCGACTACGCTCACAACAATAATATCTTCTCGTTGTGGCTGACTCGTCCCTTTACTGAAGGACGCGATTTCCTGCTGTCGGACAGCGACATCCTGTTCGATCCGCAGATTATCCCCGCCGTACTGAATACCGAAGGCAGCGCACTGGCTGTGAACCGTCACGAGTTGGGTGAGGAAGAGATGAAGGTTGTAGTTGACGAGTACAACAACATCGTCGAGATCAGTAAGGTTTGTGCCGTAGAACAGGCCATCGGCGAGAGCGTAGGCTTCGAGAAGATGACAGCAGAATACAGTTCGGCTTTGTTTAAGGAACTGGAACAGATGATTGAGGGCGAAGGTCTCATCGACATCTTCTACGAGCGAGCCTTCGAGCGACTGATTCCTCAGGGACACACATTCACTGTGGTTGACACCACCCATTTCTTCTCTATCGAGTTGGACACGGTAGAAGACTTCGAGAATGCCAAGAAACTGGTTCCTAAGGAACTGTATTGAGTTAAGAGTTAAGAATTAAGAATTAAGAGTTAAGAATTATAAGATAAAACAGAATATTATGAACTTTCTTGATAGAAACGAATTTAATTTTGAGCCCAGCCAGAAAGTGGTAGAGGCTATTAAGAGTTTTGACCCCAAGACATTGTGCTTCTATACCCGCATCTACGATGAGGGCAAGAAGAGTGTCATTAGTGTTCGCTTAAGCGAGATTTACAACGTACCCGAAGAGCAGGTGCTGCTGACCTACGGTGGTGAGGACATGCTGAAGAATGCCATCCACTACTTCCTGTCAATCAACAGTCAGGATGTCAACGGCACGCCCAACACGAAGATTCTGATTCCAGAGTTCTCGTGGTGGTATTATAACCGCGTGGCTTCAGAGTGTGGCGGTACTTTCGAGATGTACCCCCTGCACGAGAAGGAAGACACCTTCGCCTACGATGTGGACGAGGTGATTGAATATACCAACCGCGTGCATCCCCGCATGCTGCTGCTGGCATCGCCCAACAACCCCACAGGTAACGGTCTGACACCTGAGGAGACTGGACGTATCATGGAGAATATCCCCAGCGACACGATGGTGCTCATCGACGAGGCCTATGCCAGCTTCATCAGCAACGACACCGCTTATATCGCTCCGCTGGTAAACAAATACAGCAACCTCATCATCTCACGCACCCTGTCAAAGTTCTACGGGCTGCCCGGCCTGCGTTGTGGCTTCGGCTTCATTGGCAAGGGTCACGACCAGTTCCTGAGCTATGTGAACAAGTATCTGGGCTACAACCGCTTCTCAGAGGCTGTGGCACTGGCTGCATTGGAGAGCGACGAGCACTACCGTCACGTAGCCGACGATATGGAATGGGGCCGTCAGCTGTACAAGAAGGAACTGGGCAACCTGCCTGGCTTCAAGGTGTATAAGAGTGTGGCTAACTTCATCCTCATCAAGTACCCGCTGGAAATCAAGGAGGCCCTAATGGAGGCCCTGAAGGTTCAGGACTATAAGATTAAGTTCATGGGCGACAAGGGTCTGGAGTCATGCCTGCGCATCACACTGGGTCGCAAGGAGCAGACGCAGGCTGTTTGCGACACCATTGTACGCGTCTTCAACAACAAGTAAGATATGAACGAGAAATTCAAGGCGACGCTGAAATCGTCGGAGACGGAAGACTGGCTCGACCTGCACGTCATTCGTCCTTTCTGTTACTATTGTGCCGTATTCTTCGCCAAGTTCGACGTGCATCCCAATACCATCACCATCTGGTCGATGATTATCGGAGCCGCCAGCGCCTGGTTCTTTGCACAAGGCAGCTTCTACTATGACGGCTGGCTGGGACTGGTCTATAATGTTATTGGTATCTTCCTGCTGATGTGGGGCGACATCTTCGACTGTACCGATGGTCAGCTGGCCCGCATGACAGGCAAGAAGAGTCGTCTGGGACGTATTCTCGACGGACTGGCAGGCTTTACCTGGTTCTTCCCCATCTACGTGGCATTGGTGATTCGTTTCTATATGCACCACGACCTGGAGTTCCAGTGGCTGGGCATAGAGAATACTGAGCAGAACACACTTATCGCCACTGGTGTGGTATTTGTGTTGGCACTCATCTCAGGTCTCTGGGGTCTGCAGGGTCAGCAGCGTCTGGCCGACTATTACATCCAGGTGCACCTGTTCTTCCAGAAAGGCGAGAAAGGCAGCGAGCTGGACAACTCGAAACGTCAGAATGAGATCTACGAGCAGCTGCCTAAGGATACACCCTTTTATGAGCGTTGGTTCCAGAAGTCGTATATAGAATATACGAAGAAGCAGGAGAATGTGACTCCTGAGTTCCAGAAACTGATGGCGAAGCTTCACGAGAAATACGGCAGTTCGGACAACATCCCCCAAGAGATTCGCGACGAGGTGCGCAGCCAATCGCTGCCCCTGATGAAGTGGAACGGTCTGCTGACCTTTAACTTCCGTGAGTTCTGGCTCTTCCTGTTCTGTCTGATTGACATCCCCGTAGGCAATTTCCTGTGGGAGATTATCGGCATGGGACTCATCTACTGGTATGTGAACCATCGTCACGAGACGTTCTGCAAAAAGATTAGAGAGAAATTAGGATGACCAAGCAGGGACTGAACAACCTCTTTTTCGTCATTGGTGTCGTAGCCGTTGTGGTGATGATACTAACGTTCGACGTGAGTTTTTCAGAGCTGTGGCTGCACCTGTGTAAGGCTGGCTACTGGCTTATTCCCATCTTAGGCATCTGGTTTGTGGTCTATGGACTGAACGCGCTGGCTTGGCAGAGTATCATACGCAGCAATACCGAGAACGACGATACAAAAGTCAGCTTCTGGCGCATATACCGACTGACCATCACGGGCTATGCCCTGAACTACGCCACACCCGTTGGCGGACTGGGTGGTGAGCCCTATCGCATCATGGAACTGTCGAAGAACATCGGCAACCAGAAGGCCACCTCATCGGTGATTCTCTATGCCATGATGCATTTCTTCGCCCATTTCTGGCTGTGGTTCACCTCTATCTTCCTTTATCTGGCGCTGGCTGCCATCGACTATGTTCCGATGACGCCTGCCATCGGAACGGCAATGGCTGCTGCCATCGCTTTCTGTCTGCTGGCATTCTATATCTTCTCGCGAGGCTATAAGCACGGACTGGTAGTAAAGCTTATCCGATGGATTGGTAAGATTCCTGGCCTAAAAGGATGGAGTGCCCGTTTCCTCGACAAGCACGCAGAAGCCCTGCATAACATCGACGCACAGATTGCCGCGCTGCACAAGCAGGACAAGCGTGCCTTCTACGCCAGTCTACTGCTGGAATATGCCTCACGCATCGTGCAGAGCCTGGAGATTCTGTTCATGTTGTTGCTCTTCGGCATCGACTGTGGCGGCGGCTTCGACGGACTGTTCCTCACGTTCCTTTATTCTATCTTGATATTGTCGTTCACTACCCTACTGGCCAACCTCATTGGTTTCCTGCCCATGCAGCTGGGTGTGCAGGAGGGTGGTTTCATGGTGTCTATTGCCCTTATCGGCATGTCCACCAAACTGGGCAGCAATGTCGACTCTGCAGCCCTGGGCATCTTTGTCAGTATCATCTGTCGTGTCAGGGAAATCCTTTGGATTTTTGCCGGCATCCTGCTGATGAAGGTCGACGGCTTCAAGCGTTCCTCGGCCAAGGCCCTACTACTGGTGATGGTAGTGATGGCTGGATTGTCGTCATGCAGTAAGGATGACGACCAGTCGGAGTCAGATCCGGACACTCCCCCCATAGAAGTCAAGACAAAGCGCACAGTAATGGTGTACATGGCTGCTGAGAACAACCTGACGCAATACGGCGGCTACCGATATCTGGACAATGATTATTACGAGTTGCTCGAAGGCTCGTGCGAGCTGGCCGACGACCAGCGCCTGTTGGTATTTGTCGACAGTCTGAACGCGAAACCAGCCATAGGAACGCCCCGTATTGTTGAGTTGCGCGGAGGAAAAGAGATTATCGTAAAAGAGTACGATAAAGAGTTCTATTCCTGCGACCCAACCCATTTCCGCGAGGTGCTTACAACGATGATGGACTATGGCCAGGCCGACGAATACGGCTTGGTGCTCTGGGGCCACGCCAGCGGCTGGACAGTAGATTCCGACACGATAGCCGATACCGCTCGTGCCTATGGTCAGGACTATGGCACCGACGGCAATTTAGGAGGCAAGAAATGGATGAACATCACCCAGATGGCCCGCACCCTGAAGGGGCTGCCTAAGCTGAAATTCATCTTTGCGGACTGCTGTAATATGATGTGTGCCGAGGTGGGCTACGAGCTGCGCCATGCTACCGACTACCTGATTGGTTCACCCGCCGAGATTCCAGGCGACGGTGCACCCTATCATCTTGTTCTTCCTTATTTATATAAGGACAGCACAGAACTTTATAAAGGCGTCATCGACACCTATTATAATGATTATCCGGAAGGTTATAGCGTGCCACTCTCTGTCATCGACACGCGATATATCCAGGAGCTGGCTTACCAGACCCGCGACATCCTGTCAACATTTGTGCCCACCTACCCTGAGGAGGTGAATCTTACACGGAACACAGGTCTGGTGTTCTATTGGACACCTGACACTCCCGTCATGTATGACATGCGAGCCATCTTGAAGACCTATGCTCCTGCTGACGCTTTCGCCCAGTGGGATACTGTCTGTCAGAAGGCAGTGCCCTATCACTTCATGTCGATGAGATGGATGACCGTCTATTCAGACCAGATTACTGCTTTCAACTATTTCCAACAGGACGAGTCGCTCAATGTGTGTGTGAGCATGTTTGTGCCCCAGAACAACATCTACTATCAGCAGGGCATCTTCCGTTATAACGCCACTTACACACAGCTTGAGTGGAACCGCATCGTCGACTGGTCCCGCTTCGGTTGGCCTACTGGCGAAGAATAATTTTTCGTTTATCTTTTCAGTTCTACACGAAAGGTCGTTCCACGACCCACCTCCGACTCTTTCACAAAGATACGCCCTTTGTGATATTCCTCTGCTATGCGCTTGGCTAACGAGAGACCTAAGCCCCAGCCGCGTTTCTTCGTGGTGAAGCCAGGACGGAACACATTACTGATGTCCTTCTTCTTGATGCCCTTACCAGTATCTACCACCTCTACGGCCACGGTATCTTCCTCTTCCAGCAGCCAGAGATCAATCTTGCCTGTGCCATCCTCCATTGCGTCAACAGCATTCTTACACAGGTTTTCGATGACCCACTCAAACAGCGAGGCGTTGATCTTTACCGTTACAGGATGGTCTGGATAATGTCCTTTGATACTGATCTTTTGCGACGTGCGCTTATCCATATACTCTATCACACGGTCCAGCACCTCGTTCAATGTCGTATCCACAGGTTCTGGACGTGAGCCTATCTTCGAGAATCGCTCGGCAATACGCTCCAGGCGCTTCACATCCTTCGCCATCTCAGGTATCAGCGTATCGTCGGGATAGGAATCTTTCAGCACTTCAACCCATGCCATCAGACTCGAGATAGGCGTCCCCAACTGATGGGCCGTCTCCTTCGACAGACCCACCCACACCTTGTTCTGCTCGGCACGCTTAGCAGTAAGGATGGCAAAGATGGCCACAATGGCAAAGACCAGCACGATGGCCAGTGCCCAATAGGGGTAGTAGGTCAGGCGCTTCAGCATGATCGACTCGTCGTAACATACCTGCTGGAAGTCGCCACCAAGCTCTATGCGAATAACGTTGCCCGCTTGTTTCATCCGCCTGGCATAGTCCTCCACGCTGGTAGAGTCCTCTATATTTCTATAGTCCATCACCCGATCTTTAGAGTCGAGCACGATGACAGGAATGGTATTGTTTCCCTCCATCACCTGCGCCACAAGCAGCAGATACGACATCTCGTCGTCCTGATTCAGGGCTTCCATAGCCTTTGCCCACACCTCCATCTTGTTGCGTTCCTCTGTCTGGAGGTCACGCACCAGATAGTGCGAGGCTATCAGCGCAGCAGCAGCTATCAAGATAGCTATCACCACCAGCCATATCTTCACTTGTCTGATTCTGTCAGTCCACTGCATGGGGGTCAAATGCCAATTGTTTGCTTTTTCCTCGGCAAAAATACTAAAAATAACTGAAAAAAACTAATAAAGTAGAGAAAAGTTGGTCGTTTTTAGAAAAAAAAACAGAGTTTCGGGATATAATTGAAAAAAAATGAGTAACTTTGCACCCGCTAAAAAAGTGTATATGTGTTACTTAGAGCAGTTTGACATTGATTTAAAGGCACTTACGGACGAGACAACACCTCTGTCGTGGGAATTGGACAATCAATTTTTTCAATCGCTCGAGGATGCACAGGTGCAGGAAGGCTCGCTGCATGTGTCGGGGTCTATACGCAAGACCGTCGGCTTTTTTGAGCTCCAACTGCATACTGTCGGCACAGTTCGCATTCCCTGCGACCGCTGCTTGGACTTGATGGACCAGCCCTTAGAGGCCGACCTTCGTCTGGTGGTGAAACTGGGGAGCGAATACCAAGAGGACGATGACCTGATCACCGTAGCTGAGGATGAAGGTATTCTCCATACGGCATGGTTCATCTACGAGTCTATCATACTGGCGGTACCCATCCAGCACGTTCATCAACCTGGCGATTGTAACGATGCTATGATGCGAGTGCTCAGTGAGCATTCGGCTGCCCGAAGCAGCGATGCGGACGCACAGGAGACTGATCCCCGATGGGATGCACTAAAAAAGTTAAAAGTGAAGAGTGAAGAGTGAAAAATTTTGCTCCGCTCTGATAATTGTAAAATGTAGAATTATTAAATAGTAAAGAATTATGGCACATCCTAAAAGAAGACAATCAAACACTCGTACAGCCAAGCGTCGTACCCACGATAAGGCCGTAGCTCCCACACTGGCAGTATGCCCCAACTGTGGCGCTTACTATGTATATCACACCGTATGCCCCACCTGTGGTTACTATCGTGGCAAGGTTGCTATCAAGATGGACGAAGAGGTTGCTGAATAATGGGAAAGATTAACGCGATCATCACCGGCGTCGGAGGCTACGTGCCCGACTATGTCCTCACCAATGAGGAACTGTCGCGCATGGTCGACACCAACGATGAGTGGATAATGACGCGTGTCGGCATTAAGGAGCGCCGCATCCTCACCGAAGAGGGTCTCGGCACCTCCTATATGGCGCGTAAGGCCGCCAAGCAGCTGATGAAGAAGACGGGGGCCGACCCCGACTCTATCGATGCCGTTATTGTGGCAACATCGACGGCTGACTATCACTTTCCTTCTACGGCCAGCATCGTTATTGGTAAGCTGGGCCTGAAGAATGCGATGGCCTTCGACTTCTGGGCTGCCTGCTGTGGTTTCCTTTATTCACTCGATGTAGCATCGTCGATGATTCAGAGCGGTCGCTATAAGAGGATTATCCTCATTGGCGCCGACAAGATGTCATCGGCCACCGACTATAAGGACCGTAACACCTGTCCCCTCTTTGGCGACGGCGCAGCAGCCGTGATGCTTGAGGGTACCGAGGAAGAGAACATCGGACTGATTGACTCTTACCTGCGTACCGACGGCATGGGCCTGCCCTTCCTCCACATGAAGGCAGGTGGCTCTGTCAGCCCTCCCAGTCACTTCACAGTTGATCACCGCATGCACTTCTGCTATCAGGAGGGTCGCACGGTGTTCCGCTATGCAGTAACAAACATGAGCGATGACTGTGCACTCGTTGCCGAGCGCAATGGTTTGACAAAGGACAACATCAACTGGGTGGTACCTCATCAGGCCAACATGCGCATCATCGAGGCTGTGGCCAAACGCCTGGAACTGCCAATGGAACAGGTGATGGTCAACATTGAGCACTTTGGCAACACCTCTGCAGCCACGATTCCTCTGGCCCTCTGGGAGTATGAGCCTCGCCTGAGGAAAGGCGACAACATTATTATGACAGCCTTCGGAGCCGGCTTCGTTCATGGAGCCAACTATCTCCGCTGGGCTTACGATGGAAAATAATTCCACTAACATAATTAATTGAGGCGAAGCAGCAATGCTCCGCCTCTTTTTTGTTAATATTCCTTAACCTGTTTTACTTTTCCGCCCAACCCGCGTCAAAAGACAAAAGCAAACGTTTTACCAATATAATGTATTATTACTTATGAAAAAGTTATTTCTTTCATTGTTGGCGCTCTCTGCTTTGACAGCGTCAGCACAGTTTGGTGCGCCCAGACAAAACCCCGTTGTTCCTTCTGTAACAGAAAATGTGGTTGAGGACTTCAAGCCCGCCACTTCTAATCAGGACAACAAGCAGTATCCTATGGTCAACTCACAGCGCATGGTACGCGCTCAGATCTCAGCTCCTAACGCCAAGGAGGTTGGTCTCGACATCGCTGGTAAGATCTATCAGATGACCAAGGACGAGAACGGTGTGTGGACTGGCACTTCTGAGCCTCAGGACGAAGGTTTCCACTACTATCAGCTCAACATCGACGGCGCCTCAGTGCCCGATCCAGGCAGCCTTTACTACTATGGTGCCAGCCGTTGGGGTAGCGGTATCGAGATACCTTCTGCCGACCAGGACTTCTGGCAGGTGAAGAACGTGCCACAGGGTTCTATGGGCGAGGTGTTCTATTGGTCAACCTACACCGAGAAGATGCGTCGCTGCCATGTATATCTGCCCGCTGAATATTTCACCAACCCCACCAAGAAATTCCCCGTTCTGTATCTGCAGCACGGCATGGGTGAGAACGAGTACGGATGGGCCGAGCAGGGTCACACCGCTCAGATTCTCGACAACCTGATTGCCGAGGGTAAGGCTGTTCCTTGCATCATCGTGATGGACAATGGCCTGAACACCAGCCGTCCTGGTGAGCAGGGTGGTTTCGGAGGCTTCGGCGGTCAGCGTCCTCAGGGCCAGCGTCCTCAGGGAGCTTTTGGTCAGGGCGGCCAGCGTCCTCAGGGTGCAGCACCTGGTCAGGGTGGTCAGCGTCGTGGTGGTTTCGGAGGTTTCTCTGAGGGCTTCAAGAATGTGCTCTTCAACGATATCATCCCTATGGTCGAGAAGAACTATCGCGTCATTGCCGATCCTCAGCACCGTGCTTATGCTGGTCTGTCAATGGGTGGTATGCAGGCTCGTGAGATCACCCTGGCTAACCCCGACAAGTTCGCCTATGTTGGTTCTTTCAGCAGCGGCTCTTGGAGCGTTGATCAGGTGAAGGGTTCAGAAGGTTTCGCAAAGAACGTAAAGCTGCTCTTCATGAGCGGTGGCGGCAAGGAGAACATGGGTTGTGTTGAGGCAGCTAAGAAGATTCACGACGAGCTCGGCATGAATGCCGTAGGTTACGAGTCTCCTGGCACTGCCCACGAGTGGCACACATGGCGTCGCAGCCTCTACCAGTTTGCACAACTCATCTTCAAATAATCGAGACTCATAGCAATATAAATTGTACAAACTCTATAAGGGAGGAAGCCTTTGGCTTTCCTTCCTTTTTTAGTCAGCACAAAAGGAATCGGAGTTAAAAGAGACTAAATGCCGCCACGAAGGTTTAATAAACCTTAATTCAATTGGCTAAGCACAAGAATTTCTATACTTTTGCGCAAAAATAATTATCAATGACTAAATTAATTAAAAAGAAAACATGAAAAAGTACTTTCTTAGCATGATGTCCATCCTCATGATGGCATTGGTGAGTGTGAGTTTCGTGGCCTGCGGCGACGATGATGACGACAATGGCGGCAGCTATAGTG
>Ga0310786_10010556_pt1 | contig 11599 bp, 12 predicted proteins | sample AusTroGonzalo_MG_FD_203881 | JGI IMG/M metagenome (GOLD analysis project Ga0310786, IMG submission 203881) | Bovine rumen microbial communities from tropical cattle in Woodstock, Queensland, Australia - Gonzalo_03 (v2) (version 2) | ecosystem: Host-associated > Mammals > Digestive system >... | reverse complement strand
TTTGTAGAACTCAAACGACTTGACGATGCTAGAATGCTCAAGGAAACTGATGCTTCTCCGGAGGTGATTAACCAAATTAATGATTATCGAAAGTTTATCAAGAAATATAAAAATGCAATTGTTAAGTATTATCAAAAGGTATGGGACATTAAGGATCTCATGAATCTTCCCAACACCCCAATAAGGCCAAATTCTATTAATACAGAACCTCATCTCCTTATCTTTAATCGTTGGACCAAGTCTCATCCTAAACGGGTAGAACATGTGCGTCGTATGGAAAGGATACTGAATAGGGAATGTGTTAATTACCACATTGAGAACGAGATATGACACAAACAAGATATCAGATTGAAGAAAGAAGAAAGCAATTGGGGTTATTGGGAGACCCTGTTACAAACAAATTGCTGTTTGATGAAGCAATAGGAAGTGGCAGTTGGTGTGGTAATAAATATCCATGGATTCTTTCTTGTGAAGATAGTATTAAGAATTTATATGCTCCAATTCGTATAAAAGCATTGGATTATTTTGGGAAATATAATATAGCTTGGTGGGGAGAAAATGAAAATAAACCGTCAGGACATTTGTTGTCTTCTCAGATACATTGCTTGAATCACCTTTTTGCATTACGGAAAGATGAAGAAGCTGTAAAAGAAATCATAACAAAGGCATTGAATATTGAAGTAGACCAAATTCTGCCTTCTCCTCTTGATAAAGACGGTTTCATTACTTTCGAGTTTGTATATAAAAACAAATCGCTTTTAGGAGAAAGCTACGAAACGCGAGGCAAAAAATGCACTTCTATTGACGTGTTCGTAAATGCCTTGCTGAAAGATGGAAAAAGGTTGTTGATACCAATAGAATGGAAATATACAGAGTCATATGAAAAGACTGTTGATAATCGTGCAGTCTCCAATAGCGTAAAACGTTATGTTGGTCTGGCGAATTCAGGTAATACAAACCTTCAAAAATGGATTGAAGAATACGAATGGGATCCTCTATATGAGTTTGTAAGACAAACACTATTAATGGAACAGATGTCCAATAACTACGTTCATGTTATTGTAAGACCAAATGATAATAAGGAAATAATTGCAGATATTGATAGGTTTAGAAACACATTAAAAGACAAGGCTAAGTTGATAGAAATAGATCCTACAAGTCTGATAAGCCCTTTAAAGGACAAAACAGAATACAGACCTCTCATAGACTATCTTATTCAACGCTATTGGACTTAGAAAACAAATCATGTCAAAGCTGAAAACAATATTATCGGGAAGAATCAGCGGTAACGATGTCAAAGCCTTGGCTGGTGCCGACTTCAAGGAGGAGTTGTTCGAGCTGCTCTTCGATGATGACAAACGTGTTTCCGACAATGCCGCTTGGGTGATGACACACTTGCCCAAAACTGCGGATGCCTGGCTGGCAGAACGTCAAAACGCCCTCATCGACGAGGTGATGCGCACAGAAAGTACGACCAAACGTCGCCTCATCATGAACCTCTTGGAGAGAACACCCTTTGAGGCCGACCATATCCGCACCGACTTTCTCGATTTCTGCTTCAACACGATGCATTCAGATGAACCCATTGGCATCAAGTCATTAGCGATCAAACTAACTTATGCACAGAGCGTCCACTATCCCGAACTGATGGAAGAGTTCAACACCGCCCTCCAAATGATGGAACCTGAGGTGCTACCCGCTGCGCTGAAACATATTCGAGGTAAAATACTTAAGAAACAAACTAATATCTAAACAATGAACACCCCATTCACTATTCGTCCCGCGAAGCCCGAAGAGGCAGGCCTAGTCCTCGAATTCATCAAGAAACTCGCTGTTTACGAGAAATGCGCCGATGAGGTCGTGGCCGACGAAGCCACTATTTATCATTCCCTATTTGTGGAGCGTTCTGCCGAGGTGGTCTTCGCCGAGGAAGGCGGTGCGGTCGTCGGCTTCGCCCTGTTTTTCCATAACTTCTCCACTTTTGTCGGACGCAAGTGCCTGTATCTCGAAGACCTATTCATCCTTCCCGAGAAACGTGGTCGGGGCTATGGCAAGGCGTTGCTGAAACACCTGGCCAAGATCGCCGTGGAACGCAACTGTGGCAGAATGGAATGGATTTGCCTTGACTGGAACAAGCCCGCATTGGAGGTCTACCATAGCATCGGTGCTATCCCCATGGACGAATGGACCGTGCAGCGTTTGGATGAGGTGGCCTTGAAAAAGGTTGCATCGGAGGAATGAAAATGATGGTCTTCCGTTATCCCACACCAGAAGGATTTGACGACCTGCTGCTCTATACCGATGGCGAGGTGCTGACGGGTTTGTTGTTTGCAGGGTCACATGATGAAACGAATGTTGTAGAGACGTTTCATGAAACGTCTCTACCATCTGTAATCTGCGATACCTGCCATTGGTTAGACATCTATTTCTCTGGCCGTCAACCTGATTTCACGCCCGCCTACCGCATGGAAGACCTGACGGCTTTCCGCAAGGCGGTGTTGGATATCGTTTGTGAAATACCCTTTGGGCAGACCATTACCTATGGGGAAATTGCGCAACACATTGTAGAGACGTTTCCCGAAACGTCTCCAAAACCCAGAAAAATGTCGGCACAGGCGGTAGGTGGCGCGGTAGGGTGGAATCCCATCTGCCTCATTGTACCTTGTCATCGTGTGATGGGCGTCAACGGCAAACTCACGGGCTATGGCGGTGGCCTGCCCAACAAAATCGCTTTGCTGAAACTTGAGGGAAGTCTGATGTGTTAGCTCTTCGGCACCCCTCCACCGAAATCATCGTACAGGATGTTCTCGGGCGCGACACCCAAATTGTCGAGCATGTTGACTACGGCGGCACTCATCGGGCCGGGACCGCACATGTAGTATTCGATGTCCTCGGGGGCACGATGGTCCTTGAGATAGGTGTCAAGCATCACTTGATGCACGAAGCCTGCAGTGTAAGGGACGCCAGCAGCATCGGCAGCTGGGTCGGGACGGTCCAAGGCCAAGTGGAAATGGAAGTTGGGGAAGTCTTTTTCCAGCTGGCGGAAATCGTCGAGATAGAAGACCTCGTTCAAAGCACGAGCACCGTAAAAATAGTGCATCTCGCGGTCTCTGACGTTCAAAGTGCGGGTCAGGTGCATGATTTGTGCGCGCAAAGGCGCCATTCCAGCTCCTCCACCAACCCAAATCATCTCGGGCAATGGTGTAGGGCTGTCACATTGTGGCAGCCGTACATTATTGGCCGAATGATCCTTCACATGGAACTCGCCGTAAGGTCCCGACATCAGCACTTTGTCGCCAGGCTTCAGAGAGAAGATATACGACGAGGCAATACCCGGGTTGACATTCATGAATCCCGATTTGTCAGCCTTGAAAGGAGGCGTGGCGATACGCACCGTTAGCATGAAGACGTCGCCCTCGGCGGGATAGTTGGCCATGGAATAGGCGCGCACCGTAGGCTCGGTGTTGACGCAGCGCAGGTCAAACATCTTGAACTTTTCCCATGAGGGAAGATATTCAGCACCAATGAGTTCCTTGTCAAAGTCGGCATACTTGATGTCGAATTTCGGTATCTTGATTTGGGCGTAGGAGCCAGGGATGAAGTCCATGTGCTCGCCCTCGGGCAGTTGCACCTTGAACTCCTTGATGAAAGTGGCCACGTTGCGGTTGCTAACCACCGTGCACTCGTATTCCTTGACATTCAGAATCGACTGCGGCACCACGATTTTGAGGTTCTCTTTCACCTTCACCTGACAGCCCAGACGCCAATGGTCTTGAATCTGTTTGCGGGTGAAGAAGCCCACCTCAGTAGGCAAAATCGATCCGCCGCCTTCCACCACACGGCATTTGCATTGTCCGCAACTGCCTTTGCCGCCGCAGGCCGAAGGCAGATACACCTTTTGTTCGGCGAGGGTGTTGATGAGCGTATTGCCCACAGGCACGGTCAGTTCCTTGTCATCGTTAATGGTAATCTTTACCTCGCCTTTGGGCATGAGTTTATTGCGCACCAAGAGCAACAAGGCAACGAGCAGAAGCACGATGCCCAGAAAAACGGCGATGCTGAGGATTATGGTGGTAGTCATGTCCATGAGGTCAAAGTTTAATTCCCATAAAAGCCATAAAGGCGATACCCATCAAACCAGTGATTATGAACGAGATGCCCACGCCTTGCAGGGCATTGGGAATCTTGGAATAACGAAGTTTCTCGCGGATGGCGGCGATGGCCACGATAGCCAATAGCCAGCCGATGCCTGAACCGAGACCGAACACTGCCGCCTCGCCCACATTGCCGAAACCACGTTCCTGCATGAAGAGTGAGCAGCCCAAGATGGCGCAGTTCACAGCAATCAACGGGAGGAAGATGCCCAAGGCTGAATACAGCGAGGGCGTGAAGGTCTCGATAATCATCTCCAAAATCTGCACGATGGCAGCGATGATGGCGATGAAGAGGATATAGGTCAGGAAACTCAAATCGACGGTGGCAAACCTCGGACTGATCCATTCCAACGCACCTGGTGAGAGTAGGTATTTGTTGATTAAGTAATTGACAGGAACGGTAACCACCAACACGAATGTCACGGCCAACCCCAAACCAGCGCTCGTTTTCACCGTCTTCGAGACAGCAAGATAAGAGCACATACCCAGGAAGTATGCGAAGATCATGTTGTCGACGAAGACCGATTTGATGAACAGGTTAAAATATTCCATGGCTGCTTAGTTTTGGTTGTTTTCCTGCATTTCAGGGTTTCGTGTGCGTTGGATCCAGATGATGATGCCGACGACGATGAGTGCCATGGGGGGCAAAATCATCAATCCATTATTCTGATAACCGGCCTCGTAGAACGATTGCGGGATGACTTGGTAACCTAACAAAGTTCCTGAACCTAACAACTCTCTGAAGAACGCTACAATGACAAGAATCAAGCTGTAGCCCAATCCGTTGCCCAAGCCATCAAGGAACGACTCTCCTGGACCGTGTGATAAGGCAAACGCCTCCAAGCGTCCCATGATGATGCAGTTGGTGATGATCAGGCCCACATAGACGGAGAGTTGCTTGCTAACCTCATAAGCGAAGGCCTTCAAAAACTGGTCAATCATGATGACCAAGGTGGCGACTACCACGAGTTGCACGATGATGCGGATGCGCGAGGGGATGCCCTTGCGTAGCAGCGAGATAATGAGGTTGGAGAGGGCAGTCACAATCGTCACAGAGGCACCCATGACCAAGGCCGGCTTGAGTTGGGCGGTCACGGCCAGGCACGAGCAGATGCCCAGCACCAGCACGGTAACTGGATTGGTTTTGCGCAGGGGTTCTATGAGGAGTTTCTTGAAGTTGGACATAGTCAGATTACAACTTAGAATATTCTTGAATAATCCATCGCTTTAATATCGGGTCTTGGATTTGGATATCTTTCCCTGTCACATCAATGAGGTCGCGTTTTTTCAGGGCATCTTTCAAAATACGAATGTTTCCGCTGGTGCCGAGATTATAACGTTGCAATGTATCGGAGGCAGAGAAGTTTTTCACTCCATCGCAGACTGCACACAAAAAACTTCGCTGCTTTTCGGTGAGAGTGTCCATCAGATTGACAAACTGCAAGTTGAGCGAATTTAGCATGGCTTGCAATGCTTCGTCAATGATGGTTCCAGAACAGACATCCGAAGTGCGCAACCATGTGTATTGGGCAAGTTGTTGCACATAATATGGATGGTTTTCCACTTGTTCTGCAAGGTATCCAGCGAGGTCGGGCGTGATGGATTTCCCCGTGTCCTTAAACCTGCCGAAAAGATATTCTTTCCATTCCTCATTGGAGATTTTTGGGAGAAACATCATATCGCCGAAGCGGTAGAACGGGCTGTTGTATTCCCCGAAAATGTGCAACATCATGTGCTTTTTGCTGCCGTAAAGAATATATGCCACGTCGGAGTGCGTTTGCCAATGGCTGCGGAGTGTCTTTTGGAATTTCAAAGTGTTGGAATATTCTCCAATTTGTTGGAATTCATCGATGCAAACGACCACTTTTTTCTTCTTTTTTGTCGCTATTTGTTGAGGCAAATCCAAAATGTCCTCCTCAATGGGCGTGCTCTTTACATCAACACCCAATGCGATTTCATATTGACTTGACGGGTCGGAAATGGTTAGTTTTGGCAACAGTTTGGAAATGAATTCCTTGGCATTTGAAAGCAACGACTCTGCCGAAGTGGAGATTCCCTCCATGGTTTTCTTTGCGAAAAGACTGTAAAACTCTTGTGGCGTTTCGCATTTGAAAATGTTCATTCTTACAAACAGGATGTCTTTTTGTTCCGCCTTGACCGCTTTGATGGCTTTCGCAACCAAAGAGGACTTCCCCCAGCGACGGGGCGAAATGATGGCGGTGTTGGTAAGCGACAAAAAGTTGCTCATCAAATGGGCAGTTTCGTCCGTCCTGTCGGTGAAATCAGCGTCTTCAACAATCTTTCCGTAGGCAAAGGGTATGTTCATCTTTTTGAAATTTTCTGCAAATGTAATAAAATTATATCATATAAAACTATATCATATAAAATTATTTCATTTTTTCGCGTTCTGCAAACTTCTTTAGATATGCCGAATACTTCTCCAAGGTATTGTCAATCATTTCTTTGACGCCGTTCGAGGTCTTGGTGGCACCCGTGATGGCATCAAATCCAATCGGAACCAGAGTGTCGTTGTTCATGATTTGTTTGCCGGCAAATTGGTCTTGGAACTTGTCCGTGGTAATCTCGCCGCCCAAGCCTGGGGTCTCCGACTTGTGTCCGAAGGTGGCACCCACGATGGTCTTGCCGTCGGAGGCGATGGCGAGGTAACCCCAGATGGGACCCCAAAGGCCGTTGCCTTGCATCGGGATGACGCTGGTCTTACGGTCGATGACGAACACGGGAAGGCCTTCTTCGCTTTCTGTTGCATTTCCGTTTTCATCCAAGAGGAACTCGTCCGTGCAATGCTTCTCAAACATCAGCGCTGCATTCTTGGCGTTGACATCGGGGATGCCCGCCGCCGTGAGGATGTTGATGCGCTTCTCGTTCTTCTCGTTGCGGTCTTGGAAAGGCTGCAGCCAAAGTGCCGTCACAGCGAGCACCACAGCCACTATAGCGATTAAAATCGTGGCGTACAAGAAGATATGTCGGTTGCTGTTGATGTCTTTTTTCATTGGACAGAGGTTTTTTGTTTGACGAGAGCGCGTTTCTGACGCATTTTGATATTGCGTGCCACGACGCAGTGGTCGATGAGCGGTGCGAAGCAGTTCATGAGCAGGATGCTGAGCATCATGCCCTCGGGGTACGCTGGGTTGATGACACGGAGCATCACGGCAAAGATGCCGATGAGCAGGCCGTAGATCCACTTGCCGGTGTTGGTTTGTGCCGCAGTGACGGGGTCGGTGGCCATGAAGACCGCGCCGAACATGAAGCCGCCCATGAGGTAGTGGTAGTAGAACGGCACTTGCATATAGGTGTCGGTACCGATGGCGTTGAACAACAACCCCATCAAGCCGCCGCCGAGGATGACGGACAACATGATGCGCCAACTGGCGATGCCGGTAATCAGCAAAATGATGGCCCCCAACAAAATGGCTATCACCGAGGTCTCACAAGTAGACCCTGGAATGGTACCAATCAACATATCCAAAGTGGAAACCGAGGGTTGTATGCCTGCGGCCAGTTCCGCCAAGGGCGTGGCGCTCGTGATGGCGTCGGTGCCCCAGAGGTCGGCGGCAATCCAGACGCCGTCGCCCGACATCCTCGTGGGATAGGCGAAGAACAGGAAGGCGCGTGCCACCAAGGCGGGGTTGAGGAAGTTCATGCCCGTGCCGCCGAAGACCTCCTTGCCGATGATGACGGCAAAGGCCGTGGCGAGGGCGAGCTGCCACAAAGGCGTGGTGACGGGCACGATCATCGGAATGAGGAAGCCTGTGACGAGGAAGCCTTCGTTCACCTGATGATGTCGTATCTGTGCAAAGGCGAATTCGATGCCCAAGCCGACGATATACGACACCGCCAGCATAGGTAGCATCCGCAGGAAGCCGAACCAGAAACAATAGAAGAAGTTGGCCACGGTGCCCAGTTCGTAAGGCCAATCCGCAGTATGAAGCGAGGTCTGGTAGCCGATGTTCCACATGCCGAAAAGCATGGCGGGCGCTAAGGCGATGACGACCGTGATCATGGCGCGTTTCAGGTCGACGGCATCGCGCACATGGCAGCCGCGCTTCGTGACCCGGTTGGGCGTGAAGGCGAAGGTGTGGAAAGCCTCGTAGGTGCTTCCCAGCCAAGCCCATTTCCCTTTAGGCTCATGCGTCTCAAACCACTTCGCCAGCCCCTTGAACATATTACTCTTCACCCCTGACTTCTCTCTCATGACAAGGCCTCCTTTCTCAGTTTCTCCAATGCCTTGCGGATGATGGCTTGGATGTCGGTTTTCGAAGTGTCGATAAACTCGCAGAGGGCGAAGTCTTCGGGGTCAACCTCATAGATGCCAAGGTTTTCCATTAGCTCGATGTCGCCGATGATGCAGGCCTTGATGAGTTGGGTGGGGTAGATGTCGAAGGGGAAGACCCGCTCGAAGTTGCCCGTAAAGACCAGGGGACGCTCGTCGCCGTGGGTGTTGGTGTCGAACTTCCATTTCAGCATCTTCGGCAGGAAGCCGCTGAGGAAGGTCCTCGAGAAGCTGAATTTCTTGAATCCAGGCATCAGCCAGCCCATGAAGTCGTAGTAGTCGCCTTCGGGGATGATGCTCACAAGGTCGTCGTAAGCACCAAGGAAACCGTCGGCGGCGATTTGCGTGCCGCTTAGGATGTCGCCTGAGATGACGCGGTCCGTCATGGGATTATCCTCGTTAGGCAGTTGTGCCTTAGTGATTTCTGCCAGACAAGCCCCGGCTTTCACGCGGTAATAATGTGGGTTCTTGATATTGGGACCAGCCACGGCGATGACCTTCTCGGGATTATATACGCCTGTGGTAACCAGTTCGCCCAATACCGCCACGTCTTGGATGTTCATCGTCCAGACGACCTCACCTTTATTAATGGGGTCGATATGGGCAATTTGTGTGCCGATGTTTCCCGACGGGTGGGGACCACATATGTGATGAATTGAGAATTGATAATTGAGAATTGATAATTGCTTCGCAAGCTGTTGGTTAGGCTTGAAGCAGATATGTACCTTGCCATCAGTGAGATTCGTCAAGGCCTCGAGGCCTTTGAGCAACAAGCCCTCTTTGCCCTGCATGATGAAATCATAATCAGGTGCCAAAGGAGCACTGCTGAAGGCGCTGACGAAGATAGCCTTGGGTTTGTCGTCGGGGTTGGCGACGGTACCGAAAGGACGTTGGCGCAATGAGGTCCAGAGGCCACATTGCAGCATAGCCGCCTTGATTTCCTCGGCGGTCTTGGGTAATTCTATGGTTGGTGCTGATTTGAAATCCGTTTCCACCACCACCTCCAGCAGCTTCCGTTTCTCTCCTCTCACGATGGCTTTCACCTGTCCGCTGACGGGCGAAGTGAAGCGGATGCGCTCGTCGTTTTTGTCGCAAAACAAGGCGTCGCCTACCGCCACAACGTCGCCTTCTTCGACCAATAATCTCGGCGTTAAACCCACAAAATCAGTGGGTTTTATGGCGTAAGTCGTGATGCTCCGCGCATCGGTGAGGAGCTTTTCTGCCGCTCCGCCGATGGGGAGGTCGAGGCCTTTTCTTATGGTGATGGTTTCTGGCATAATTAGGGCTGCAAAAATAGGAAATAGTTGCTTATCTTGCGAAAGATTGTTAGTTTTGCGCCATAAAACGCCTTCCACTATGAAAAAGCTCATGCTCCTTCTTGTCTTGGCTATTATAGCCATTCAAGCACAACCTGCAAGCCAGCGCACCAGTGACACCCTGACGCGCACCGTGATATATCGCCCTGGCGACTATCATTCTTCCAATTATCGCATCCCTGCCATTATCACCGCCAAGGACGGATCGCTGGTGATAGCCACTGACAAGCGTAAAAACAATGATCTCGACCTGCCGCAGGACATTGACATCGTGTGCAACCGCAGCACCGACGGCGGCCACACCTGGAGCGAGCCTGTCACCATTGCCTTGGGCACGGGTTATAACCAAGGCTTCGGCGACTGCGCCTTGGCATGGAGCAACGACGACAACGGCCTCATCGCCGCTTTCGTAGGGGGACAAGGCCTATGGAATTCCACTTCCTCGAATCCCATCCGTTCTTATATTGCAAGGAGTTACGACAACGGTCAGACATGGACCGAACCCGAAGACATCACTCACTTCATCTTTGGCGACAACTGCGTTGTGCCCGAACACCAAACCTGGCGCGCCTCGTTCTTCGGCTCTGGTAACGGCTTGCTCACCTCCACGGGGCGCATCATGTTTGTGGCCGCCATCCGCGAGGGTGCTGCCCAGTCGCTGAACAACTACGCCGTTTATTCCGACGACAATGGCCAGACGTGGCAGGTCTCGGGTCGCGCTTCGGTAGGCGGCGACGAGGCCAAGGTCACGGAACTCGTTGACGGTCGTATCCTGATGAGCATCCGTCATGGCGGTAACCGTTGGTACAACATCTCTGAGGACGGTGGCGAGACCTGGCAGCCCACCACCTCCACTTGGTACGACATCGTGGCTCCTGCCTGCAACGGCGACATGATTCGTTACACCTCCGAAAACCAAGGCCACGACAAAAACCGCCTGCTGCATTCCGTACCTTATGGCACCTCGCGCTCTGATGTCACCGTTTATGTCAGTTACGACGAAGGTGAGACTTGGCCTGTGAGCAAGTGCCTAGTGCCTTATAGCTCGGCCTATTCCTCGCTCTGTATCTTGCCCGACGGCACCATAGGACTGTATGTTGAAGAGTCCGAAGAAGGTACTTCCATATATAACATGGTGTTTTACAACTTCAGTTTGGAATGGCTTACCGATGGCAATGACCACTTCGACCTCGAAGGCGTTGTTGAACATCCCGAGAGGGGAGACAGCTTAAAGATTTATTCTTCGCCCAGTTCATCGTTCATCACCATTGAGACGGAAGGCTTTAAAACGCTCAATGTGTACAACACCGCAGGACAACTCGTCAAGTCGGTCTCTGTGGTTGGGATGTCGGAGCTTCGTCTAGATGTGTCAGAATGGGCTTCTGGCGTGTATTTTGTTGAAAGTATTGATAAGACGAATTTGAAAAGAACAGGAAGATTTGTCAAATAAGAAAACCAAATTACTATGGATAAATCTTCGGCTACGATTTAAAGTATTGCAACGAGATAGTTTTAAATGTTGCATTTGCGGCAGGTCTCCAGCCACAACACCTGGGCTTGAACTTCATATCGACCATATAAAACCATGGTCAAAAGGAGGTGAAACTGTAATGGAAAACCTTCTGACATTATGCCAAGACTGTAATCTTGGGAAAAGTGATCTGGAATAAACGCCGAAAGAGTCACATGACCGCTTTTTGACAAGAATACATTTTTTTCGACAAAACCCTTGCGGAATGTAAAAATGTTTGTATTTTTGCAGTGTCAGATTGTCGTCAGAGGGCGCGAACAATTTGCTTTTGCAGCATTATTCAAGCTGGACCTATCTGACCCCCATA
>Ga0310786_10010555_pt1 | contig 11599 bp, 21 predicted proteins | sample AusTroGonzalo_MG_FD_203881 | JGI IMG/M metagenome (GOLD analysis project Ga0310786, IMG submission 203881) | Bovine rumen microbial communities from tropical cattle in Woodstock, Queensland, Australia - Gonzalo_03 (v2) (version 2) | ecosystem: Host-associated > Mammals > Digestive system >... | reverse complement strand
CAAGGCCTTAGAGACCCTTGCGAGCTTTTGCTCCGCATGAAGTGCGCGGCTACGCCAATCGGTGTCGGATACTCCGATTGGATTATCGCTTATGCCAAGCAGCCAATCAGTCGTGACCTCACATGATTTTGCAATCGTGCGCAGCGCGTCTGCGTTTGGTTCACGCAATCCCTTTACATACCGATCTACAGCGGCTTGATTTAGTTTAACCTTTCTGGCAAAACTCGTAACAGTGCTCCCGCCGATTAGCTCGCTAATCCGTTCGGCGAAAATATTTTTAGATTTTTCTCCAAGTGGCATTGACACGCTTACTCCTTTTGGTGTATAATTTCCTGCGTCTCTGTAAGACAGAATAAGACAGTAGCAAATTTGCGCGGAGAGCGCAAGGCAAAAACAGGAGGTAAAAATGATGGGGATCGAAAACGAAAAGCCGCATACCGGCTTCAACCACAGAGTCAATGTCATAATGGCTGACTCGGATACCACATTGCTGGACATCGGTGTGATGATCAGCAATAGGTGGATGCTAAAAGGACTCCAGCATGGATTCTACTCTCTTGACTTCGTCAGCTGGGTTGTCGCAAATCACTTTAACCAATTTCCTGTTCCGCAACACTGTCGGTCAGTGTGTTACATTTGCGACAATGTCAAGTCGGTGAATGAACTTTGCGATTCAATCGAGTTTGGATTTGAGAAGAAGAATTGGCAGGGTGTCATCATTGACTACATTCAGATAGCCACTCGTGGCGAGGAAATACCAGACCGGCTTGCTGAAATTGCAAAGAAATATGACAAGCCGATTGTATGCTTGTCGAAAATTCCAAGTCCGTCGAAGCACCAGAGGTGAAGTGATGTCAACTACCGAGACGTTAAAAGACGCTATATTTATAACGATAATCATCGTTGTCGCAATTGTTGTGGCGGGTCTTTCCTGCGCTCCGTTTGTTTGGCTTCATAATCTTTCAACTAACGTAGAAAGAATTGCAAATGCACTAGAAGGCAAGAACGTGGAAAGATTGATGGAGGTGAAATGAAACGACTTCTAATTGACCCGCTGCAAATTGTGCAGTTCTACCACTGGCTTTGCACGAAGCCGGGCAACAAGAAGCGGTTTTGTCACCCGTGGTCGAATGTCATAGTAATCTACGAACTGCCATGTGGTGCGAAGCTATGTTTTCTGGCGGAGCACACAACCATCGCACATGAGGCACACGCCATCGGACAGTTCGAGTACAATGCGGGAGCGGACATTGACAGATATGCGCTCAGCGTCACTTGCGAAGAAGTCGAATTCGATAGATGCCCCGCATTCCAGAAAATGCGGGAGCTTGTCGGGTCTCATGTGCTGGATGGGCGGGAATACGACCGTCAAGCTGTCACCATTCAGGTCGAGCCCGATCCGCTTGACGGAAAACCCACGGTCGCCAGTGTTTGTCACGGTGATGGTCGCTGTGGCCCAATCGCCGTTGACTATCGCGACAGCTCGGACGACTGGCTTCCTACGTTGAAAAAGGTCGCTGCGGAATGCAAGTATAATTCCAATGACAGTTGTGACGCCAATGTAGTTGTCAGCGAGAAAGCGCCAGACAGCGCTGGCAAAGGCGACGCAGTGACTGACAATAGAGTTCCAGATGGCGATAAGAATGTCCATGGCGTTATTATAGCATTTTTCAAACGGCTGTTCGGGCGAGGCAAGAAGGAGATAAAGTGATGGATCTGAATATACAGGGAACTGTTGTCGAGAAGGCGCCGCCACAGACTGTGCTGCTGAATTTCCGGGCACAGCCGGAGGATGCAGCCGATCTGCGCAGCGAAGCGGAACGTCAAAGGACAACCGTGTCTTCGCTCGTGCGCGGCGCGCTTGTTCAGGTTGGACTGCTTAAGAACCATCCGAAAGAGGAGGTGCAACATGTACAAGTTTGTTGAGGGAAGGGCTTACGAGGCCGTGCCGGCGCTCCTGGGCGCAAAGCATCGCCTGTGTGTCTGCACCGGACGCGACGGTGGACGCGTTACGTTCGCCTGGATCCACGACCTCTCGGTTGAGCAGGTAGAGTCGTTCGACGGGCGAGAGTTCGCGCGCATGACGCTGCCAGACGGAATGTACACCGTCTCATCGGTCGCACCGCTTAACACAAAGTCGGCCGCCTCGGTCCTCGATCTGCTGCGCAGGAGAGAGGCGGTGTGACATGAACGAGCTGATGAAGACTCGCAACATGATGCAGAAAGCCGTCATCCCGGACAAGACGCCTCTCGAGGAGATCGAATGCCTCAACATGTGCCAGGCTCAGGAGCTCACCAATATTTGCCGCAATGTCTTCTATACGGCGATGGACAAATACAAGGCGTCACACGGCAAGGTCGGGCTCGCATTCGTGACGCCCGACGGCTCGAGTCGCCGCCTGGTTCGCCGTGTCTCTCTCAGGCGCTGGCTTGAGGAACAAGAGAGGATAGCGGCTTATGCCTGAAAAGACCGTGGATGACATAGCGCTGCCTGGTTTTGAAGGGCTCGTACTGCCGGATACAGACCGCGCAGGATCCCAAGACTTCAAGGACAAGCAATATACCGGGCTGAAGATCCGGCGCGACTATCCGCAGACATTTCAGAGCGTGGTGCGCGCCCTCTTTTATTATAAATTGCCAATCCGCACCTGCTGCGATCTGTTCCGCATGAACAGTCAATGCGTGAGCGCGATCCGCGACATGGTGATCGCCGAGGCCGCGACGGACGCGCGCGCCGCTTTTTTAATAAATAATAGGCAGCGCTCTCAAAGAGATTTGGTACTTACTCGTCTCGTTGAAGCTATTGCGGAAAAGGTCGAAGACGAGGAAACGATCAGGGAAATGAGTATAGGCGAATTAACCTCGCTTCTAAATCGGCTGAAAGACGCAATGCCTGCGAGAAACGGTACAGATGCACCATCGAAGGATCCAACGCCCACCGATGGCAAGGTGATTGACGTTGACGCATACGACGTCACTCTCGATAGGTTAGATCGGGAGAAAAAACGCGCGGCCGAGGTCTCGTCGGCAAGTGCTGACAATCCGCCCGAAAACACCTTAGGGAATGTTCCACAAGGAGCTTAAAACATGGCTACTGCTCATTGTGATAGAGCAACATACCCCCATAAATACAGGCGTTTTCGCTTGCGTTGTGTAATTGATTGTGTAACATGCGGTAGATTGCGTGCAATCGTGCTGCCGGATCGCCGCGCACGGTCTCGCGTCCACCGCTTAAGCCCTCCCCTCGATGGGGGGCGGGGGGACCCCGGGGGCCGCGCGCGACCGGGGGTAAAACTATAATGCATTGGGCGACAGTCCAAGTCTTCGTCAAGAAAGGAGTGAAGTATGGGTAGAGGAGTCTTTAGGAAGATCATCAAGACGCCCGTAGACGCGGAGCGGCTTGAAAAAAAAGACGCGCGCGCGTCGCGTGCCGAGTTCTTTGAGCGCGAGGCACAGGAGCAGGTCGCGCAAGCGCGCGCGCTTGCAGCCGAAGCGGATGCGCAGAAAGGAGTTGATACTGGTATAGGCCCTGCTGAGGGTGCCGTGGACGCAGAGAAAGGAACTGCGACAACAAACGCCGGAAGCCCGCTCGGCACGGGTGACAACTTGGCGATGCCGACGGCGCAGACTGACGCCGACAGCGGTAATCCGAAGCGGCAGGAGGGTTGTGATCTCTTACCTCCTGGCGTCTCCTCTGGCCGCCAGTCCAGTCCAGACCGACAGACTGCAGCTGACCATAGCGGTGACAGCCAGGAGAGACTGGCAACTTCTAAGCTGCCGGAGATCTACGGCGATGTCGAGGTGTGTCGGCTATTGAAGATCCGGCGTCGGAAGATAGCAGAGGCAAGGACGAAGGCTACGCGCGGCATCGACTGGGATTGCGTCGGGCTCCACGCCGGAATGACGAAGAAGTGGATCGAGGAGACTGCCATCAAGCAGGGCATCGTGCCCGACTTCTTCAATGTGCCGCTCACGCCGATCAAGGAGAACGACGGCATCGTCAGCTGCAAGCTGCTCGGCACATGGCCGAACCGCACGAAGGTAACGGTCGAGGTTGTCGCCACCGGCGAAGCGAAGGTCGCCACGGTGAGGGATGCCAACGAGTTCCACCTCTACGACATCTTCGATGCCAAGGACTACGGTCGCGAGATCCAATGGACTGCGGAGCTGAACAACGCGACCTACTGACATGAAGTGGCTTGCAGAGATTCGCGCAACGAGGCGCAGCCTTGCCGAGATCGGGCTCTTGGTCGTGGTGAGGGAGGTGTTTCGCAACCGCTGCGAGATGCAATGGCACGATGCCGACGAGACGCTTGGCCCGGGATGGGCCGTCCACGCCAAGGCTCTTGCCAAGGCCGGGATGCTGAATCTACAGCACGATGGGCTGTCGGTTAGGATGAGCGTCATCGCACCCGGAGACAAGAAGCGCGAGCGATCGCGCAAGCTGGGCACCATCGCCCGATGGGAAAACAGGATCGGCAAACAACTTAAGAAAGGTTGCAAATGAGGAAGAAGTCTCAAGACGAACTTGGAACTCTCGTAACACGCGAGATGAAGGTCATGCTGCAGGACGAGAGTCTGACAAAGGAACAGCGCTTTGACATCCTGTCGAGCATCATGTTTGATGCGCCGCTCAAGAACACGCTCATGTCCTCGTTCGCCAACTCGCTGAAGGCGGGATTCGAGCAGATAAACACTTCTCGCTACCGTGCGATCGAGCGCGAGCGCGAGTGGCGGAAGAACACCGAAAGACGCCGTCGCCACGCCGGATATCTCGACGAAAATGCCACTACATCAGACCCCATGTCACCCCATGTCACCCCATGTCACCCCATGTCACCCCATGACGGTCTAAAACAAAACAAAACAAAACAAGGTATATCCCCCTATAAGCCCCCCAAGGGGGGCGGGAGGAAGGTTCCCAAAGCTGTCGAGCCGGAGGACATTATGAAAGGGCAGGTGGGCGCAGCGACCGGCCACGGCAAGGGAGGCGGCGTGAGGACGGCGACGCTTGCGGAATTGGCCGACATACTTGCGAAAGACCTCGAGGGGACGGAAGCCTTCGCCCATATGAGAGTCAACCGAAGAAACTTAATGAGACACCTTCTCCCGATTGTCAAAAAAAACTGCGCGGCCGAAGAGGGGGAAGATGGCAGAACGAGCAACGAGAAGAGAAAAGCGTTCTGGAAGCTGCAGCAGTTGGTCCTCGCCGGGCTCGCCGCCTGGACGGAGAAGTGGGCGGCGGATGGCTGGCAGTATGCGCCCGGCAAGATCACCAAGTGGCTCGCCGACGAGAAGTGGCTGGAGGAACCCAGAAAAAAAACAGCGCCGGCCGAAGGCAGCGGGTGCGGCGACTGCGGCGCGGAGATAGCTTAGGGGAACAATCAACAAAACAACAGGAGGTAAAATGCACACCAGGGAAGAAAAGATCGCTCATGCGTTCAAGTCGTTCGCGGAGCACAAGGCCGAGTTGAAAGACTTGGGCAGCATACAGATCCTTAATTGGCAGAAGCCAGGAACGGTCTGGTATAGAATCCGCTATGTGTTCGATCGTGAAGGAGGTCGAATCTACATTAGTGGCGATCTCGGCGAAGCGGTTGTCTGGCCAACGTGGCCTGCGACGTTTGGCGCAACGTGTGGGGCTGTTTGCGGCGACAAACGCGTTGTGAACGAGGGATACTTTCTCGAGAAGGTCAGGGCTACCAGCGACAGATACGTGTATGACCGCGATGAGGCGGAAAAGATTGTCAAGGAGAATTGTCCCAAAATAGACGAAGACGATCTTGAAACTGTCATGGTGGACTTCGACGATGACTGTGGATTGCGTCATCTCGGCGACCGTGCTCGGCGGATTCTCAATAACTTTGACGAAGATTGCTGGGAGTGGTTCCCGACTGCCGAACAAAGCATTCATGGTCGTATCTACTTTTGGCTTGTCGGAATGAAGATGGCTTGGGATATGATACATGGAGGGGAAGGGAAATGAGTGACTTTCCGACACAGAAGCTTGACCCGAGGTTCAAGTATTGCGCGGTGAACTTCAAGATTATCGCGGACTTCGGCGCGGCGTCAACTCACGGTGGACACCATTGCGTCGATTGCAAGAACTGCCAGCATTATTCGGAGTGCCATCATCCATGTCTTGCCAAGCCGTTCAAACTTGGTACCCACGCCGATCGCATGGGCTGCCGTAACGGATGGGAGGCAAAATGAAGACATCCTTATACACGCTACTCCCAAAAGACGAACTTGGTTTTTGCGGGGTCAACGTTGAGCTCGAACCGTGCCCTCTGTGCAACGCGAAGCACGACGACTTCCACACGCGCAGAGTGTACATGGTCGCATGGGAAAGAAGGCCCTACTACAACGCCAAAGTGAAATGCTTAAACTGTGGATTGGAAATCGTGCGATGCACGGAACCTCCAACTGGATCGCTTGACGAATCTATCAGGCGAGTACATTCGGCATGGAATCGGCGAGAAGGTCTTAAGGGACGTGGCGATGTCTCGCCGCGCACAGGAAAGGAGGAAACATGAGGGTTGAACTGAATCTGCCGATCGAATGGAAGTGGTTCGACATGATCGCGCGCGGCGAGAAGAAGGAGGAGTACCGCGACTGCGAGCATCGCCAGGTGCAGCGTGCATATCTTGCCGCAAGCAACAACAGATGGTGGTTTCACACGCGGAAGCGCATTGCCATTTTCCGTAACGGCTACACAATGAAAAGTCGCGCCCTTGCCGTCGAGATAACCGGCTTCGATCTGCGCGGGAAGCACGATGTAAAGCATACTGAATGGGGCGAGCCAACATGCCGCAGGAGCCACCTCGTCATAATGCTCGGTGAAATCATCGCCAAGGGGCCGTATGCCGATCTCAAGCGCATCTTGGCGCAAGGACAGGATAAGCCAACGGAAAGCGAGGTGCGAAGTGACAGTTGAATACACCATTTGCGACCGATGCGCTGCATCAGTTCCGGATGCGACCGGTGCGATAGTTCTGCCATTTAACGGCCTGCCAAGAATGCACCTCTGCGAGAAGTGCGTCGAGGAATTGTTCGCAAAGCCGGAATCGACAATGATGAAACTCAAAGGCGATTTTGTTCAACAAAAACAGGAGGTAAATAAAAATGAAAACCAAGACAAGCACGATTGAAGCCCAGGCGGGTGAACTGCTAAAACTGGCAGGGCTCGGCGTCAACGAAATAGGTGAGCTCGGATTCTGGGGCTACTTCTACGCGCCTGCATCGAAAAGCCGCCACCTCGCCGTCCCTGGCGGGCTCGTGCAGCACTCGATAAACGTGACGACGCGGCTCGTCGCTCTCACGAAAGCGCTACGCCTGAAATGGCCGAGGCCGCAATCGCCATACCTGGTTGGCATGCTCCACGACGTCGTCAAGACGAGGACATACATCGTGGACGAGGCCGCGTCTGCGGAGGCGAACAAGCCCAGATACAAGTACGTCCCATCAGTATACGGTGGTCACGGTGTGGCAAGCGTGATGATGATCACGTCGGAACTGCAAATGTCGCTGCTTCCGGAAGAGGCTCTCGCGATACGCTGGCACATGGGCGCGTTCTGCCTCGCGGGTGACGAACTCAAGGAATACGACTGTGCACTCCGCGCATTCCCAGAGTTGCTGATCGCGACGCATACGGCCGACATGCTTGCCGCGAACGTAGACGAAGCAAAACATGGCAAGAAAGAAGGTTGAAAATGGGTACGGAAGAGATAATCACTACCGTTGAGCATTACAGGAGCGCGAAGCACCTGTATACCACGGCGATCCACGCGATGAAGGCGTACTACGCGTATCAGAAGAAGCCCACGCCTGCCAATGAAAAGGAAGTGGAGAGGCAATTCAAGTTGCTACACAAGGCACTTACGCGGTTCAATTACGGTTTTGACCCATTGACGAAAGGCGGTGCGAAGTGAATAAACAGGAAGAGCAGCTCGGAGTTCTGTACATCAGGAACCCCGCCGCAGAACTGATTTGCTATCCGAAGCGCCGAAGCCACAAGCCCCTGCGCGACTGGAAGAAGTCACAAAAGAAAATTCGCCGCGAGAAGCGGCAGAGAGGATACAGGAAATGAAAATCTATGTTGCGAGTAGCTGGCGCAACGAGCACCTTCAACTTGAGCTGCATTCGTTCCGGATCGCCATGTGGCCAGACTTGCCACAAACCAAAAAAACAAACCAATAGGAGAGTAGATGAACGACAAAGACTTTGCAAGCGCGGACGTGATGGTGCTTGGCGCGCTGATCTTGCACTACGACGACAGTAACACGGCGTATGCGATGAGCAGCGTCGAAAAATACGGCGTCAAGGCCGACTGGTTCAGGAACGGTCGCCACGCCAAGCTTTTCGACGCGATCATGAAGTCGTGGCGCGAATATCACTCGCTCGACCCGTTCCATATCAACAAGAACTACATAGACGACGACGGCGTGGACTTCGCCGGGCTATTCGACGAGCTGTCGGAGTCGGGCGCGATGGTCGTCCATTTGGAATACTACCTCGATGCGCTCAGGCAGAAGGCGATCTACGGCAAGGTTCACAAGATGACCGCCGAGTGGCTGACGGAGATGCGGCCTGACAACATCGGGATACAGATCGAGGACTACGCAAAGAAGCTGCACGACTTCCAGGAGACGCTTGCCGACAACGACAACGGCCTCCGGAAGCTGAAGGACTATGTCGAGCAGTCGGTCGCGAAAAAGAAGAAACTTCACGAAGAGCGGTTCATTAAGCACAATTGGGAGTTCATGGACGGCCTGCCCTGGCCGTGGCACTGCATGAACCAGATTTTCACCGGACTCAAGCCGGGACTCCACATCGTCGCGGCGCTCGCGTCCCAAGGCAAGTCGACGATGGCCGCCGATCTCTCGGTATTCTGGAACGAGCGCGGCATCAAGCATGGCATCGTCTGTATCGACATGGCGGGCGAACAATACGTCGATCGCTACCCGTCGATCATGGAGCGCGTGAGTCTCGCAAAGCTCAACTTCGGCGGATCAGCGGACGACGTCGCCAAGTTCGAACGGGGCTTCCGGCGCGCGGCAGAACTTGACAATGTGTGGATCACCGAGGAGGACGGCGCGAAGACGATCGAGTATCTTTGCTACCGTGGCGTCAAGACGCTTGGATGGGAGGCCGTCATCATCGACTACATCCAGCTCGTCTCTCCAGAAGAGAAAGGACAGATGCCTGAATACACGCGGGTGCAGCGTGCAACGCAGGCAATCAAGCGCATAGCAAAGCAGCTGAAGAAACCGATCATCTGCCTGGCACAGCTCTCCAGGGCGTTCGAGAAAGAGGTACGCGAAGGGAAATACGCGGAGCCAGGACTTGACGCGATCGGCGACTCTGCGGAAATTGCGCGCGCCGCGTCGAGCGTGACGGTGATCTACTACGACGAGGACATGCGCAAATACTGGAAGGAGACGCCGCCGACGCAACTCGCATTTGGCGACAAATCGGACAAGGCCATCGAGTGTGGCGTCGTCGAGGAAGGGAGCGAGACGATAGAGGAGATGACGGCGCGGCGAAACGGACAGGCTTCGCTCGCAAAGGCGCTACGGCCGATGTGGGTGGAGGTCCTGAAGAACCAGCAGGGCGGACGAGGCAAGCTGCCGTTCGTGCTGTATCCTGGATACTTCCTGTTCCGACCTGGCAACATCGAAGGCGAAGATGTCGAAGTGACCGTCGGTGGCAAGCAGAAGAAACTGCCGGTCGGAAAGTTCGAGCAGATATGCGACGACTGGATCTACGCGGCCGAGGACTGGTGGCTTGAAATGACGAACGCCATGCCGCAGCGCGGATGCAAGCTAATGGGCGAGACCTACGCGCAGATGCGCGTGCGGATGGCCGAGGAACGCAAGCGGCATCCGGACGTGAAGCAGTTTGTCAGGGAATACGACGATCGCGGCGAGGTCGTCGGATGGCATTGGGAGAACGAAAAATGAGAATCAAGTCGAAACCGACATACGATGCGAAGTACGCTGCGGCGTGCAGGCGCATGGAAGCCGAGAAGCAGATGGAGATCCGCGAGTCGAAGAAGCTCTATGAAATGCGGCGACAGCTCGGATCGAAGAAGCACGAGGGCAGGGTCGGAGCGAAGAGCCGCCTTGCCGTCATGAACGCCGTCGCCACCGAGGGCAAGGAAGTGTTGACCGACGCCGGCGAAGGCTTCTGGCGCGACATGCAGCGCCGCTACCACTGGCAGGCCGAAGACGGCAACTGGGAAGACGGCAACAGCGCCAACGGGCGCAAGAACCACATCGGCAAGGTTAGCGAGCGCTACCGCAACGGACGCTGGGAGCACTGGGACGCGAAGAAGCGCGACTGGGTTCCGGGAGAGATCACGAAAAGAAAGGGGTTTTCAAAATGACTGTACTCGACATCATTATGTCACGCGGAAAACAGGAGGCGTCGTTTGACTTCAAGCAGCTGAAGGACGTGGACGACAAGACGGTCGAGGCGTTCTTCGCGGCGACGCACGAGGGATCGCGGAGGATGCCGCTCCTCGTCGCGCAATGGGTCTATGCTCAGCTCGAGGACGAGCTTACAAGCCCCGTCCGCTTAGACGAGCGCCGCCTTGCCGAGATACGCGGCGGCATGATGGCGCTCAGGCGCTTCGCCGTCTTCTACACGCAGGGCATCGAGGCGTGGCGCGAGCGCAAGAAACCCAAGAAGGACGACGAGGAATGAGAGACGCGATGGTGCAGCCGGCGACGGTCGATCAGATCGTAGCGTTCGCCCGCTCCAGGAGGATTGAGCCGAACGAGGCCCAAGACCTCCTGGAGCAGCTGCGCTCGCAGCAAATCGAAAAGCGCCACGGCGACCCATACAACTTCGGCTACGAGCCGCCGATCTGGTATGTCGTCAAGGCGCTCATGCGCAATCCCTGCTGGAGCGACTACGAGAGGGCGACGATTAGGCGGGTAGGACAAACGTTGTTCGGACACCAGGACTGGACTGCGGAACAGTTTGCCGAGGCGATGCGCAAGCGGCTGGGTTTTCAACACGCTGTTACCAAGTTGTTGATAATGGGCTCGAACCGAAGCGGCAAGACCGACTTCTCGGCGAAGCTGTGCATGCAGACGGCCATGCAGGGAAACAAGAAGGTGTGCAGCGGCGCTCAGACGCTGAAGACGCAGAAGAAAAACCAGATGGCGCGCACCTGGCACTACATGCCAAAGGAGCTGCAGGCGAAAAACATTGCGACGAAAAAGGCTACGGACGCAACGGAGAACATTAGCTACTCGAAAAAGAACGGATTTGCCGGGTCAAGCATCACCTTCGCAAACGGCTCGTCGCTCGACTTCGTTTCCTACGAGCAGACCACGGCGTCGCAGGAGGGCGTCGAATACGACCTTGCGCACCTGGACGAGGAATATCCCGTCGGACATTACGAGCTTTACACGACGCGCGTGACGTCGAGGGCCGGCATGTTCCTCGGAACATTCACGCCGTTGCATGGCTACACTGCTGCAGTGGCGAAGTTCCTGGACGGCGCGGTAGTGACGCGATGGCACCGTGCGTATCTGCGGCCGCGCGACGGCGGACCGCGCGAACCCTGGAACGAACTAAACCTGACAAA
>Ga0310786_10010554_pt1 | contig 11600 bp, 11 predicted proteins | sample AusTroGonzalo_MG_FD_203881 | JGI IMG/M metagenome (GOLD analysis project Ga0310786, IMG submission 203881) | Bovine rumen microbial communities from tropical cattle in Woodstock, Queensland, Australia - Gonzalo_03 (v2) (version 2) | ecosystem: Host-associated > Mammals > Digestive system >... | reverse complement strand
TTCAGCCGGAAGAGGAAATGTCTTTTGAGGAAGCAGAAAAAATGTTTACCTGACCTCGGTTTCCCGGCCCTGGGGAGCGCCATAGGTTTCCGCAGTGATCTTACCGTTCAGGGTTTCTCCGACAAAGGCGATGACCGCTTCGTCCACTGGAATCCCGGTGTCGAAGCAAGCAGATGAACGTCCGAGCACATGATAGGTATCGCCGCCGGCGGTACAGAAGTCGTTGGTCACCACGGCATAAGTGGCGTTCTCATCGAAAGGCCTGCCATTGACAGCCGTGATGTTTACCCGGTTGATGGAGGCCGGGGCGAAGTAGCCTGTATCCTTACCATCCAGAATGTAGGCGGTCCCCTGATCAAAGGCTTTGGTTGTATCCAGCGTCCAGGAGATACCGGAGGTCTGGGGGAAACCGCCGAAGGCATCCGGTGTGCAGAAGGTGGAGGCTTCCAGCACTTCCAGCAGCTCGGCGCCGGTTACGTACACGACCGCCACGGTGTTGCCGAAGGGCAGCACTGTGCCGATATCCTTCTTTGTGATATCGCCTGCTTCAATGGTTGCGCGGATGCCGCCGCCGTTGAAAATGCCAACCACGGCATCGGGTTCCACATGCTCGATGCCGCCGTCCTTCACGACAGACCAGATGATCGCATCGGTGATCAGATCGCCCAGGTTGGTTTCCCCTGTTCGGCTGGGCTCTTTTGCGCCGTTGAGTTCCACTTCCGTCCTTGCGAAAACGGAGCCGTATTCAGCGTCCACCGCCCTGATGATCCTGTTGGCAACGCCGGTCACATAAGAATCCACAGAGAGCATGGCGTAGAGCCTGTTTCCGAGAAGAGTTGGCATCAGGAAATGATCTTCGATGGTTTTGCTCTCGTTGTCAATCACCACCACTCCCATGTTGGCAAACTTTGTGCCGGTGGACTGGATGGGTTCCCCGTGCTGTCCGGCGGTTATGACAGAATGACTGTGGCCATCGATGAGAAAATCAATACCGGTCACATGATTCAGCAGATCGACGGAGCGATAGCCGTTTTTCTTGCTCTCTTCATACAGTCCCAGATGCGACAGGCAAATGATCAGATCCGCTTCAGACAGGGCGTCCACCGCATTTTGCGCATCTTCATAGAGCCTGCCGAAAGTGGAAAAGGAGATCTGGCTGATCAGGCCGGGGTTAACCTTGGTAGCGGTCTCGGGCGTTTCCATGCCGAAGAAGCCCAGCTTCAGGCCACCATCCAGCTCGACGATCTTCGTCCCGGGCAGGATGGTCTCTCCGGTCTCATCCAGCCTCACGTTGGCGCAGAGCACGTCGAAGTTCGCCTTGCTCAGATTTTCCTTCAGCTGTTCATAACCATAGTCAAAATCATGATTGCCCAGGGAAACCAGATCATATTTGGCGGCATTCATCATCTCAATGGCCGCCGCGCCCTTGCTGGCGCTCACATAGATTGATCCCTGGCTGAAATCGCCCGCATCGACCAGGAGCACTTTTGCGCCGAGACCTTCAAAATAGGACCGCAGGCCGGCAATCCAGGCGTAGCCGTCCACCTGGCCGTGGACATCGTTGGAGTGAAGGATGACGGTCTTCCCGGTGTAATCCCCAGCTGTCACAGTGCGGATATCGGCCGCGGCAGCAAATTGCTCTCCGGTCCAATCCTCTTCCTCTGCGAAAGACAGGGAAAGGCTCAGCATCATGCACAGCGCCAGGAGAAGGGAAACGATTTTTTTCATTTTTGGATTATTACACCTTTCTCATCAGTTTCCAAAAGGGTTCCGGGCAAGGAAAACACTAAAGAGAGGCGGTGATGGCCTCCAGATGGAGGCGGGCCTGTTCCGCATTATCGGGGACAGTGTCTTCCAGGGTCATGGGGAGATTTTTCGCATCTCCGAAGGTCAGGAGCCTTTCGTAACGCATGCTTCCCAGACCGCAGGCGCAGGAACGCATTTTCCCTTCTCCCTCGAGGACAAAATCCTTCAGATGCAGGATCCGCACCCGATCCCCCAGAAGACGGATGGCGTTTTCGATGATTTCATCCTTCCTCTCCACGGCGTCCGGGCCGATGAGATTCACCGCGTCCAGGATGATCTGCAGATGATCAGAGGGTACTTCCTCCAGCATCCGGAGGGCGCGCTCGGGGGTGGAAATGATATGCTGATAAACCGGCTCCACTGCCAGGACAGCATCGGCTTCCTCGGCAAAGCGAACCACCGGTTTCAGGGCTTCGATAAAGAGCCGGAAGGCTTCTTCGCTCCGGGCCGCGGGCTCGGGGAAACGGGAATCCGGGTTGGCGTAGGTCTCGGTGCCGACAACACCGGCTCCGATCCGGGCAGCAAAGTGCAGATGGGCACGGTAGATGTCCTGGGTTTTCTGCCGGCGGGTTTCATCGGGATCCGCCAGGTTCAGATAGCAGCCCAGAACGGCGCAGGACATGCCTGTGTCCGCGAAGTCCTGCCGGACGCTCCGGGCAAATTCCTCCGTCAGCTTTTCCGGAGCGGACTGCATGGAGAAATCCGGGAGAACTTTGCTCAGGGCCACATGGGCGCAGGTAAAGCCCTGGGCCCGGGCAAAGGAGAGCCGCTCCTTCAGGGAGCCGGGGGCCGTGTCATGAAGACGAATTCCGAGATTCATGTTTTTTCCTCCCATCATTGGCATCAGGAAACGCGGAACGAAAAGAGTCGTCACTCAGTTCCGTTCAGAGGAGAAACGCGGCGCAGACAGGGTACTGTTTCATTTCCCGGACGACGAGTTTACAGATTTCCTCGGCGCCGTATGCATTGAAATGGGTTTTGTCGTCATGGCCGTCGGGGAAGTCCGGGTTCTCCCCGGGGGCGAGGCGGACGAAGAGTTCGGCAGTCTTTTCCTCTCCCAGGGAGAGGTAGAGTTCCCGGCTGTCCTGCTTCAGGTCACAGAGGGGAATTCCCTTTTCCTCCGCCAGCTTCCGGATGGCCCGGGGATATTCTCCGTGGGTATAGAGCATGGAACCGCCGCCCACAAAGAACCGGCGGGAGACAGGGGTCAGAAGCACGGGCTGGGCGCCACGGCTCAGGGCCACTTCACAGTAATGCCAGAGATGCTCCGGGAAGGTCGTGTCGGGATCGGTATGCCGCTCGTCATCCTTTTCGTCGTTATGGCCGAACTGGATCACCAGGAGATCCCCGGCGGAGAGCTCCTTTTCCACGGGAGCGAAGAGTCCTTCTTCGATAAAACTGCGGCTGGAACGGCCGCTGAGGGCGTGGTTTCTGACTTCCACGCCCTCCTTCACATAATGGGGAAGGGCCCAGCCCCAGCCCCGGAAGGGGGGCTGGTTATCGTCCACGGTGGAATCGCCGATGATAAAAATTCTGGGCAAGGGGATCACCAGTCCTTCCAGACCTGATTCAGATCGATGACACAAACCTGGCCGATGCCGTTCTCATCGGGATTGGAGAACAGAATCTGATCTCCTTTGCGATTGAATGAGGGGTGCTGATGATCTGCGCCGGTTTTGCAGCTGCCGGTGGAGGCGATGAACTTCGACTTGCCGGTGGCCCGCTCGAAGAGCACGACGCCTTCCTGTACGGTGGTTCCCAGATAGCTGATGCGATCGGCGCAGAGCCACTTGTGATCCCGGCTGATGCAGGGATGCAGGATCTGCATGCTTTGGGCGGCGACATCGAAATGACGGCCGTCCTTGTCGCCGATGATGATGTTGCCTGTATGGAACTCACCCTTTTCCCCGTCCACAAAGCCTGCGGGATCCAGCTTCATCAGGGCCATCTCCATGCCGTCGGAAGACCAGACCTCATGGGTGATCCATTCGCTGGGATGCTCCACATAATACGGACGGACATAGCGTTCCTTCACATCGAACATCCAGGTGCGCTGGAAGGCGTCGCCCTCGGTTTCATGGATATAGAAGATCAGGTTTTCATCGGTGGGGCAGATCTGGGCATGGCCAAGACGGTAGTCGCTCTGATAAACCACTTCCGCTTCCCTGCCGGGATCCAGGATCACCAGACCGTAATACTTGTTGGCCAGGTGATAGCTGCAGGCGATGCGGCCGGTGTCCGCGGCGGTGAGGTGGCCGGTGATCCGTCCGTTTTTCGGAAGATCGCCGATCTTCTTCATGGTGTTGTCCGACAGATCCACGGCGTAGACTTCCGTTTCATTTTTGCAGGTGTAGCCGATGTTCTTTTCCCGGTCGGTGGCAAAGCCGCGGAAGGAATCATCCGTGACCCGCTCGATCTCGCCCGTTTCCACATTGGCCCGGTAGCAGCCGCCGTCGGTGCGGCCCTCCAGCTGCTGTTTCATGAAAAAGAAATACCTGTCGTCCACGGAGAAGTTTTCACAGGTAAAATAAAGCTTGGCGTTGCGTTCGGGGCCTTTCACATAACGGCGGATTTCATAACCGGTGACCGGATCCTTGTACAGTTCCATTTTTCCTTCCTCCATTTATTACAGTCTGACGGTCTGACCGGCCGGGATGCAGACGGCCGGCTGATCATTGACAGAAATATAGCAATCCCGCGCATTGGGGTTATAGACAAAGCTGTTATCCGCTGCGAACTGCAGGCGGGCAAAATCGTCCATGCAATCCATGAACTCGATATTGGTGCAGTACCAGATGTCATCCTTTCCGCCCATCATGCGGCAGAAGGATTCCATGAGATCCCAGTTGCCTTTGTCGTCAAACTCATAGCTGTGACCCCAGACATACATGAGATACAGATACTGCTTTTTGAAGAGGCCCAGGAACTGTTCTCCCAGCTCCAGGAGCCTGTGGTTATGGTGACAGGTGGCCTGCCAGCGGTAGGGATTTTCCGGCAGGGCAAAGCCGTCCGAGGAGCCCACCACCCGCGAATAACGGATGCCCAGGGAAGGCAGGAGCTCTTCGATGTCCCGGGTTACGGAGCCGTTGGGATAGCTGAGGCCCCGGACGGGATATCCGACGCAGTTCTCCAGGAACTTCCGGTCCTCGAGAACCTCGTGTGCCACCTCCGGCAGGGGACAGCGGGCGATGGTAGGATGGGTGACGGTATGGCAGGCGACCTCGTGGCCCGCGTAGAGTGAGCGGATTTCCTCCGGCAGGATTCGGTCTCCCCGCTCGAAAAGACCGCTGTTCAGATGAAAGGTTCCTTTGATGCCGTTCTGATTGAAGATGTTGATGAGGCGGCGGTCCTGGGTGCGGCCGTCGTCATAGCTCATGGTCAGGGCTTTATGCTTTCCGCCGGGAAAGCAGCAGTAAACTCGGTTCATTTGGTTACCTCCGGTGGGAGAAAAATAGAGGAACGCGCCGATGACCGCGGAGAACCGCTGTGAACGGGGCTCTGGCTTAAAGGAGAGGCTGCCGCCCGCGGCGGCAGCCTCTGTAGGAATAGGATTTGAATTACTTCTGAGCGTCGTATGCAGCCTGGAACTCGGCGAGGATTTCGGTGCCGCCGCCGGCATACCAGTTCGCATAGGCTTCCTTCAGACCGGCCAGATCAATCTTGCCGGCGATGTACTGCACCTGAGCGTCTTCCACATCCTGGTTCAGGGTGGTGCCGCTGAGGTTGTTGGTTTCGCTGTCCAGGGTCAGGCAGGGATTGGCGATGACGTACTTGGCGTTGTTGGCCAGGTTGTCATTGTACCAGGCGCGCAGGATGGTCTGCTCGGTGGCGGGGGTCAGGTCGCCGTTCACGTTCATGCCCAGCTGGTTCAGGGAGTGCTGGATGGTGTTGGTCTTGGCGGCATACTGATCAGAATTCTCCTTCTCGCCTTCCGGGAAGGTGTAGCGGAAGCCATTGGAGTGGATCCAATAGGTCTCGCCTTCCACGCCGCAGTTCAGCAGGGTCTGGCCTTCGGCGCTGTTGCACCAATCCAGGAACTTCAGGACGGCGGGCAGTTTCTCCTCGGAAACCTTCTTGGTGATGACGATTTCGCCGGAAGCACCGGTGTTCTGGGGCCAGATCTGGATGTTGCCGTTCTTGTCAGGCAGAGCGGTCAGCAGGGTGACGACGGGATTCGCGGCGTCCACGCCGGCGTTGGCTTCCAGCCACTCTTCATAACGATAGCCGTTGTCCAGGCAGTCCAGCCGCATGAGGGCCTTGGGAGGAGTGGAGCGCTCCGCATCGTCCCAGTTGCCGGATTCGATGGTCATGAAGTTGGGGTCGATGCCGCCCAGTTCATACAGCTCGCGGAGGAAATCCAGGGCTTCCTGGAAAGCTTCGCTCTCGAAGGCAGGATACAGTTTGCCTTCGGCGTCCACGCCGTACTGATAGGGAGCGCCGTTCATAACGGTCATGATGCCGATGGTGCCGGCCACGTACTTGCACATATTGATGCAGTACATATTGTCCAGCTTGGCCAGGGCACGGCACAGATCCTTGAACTCTTCCACAGTGGTGGGAGTGGATTCAATGCCGGCTTCCTTGGCGTAGTCATTCCGGTAGTAGATACCGGCGCGGGCATAGGCGCGGGCGCGGTAGATACCGTAGATCCGGCCGTCGATGGCGGTGTTGTCATAGGTGGACTGCTGGCCGGCAGCCAGGTTCGGATACTGGGGGATCAGATCGGTCAGATCCCAGAAAGCGCCGGCACGGGCAGAGGAGATGGTCAGGGCATCCCGGGGCCCCTGGATGACCATGACTTCAGGCATGTTGCCGGGGTCGGCCAGGGTCAGGGACGTGGTCTCGCCGTAACCGGAGTTCGGCACCCAGCGGATGTTCAGTTTCACGCCGGTGGCTTCATAGATCTTCTGGAGCACGGGGTTGCCGTCTTCCAGGGTGACCCAGTCCGCGTCAGAATAGAAGTCGGGGAGCAGGACGTCCAGCGTCATGTCTTCCTCGGCGGCGGCAAAGCTCATCACGGAGAGGAGCAGAGCCACGCTCAGCAGCAGGGCAAGCAGTTTCTTCATAGTGGGAAAACCTCCTTAGAAAAAATGTTATTTAAGGGCACCGGCCCTTGGGTACAAAAGGGGGGAGAGGCAGCCACCGTGCTTCATCCTTTGAGAGCACCGACCATAACGCCCTTCACGAAGTACTTCTGGAGGAAGGGGTAGATGCACATGATCGGCACAGTGGCCACGACGATGACGGCCATCTTGATGGACTGTTTCGGGGGCTCCACGAAATTGGGATCCATGAGACTCATGTCGCCGGCGGCGGACTCGGCGGTGACGATGATATTCCGCAGAATCAGCTGCAGCGGATACATCTTGTCATCCGTCAGGTAGATCATGGCGCCGAAGTAAGCATTCCAGTGGCCTACGGCGTAGAAGAGGCCAAAGGTGGCCAGCACCGGCAGGCTCAGGGGGAGAACGATGCGGATCAGGGTGGACAGATCGTTACACCCGTCCAGATTGGCACTTTCCTCCAGCTCCTGGGGGATGCCCTGGAAGAAATTCTTCACGATCATCATGTTATAGGCGGAGATCGCGCCGGGAAGCAGCAGGGCCCAGTACGTCCCCCGCATGCCCAGCCAGGAGGAAACCACGATGTATCCCGGGATCATGCCGCCGGAGAAGAACATGGAAATGATGACCATGTTCAGCCAGAACTTGCGCCCCCGGAGGAATTTCTTGCTCAGGGGATAGGCGAAAGTCACGGTGAAGAACAGATTGATCAGGGTGCCGAACACGGTGATGAATACGCTGTTGCCGAAGGAGCGCAGGAGCTTGTTGGAAGCGAAAATGTACTGATAGGCGCTGAGGCTCCAGGTGTTGGGAATGATGAACATGGGACGGGTCTGCAGCTCCAGCTCGGTGGCGAAGGAGTTGAAGACGATATAGATGATGGGAAGCACCGTTGTCAGGGCCACCAGGCCGATAATCAGATAATTGAAGACATCGAAGACGACGCTGCCGGCTGTCCGGTATACACCCACGGGACCGGAAGAAACCGTAATGGTTTTGCCGTTGAGCTGGACGGTGGACTCATCGATTTTTTTCTTTGCCATTTTCTCCGCCCCCTTTCTCAGTACAGGCCTTCCTCACCCAGCGCGTGCGCAATCTTGTTGGCGGAAACCACCATGATTACGCTGACCAGACTCTTCATCAGGCCTACAGCTGTGGTGTAGGAATACTGACCGCTCTGGATACCGTTCTGGTAGACGAAGACGTCCAGCGTCTGGGAAACGGAACGGTTCAGGGAGTTGGACATCAGGATCAGATGCTCATATCCGGTGTCCAGAACGGAACCCATCCGGAGCACCAACAGCAGCACAATGGTGGAACGGATGGCGGGGAGGGTGATATGCCAGAGACGCTGGCCCCGGTTGGCGCCGTCGATCATGGCGGCCTCGTACAGCTGGGTGTCCACGTTGGTGAGGGCGGCCAGGAAAATAATGGTGCCCCATCCGGTTTCCTTCCAGATGTTCTGGCCGACGATCATCCAGCGGAAGACCGCCGGATCTCCCAGATAGTCGATCGATCGGCCCAATAGTTGCGTGGTCAGTTTATAGATGATGCCGTCGGCTCCGAAGATCACGTAGGTTATGGAAACCACGATCACGATGGAGATGAAATGCGGAACGTAAAGCAGTGTCTGAGTGACCTTCTTGTAATGCATGTTCCGGATCTCATTGAGCATCAGGGCCAGGATGATGGGGGCCGGGAAGGTCAGCACAATGCTCATGACGGAAAGGATCAGGGTGTTGCTGAGGTAATCCACCCATTTCCGGGTCGCAAAGAAGCGCTGGAACCAGTACAGCCCCTTCCAGGCGCTTTTCAGGGGCCCCAGGAAAGGAGAGTAGTCTTCAAAGGCAATGATGACGCCCCACATGGGAAGATACTTAAAGAGGATAAAGTAGATAATCCCGGGGATCATCATGATGTAGAGCCATTTATTCTTCAGCAGATCCACGCCCAACCGGTACCAGTACCGTCGGCCGGAACCGTGTATGGCCTTGCGCTCAGCAGCTCTGGTGGTCAATTCGTTTGCCTCCTTTCAATCGCTCCGTTCAGGAGCGAATCATCAGCTCGGTCAGCATCAGGAAGGTGAGCCCCTGGCCGTAGGCGGTGGGGGTAACGATGATGTCTTTATAATGCTGGAGGTTATGGCCCATGCCCGTTCCCCCGGAGACGCCCTGGACCGCGCCGGTCTCATCGATCTGGCCGATGACGGCTTCGGCGGAGAGCATGCCCATCTGCTGATAGGGCTCCTGGGGCAGCCAGCCCAGCCGGATCCCCTTCAGCACCCCGTAGGCGATGGCGGCGGTGGCAGAGGTTTCACAATAGGTCTCCTCCACGTCGATCAGGGTGGTATAGAGGCCGTTGACCCGCTGATACTTCCAGAGGGCGAGGACCTGATCCGTCCAGGCGCTTTGGATCATGCGCATGGCGGCGTCCTGCCGCTTCGTGATGTCGAAGAGCTCGATGGCGGCGGCGGTGAACCAGGCGTTTCCCCTGGCCCAGAAGGCATCGGCGAAATTGTGCCGGCGGTCAAAGGTCCATCCGTGATAGAAGAGACCGTTCACCTTGTTCTGCAGATAGCGGATATGGATGAGGAACTGGTATTCTGCCTCGTCAATCAGCTCCGGCCTGTTCAGCACCACACCGGCCTTGGCCAGGAAGAGGCACACCATGAACAGGGTATCGCACCAGAGCTGCTGATAATGCTTGTTCCACACGGTGCAGTGCTGCAGACCGCCATACTCCGTGCGGGGCATCTCCTCCAGCACCCAGCCCAGCCAGCTCTCGATCACGGGGAGGTAAGCCGGGTTCTTCGTTTCGTCATAGAGGCAGGTCAGCGTCAGCACAGGGGCCACGGTGTTCACATTCCGGTGAGGCTTCTCCTCCCGGGAGAGCATATCGTCATACCACCCGGTCAGATAGGAAAGGATCTTCTGATCCCCGCTCTGCTGATAGGTTTTGTAAATCCCGTACAGGGCTACGCCGGTGGGCCACTCCCAGTTGTTCATGGTCAGATGGCCGCGGGAGGGATCATTCCCATCCGCACGCTGCAGCATCCCGAGGACGCGGGAGGCGAGTTCGGTATAGTCCATGGATCAAATCACCTGCCACTCATCATTTTGTGTAACCGCTTTCATTATAGATTCACGAGGCAGGCTTGTCAATAGTTGTCTAAAAATAATTATTTCTGACCGAAAATGCCATTTTGTCCATACAAATTCGAAAAGATCGGTAATTTTGAAAAAAGTTGCGAAAACGCTTACATTTTTTATTGAACCCGGGAAAGGTTTTTGCTATAATGCGAAATGACGGGTGTCCTCAGCCGGAGCGGGAGGGGAAAAAAGTGAGCGAAACCAGGAATACCATCTACGAGATCGCGGAGGAAGCGGGCGTTTCCATCGCCACGGTTTCCCGGGTGCTGCGGGGAGAAGGCCGGGTATCGGAAAAGACCCGCCGGAAAGTGGAGGATGTGATTGCCCGGCGAAATTACAAGCCCAGCTCCATCGCCCGGGGAATGACCAGCAAAACCACTCACTCCCTGGGAATCGTGCTGCCGAAGCTGCTGAACCCCAACTATGCGATGATCTTCACCGGCGCCTCCGACGGTGCCAGAAAGAACGGCTTCAGCATGAACCTGTTTCCCTGGAGAAGTCTGTCCGGACAGCGGGACAACCCGGCGCTGCTGCTGGCGGAACGGCGGCTGGACGGAGTGATCATCTGCGTGGAATACCTGCCGACGGAGGAAAACGAGCAGCTGAAGCAGTCCCTGGCGGAGCTGCGGCAGTATATGCCCATTGTGCTGATCGGGTGCGTGCCGCCGGCCTTTGAGTATCCGACCATTTCCTATAATATGGCGGTGATCGCCCGGAGCACGGTGAAGTATCTGGTGGGACTGGGTCATGAGCGGATTGCCCTGATCGGGGGCATGGAGGAGGATCAGGATGAATACCGGCGGGATGTAGGATACCGGCAGGGGCTGGAGGATGCCCAGCTGCCCTACGTGAGCTCCTACCGGGTTTACTGCGGGGGCACGGCAGAGGAGGGGGAGAAGGCCCTGGACCAGATGCTTTCCGGACTGCTTCCGGCCTACTGGCCCACCGCCGTGATCGCGCTGAACGACCTGGTGGCCATGGGATGCCAGGCGGCGGCCCGGAGACGGGGGCTGCGCATGCCGGAGGATCTGTCCGTGATCGGATGCGACAATCTGTTCTGTGCCCCGTATCTGATTCCGTCCCTGACCAGTATCGATACCCACCAGCAGCAGCTGGGGAGAGAAGCGGTGGAACTGCTGCTCAGCGGAGAAACCTGCCGGAAGGATGCCAAATGGGAAATGGTAGAGCGCGCCTCCTGCGCGCCGTGTCATTTATAGTAATGAAGAAACAGGAAGGAGAATCGGGAAATGGAACGCTTTGCGTGGAAGGGACGCATCAAGGAAGGAATGCAGGAGGAGTACAAAAAACGCCACGACGAAATCTGGCCTGAAATGCTTGCCCTGCTGAAGGAAGCGGGAATCCGGAACTACAGTATCTGGAGCGACGGAAGGGACGTGTTCGGGTATTACGAATGCGAAAAAGGCATCGAGTTTGCCGAGAAGACCCAGGCGGGGAGTCCCATCGTGGATAAATGGAACGAGCATATGGAAGATGTGCTGGAGCTGGTGATGGATCCGGAAACGGGAGCTCAGCCGAAACTGAAAAGAATGTTCCTGATGGAATAAAAAACACGGACATTCCG
>Ga0310786_10010552_pt1 | contig 11600 bp, 9 predicted proteins | sample AusTroGonzalo_MG_FD_203881 | JGI IMG/M metagenome (GOLD analysis project Ga0310786, IMG submission 203881) | Bovine rumen microbial communities from tropical cattle in Woodstock, Queensland, Australia - Gonzalo_03 (v2) (version 2) | ecosystem: Host-associated > Mammals > Digestive system >... | reverse complement strand
GGTCAGGCGGGTATTCAGGAACTTGCCGGCGACTGCACCATGCTCTACTATTTCCTCGACGAAGCCCAAGAAGGTGGCCGCGCCTTCCTCGAGAAGCGCAAACCCGACTTCAAGAAATACCCGAAATTGCCGTAAAGACAGAGTAACGGGTTAAAGACAGAATAACATACGAACATATTTATATTAACATACAGAATTTATAATAACATATAATATATGGTAGATGTAGAGTTGTTGATAAAGACTGTGATGGATTGTGCAGGCAAGATTCGGAGATGTCTTGGACCGGGATATCTGGAATCTGTCTATAAGAATGCTATGATAGTTGAACTTAAAAAGAATGATTTATCCTATGAAATAGAGAAACCGATCAGTGTATTTTATGACGATGTACTTGTTGGTGATTTCAAAGCTGATATTGTTGTTGAGGGAATACTTATTCTTGAATTGAAGGCTGTTCAGTCATTACACATGGCCCATGAGATTCAGTTGGTGAATTATCTTACTGCAACAGGTATTAATGATGGTCTTCTCATTAATTTCGGTTCTGAAGAATTGCAATTTAAACGCAAATATCGTATCTATCGCCGACGTTTCTCATAGTCTGTTAATATTAAAAAAGAGTCTGTTAATATAAATCTGTTAGTCTGTTAATATGTCTTTTTCAGTTACTTTGTCTGAGAAAATCTTGCATTTCAAACAGCCGGCGGGCACTTCCAGGGGAGTGTATACAACGCGGAAGATCTGGTTAGTTCATCTGTCGGATGGTCAGCGCGAAGGAGTAGGGGAGTGCGCCCCACTGCCCGATTTGAGTTGCGACGCCCTTCCTGATCATGAATACGCCTCTATATTAAATAAGGTTTGCGAGGATTTCTGCCAATCTTGCAAGATTGACATAGATGCTCTTCGCGACTACCCCTCCATGCTTTTCGGCCTCGAAACAGCTCTGCTCAATCTCAAAAATGGAGATCGTCTGTTTGATACCGCTTTCTCCCGCGGCGAAACCGGCATTCCCATCAATGGTCTTGTCTGGATGGGCAATCATGAGGAAATGCTCTGCCGTATGGAGGAGAAACTGGCGTCTGGCTTCCGCTGCATCAAACTCAAGATCGGTGCCATCGACTTCGACCAGGAACTCGATCTCATCCGCCGCATCCGTGATCGCTTTTCTTTCCACGAAGTAGAACTGCGTGTGGATGCCAATGGCGCTTTCCCCTATGACGAGGCACTCTATAAGTTGGAGCTGCTGTCACAATATAATATCCACTCCATTGAGCAGCCGATAAAGGCAGGCCAGTGGGCCTATATGGCCGACCTCTGTCGCGAGTCACCGCTCCCCATCGCCCTCGACGAGGAACTCATCGGTGTCAACGACCCTGAGATGAAGCGTCACTTGCTCAACATCATCAAACCCCGTTACATTATCCTCAAACCCTCTTTGCACGGTGGAATGGCAGGCTGTCGTGAGTGGATAGAAACGGCCCGCGACCTCGGTATTGGTTCCTGGATTACCTCTGCCCTCGAGAGCAACATCGGCCTTAATGCCATCGCCCAGTTCGCTTCTTTCGTCTATGGCGACCACATCACCATGCCTCAGGGCCTCGGCACCGGCCAGCTCTTCACCGACAACATCCCCATGCCCCTCGAAATCCGTAACGACCAATTGTGGCTATGTCGCTAGATGAGTTCCTCCAGGAGTGGAATAACCCCTCACCTTACGTCCACGTGCAGACCAGCGGCTCTACCGGCGCTCCCAAGCCCATGCTTGTCGAGAAGTCCCGTATGTTCGCCTCTGCCCGTCGCACCAACGACTTCCTCGGCCTCCAGCCTGGCGACACTGCCCTGCTCTGTATGTCCCTCGACTACATAGCTGGCAAGATGATGGTCGTTCGTGCCCTCGAACGTGGACTGACCTTACTCTGCCTCGAACCTTCAGGCCACCCCCTGCGACACAATGGGGACTGGCACCAATGTGCTATCTCTGATGGCACAGTGCGTGCCTGTCCCCAGTGTGTTGCCCCTGCTGACCAGACACCCCTCTCTTTCGCCGCGATGGTCCCCCTTCAGGTCTACAACTCCCTCCAAGTCCCTGCTGAGCGTGAGCGCCTCAAGTCAATCCGTCACCTCATCATCGGCGGAGGCGCCATCGACGACTCTCTTGCTGCAGAGCTCAAAACCTTCCCCAATGCCGTTTGGAGCACCTACGGCATGACCGAGACCCTTTCCCACATCGCTCTCCGTCGTCTTTCCGGCCCTGACGCCTCTGATTGGTACACCCCCTTCCCCTCAGTCACCCTCAGTCTCTCTGACGAAGGCACCCTCATCATCAATGCCCCTGAAGTCTGCGCCACTCCCCTCATCACCAACGACATAGCAGAGTTATCATCTGTAAACTGTAAACTGTCAACTGTAAACTCTCTCCCCTTCCGCATCCTCGGCCGTCGCGACAACATCATCTGCTCCGGCGGTCTTAAAATCCAGGCTGAGCAACTCGAGCGCCAGCTCCGTCCTCACCTACGCGTACCTTATTTAATTACCAAACGTCCTGATAAGAAATTCGGCGAGATTGTCGTTCTCCTCACCGAAGGCTCCACTGCCGAAGCGCGTGAAGTCTGCGAGCGCATCCTTCCCCCTTTCCATCAGCCCCGCGCCTACCTCCACGTCGCTCACATCCCTCTCACCGCTACTGGCAAACCCGCTCGTCACGAAGCAGAAATACTCGCAAAATAAAGATTTATTTATTTTTCTTGTGTATTTCAAATTAATTGTGTATCTTTGTGCCGTTAATAACTAAAATATGAGAGGAAGAACAATCATTTGCTGCCTGCTATTCACTTTGAGTGTAGCAGCTCAGGAACAACAGAATACCATAGACAGTGTAAGCACACAGGGGATATCGGCTCAGGCTGACAGTACCCATAGCATCATGTACAGGATTCATCAGGTTCAGCAATTTCTGGACAATAAAGCCAAGAAGAAGGTGGACCCGAAATATATCGAAGTGCCCGACAAGCCTTGGCGGGTTATTCTGCGCTATAAAGAGAACGTGGTTGACGTGGACTATGAGCACAGTTCCGACTATCCGGAGGTGAATGAACACTTAGAATGGAAACTCTGCTTCGAGCCGCCCGTGGCATCTTCCATCGGTTTCTGGGTGGGTTATCGCGGAACGGGATTCTCTTATTCCAAGTCGCTCACCAAGAATGCAGGCCGCTACTACTCCTTCAGCACCACAGGCGCAAAGTATGGTTTCAACTTCCGGTTGAGGCGATTCAAGACAGACGACGCCAGTTTTTCAGCAAAAGATTACGTAAACGGGGAACTTGATGGCGCGCCCTATGACACGGCATTCACCATGCCCAGCCCTGTATGGATACGCTCTGTGTATCTCAACGGATATTATGTGTTCAACGGTCGCCGCTACTCGCAGGCTGCCGCCTATAACCAGTCGGTCATTCAGCGCCACTCCGCAGGCTCTTTCCTTTTAGGCGCCACATGGTATCAGTCTTCATTCGACTATTCCGACATAAAGAATGGCTATTTCATGATCTTTGGCGGCGGTACGAGCCGCATCAAAGTGCACCAGGCAAACATCGGTGTGGGCTATGGCTACAACTGGGTACCGTTTCGTGGCCTTGTGGTCAACGCGATGGTCATGCCTACCCTCAGCGTCTATAACCGCGTGAAAGTCGATAAGTACGACTTCAACTACCATTTGGCCCCTAATGAGCCTGTTGACGACTATGGAGAGTTTAACATGGATACGAAGCTCTGGGCCAACGGAAAGACTGACAAACCCCTGGGCATGCTAAAAGAAGGCGATGATGACATCTATTATTGGAATGAGGACTCAGAGACGAGCTATAGTGCCATGCATTTTAACGTTGACCTGCGCCTCGGTATTGCCTATAACTGGAGCAATTTCTTCATCGGTCTTCAGGCGCAGTACAACAATTTCATCTATAAGAAAGATCAGGTCAAGGTCAACATCTTCGACGCATACGCCCGAATCGCCTTGGGTGTGAGACTGTAGATTCTACATCTTTTGTTATTACTTGGGAAGCGTCGTGAAACTCCTGATGCCGGAATAGGCCCAGTCGCCAAGGCCCACATTGTAGACACACGATGCAGAGACTTGGTAATAATAGGTGGTGTTCGGCAGCAGATTGGTGAGTTTTACTGAGAAATGATAATCGTTGGCGTTTCCTGTCGTCAGCTGGGTCAGGTCGTTCTTGTCCTTACCATAATAGATAAAGATGAGGTTCTCGCCTTCAAAAGCGTAGGGATCAAGTTTGCAGTTGATGACGGCTGAGGTGGAAGTGATGTCGGTAGCATCATCCAGATAGATATAGTCGTCAGGACTCTGCGTTTTGAATGTCATTTTCTCACTCATGGCAATGGTGCGTCCATACATGTTGGCAGTAATCCAACACTCGTAACTGTGGCGGGGAATAAGGCTCCGTGCGACAGTTGTCAGACGGTCGCCATCAACAGTCATAGCCGCTTCGTATGAAAAAGGATGGCTGCCGTCTGTGAGAACATAATTGAAGACATAGCTGACGTCTGTTATAGAGCTCGGCATCTGGGTGTGACCAGTCACATCGGCAGAGATGAACTTGGCATCGACAGCATCAATCACCAACCTTCCCTTCAGCGAACTGGTGGTGAAGCTCTTCACGTCGCCCACTATATCAAAAGATTTAAAGCGCACATACGGGCGGAAGATATATTTTGTTCCGGCTTCAAGGTATGATAACTGCCCGGTGATAGTGCCATCGCTGACGGTCACGTTAGTGGCAAGATTGGGAAAGATTTCGTCAGGCAGATAGCTATTGCCGGGATAGGCAGCCGATGGCGCATAGCAGATGCCATAACTGACATCTTTACCCTCTGGGTATAGGCTGGCAATCAACGATGGCAATGTGGTAGCGGCCTTGAGTGTAGCCGAGAAGTAGCTGATATCAGCGGCATCAAGGGTTACCAGATGTGACGGTTCAATGGCTTTGGTGGTGAAGCTCTTTATCGGTCCGAACTGACAGGCCTGCTTCTCACCAATGGCTGTGACGATGCTATAGTAACAAGTCTGGCCAGGCTTAAGACCGTCGATAACCAATGTATCGTCATAGCTATATCCCAAGAGCTTGATGAAAAGCCCGGTATATTCTGGGTTGCTCAAGATGGATTGCGTACGGGAAAAGATGTCCTTGTCGGTAGAGTAGGCCAAACCATAGTGGATGTTGTTTTGATCCTCATATGATATGGGGAGGGTAGCGATGTTAAAACGTGCCTTGATAGAAGCACCAGTAAAGGTGATGTCGGAGGCTTCCTCGGCATCATAGGCAAGTGGTAAGGCTGACGTCTTAAACGTCTTTTTCTCGCCGTAAAGCTTTAAAGTGCCCATATCAATAAAGGCACGGTAATAATAGTCTGTGTTGGGACTGAGGCCATGAACGGTTACTTCCATGTGGTTATCTTCGATACCTCTGGAGTAAGCCGTGTATACTTCATCGTCTTTGAACACATCCGACAGCGAGACTTCTATTCCCAGACTGATGGTTCTGGTGGGCGTGCTGCTGTATGCCGAAGGGATATTATCAGGATAGAACTCTCCAGTCAGTATGGCGTACGTAATACCTACCGCTGATGGCTGGCTGGTTATGATATAGCTGCCGCCTTTCTTGTCGCTGTTTTCCTCATCACTATCGTCACTACCGCAACTGCTCATACCGACAGCCATCATCAGCATGGCACTTATCCATATTAAATAGTTCTTTTTCATTTTAGATTGAATTTATAGCCTAATGTTATGCTGAAATACTGATTCCGGGCGCTGTCAGGATTGTCCGTCTTGTCGATCTTTGTCAGACCAAAGAAATATCGGGCGTCAAATACAATGTTTTTATACTCATAGGACACGCCCAATGGAATGCCAAAGTCAACAGACTTGCAAACGTCAGAGATGTCTGTTTTATAAGTCATTAGCTGATTGAGTTTGGCACCATCAATGTATTCGAAAGTGTTAGAGGCGTAATTCATATTGATCATGGCAAGCATGACATCTGCAGACATTTTGTCGCTGGCGAGTATGCCCACCTGAACGCCAGCCTTCACGGCCAAGCCACTAACAGTAGGAATATAGACGTTGGCCATCAGGGGCAAGTTCAGGTAGTTACACTTCAACTTACCGTCCATCTGGGTTTTGGTGAGCCACCTGTTACCGTTTTCATCAATCACCGTCGCATCAAAAGAGCCATCTATTTTCGCTCCTTGTTGCGAATACATCAGTCCCAGCGACAATCCCAACCAGGGATTAATGCCGTATTCAAGTTCGGCTCCGCCTGTCAATCCCACCTTCATGCGATAGATGTCGATAGCAGCGTTGCTGAAACCTGAAAAGTTAACACCTGCCATTGGCTTGATGGATAACTTACCAGTTTGGTTTTGAGCCATCAAGTCTGCCGTCCAGCAGACAATGGCCATAAGTACAAATAGTTTCTTCATTTCAATTCTTGCACGCAAGGGCGCTATTTTAAACAAACATTATGCAAAGTTACGAACTATCTCCGACATTCCCAAATTTTACACAATAAGAACCGTCCCTTCTGTGTAATTTTATCTTTTTTCAGCACGCTGGCGCTCTGTATCCTTTGTATCATGATGGATGCGGCGGACTTTCTTGTCACCAAAGGAGTAGGCGGCGGTCAGGCCGATATAGTGAGCGTGATGGTTGGTGTGGCAGGATTGTTGAATAGGTGTTTCCCGCTCGCCTATATAACGATATCCATCTCCTATCCTTTCGTCGGTGACATACTGGTGGAAGGGATCATTGGCCACGAGAGACAGTCTGAGACGATCATCCAGCATAGAATAGCGCAAGGCGAAGTAGAAATAGCCGTAGCCAATCGTTTCGGTCAATCCTTGATAGTCCGTGAACCATTGTTGGTAGCGGGCATTCAACAGTAGCGTATGCCTATGGTTCAGATAACTGTCGACAGAAACCACCAGCCGATGTCCCCATCCGTAGAGATTTGGTATGTCATTTGACCATGACCGGTAGTCATGATAGTAAATTTTGTCTTCAATAGTAGTAAGTATGTTATGGTTCAGTTGTCGCTGAAAACGCAGATAGAGTCCCGTCTGATTGCTCCGGTCTCCGTTCTCAACGTTTGTTACCGTGAATATATATTGATTCGGAGATCCATAATATTCTGTTCTCCGTCCAACCACATTACTGGTATGATGATGATAGACGGAAGCATAAAAACCATGATGATTCTGATAGCTCAGTTCAATGTTACTCATCCGGCTGGGCTGTAAGTTAGGATTACCTGTGAAAAATTCAAATGCAGTCTTACAGTCCCAGTGGGGATTGAGATCATAGAAGTTAGGACGTATGGTGCTCGCTCCCCATATCAGTCCTATCTGATGTCCATCCTTCGGCTTGACTGAGAAACCAAACGATGGTAGCCAATAATCACGGCTGAAAACTTTATCGTTAATAGAATGTAAAGTGACAAATTTCTCGGCGTAATCGTAGATATAATTGTAAAACAATTCTTTCTCCAGACCTATGTGCTCATAGCGGAGTCCGGCCTTGATTGAATATCTATCCCAATCGTGATGAAGTGACAGGTAAACAGCCTTGGTCTTTTCTAAATAGACACTCTTTTGAGGAGGATTGAGCATTCCCTGATTAAGTCGCGAATCCACTTGATTCTTGATACTTGTATAAGAGGCACCGGCATCAATCGTCACAAAGCTGAATGGCAGCGACATGTCAAATCTGCCGGACTGAATGTGATAATCAACAGAGCTTTTATCTGCACCTCTAACTTGTGATGCCTTACTATCTGAAAGAAAATAATAGCAAGCATTAGCCTGTTCTTTGTCATCCTTCTTATAATTATTATAAGTGAAACTGAGCAGTTTTCCTTTTTTGTCGAGCCGCCAATCACAGTAGGCTGTCAGACTCTTGGTTTGGGTATTGTCGATTGGGGACAATTCTGATTCTGACCATACTGGTTGGTATGGGTATCTCAGGATACCTTCAGTTGTTTTCTCAGGCCAGTGAATCTGCCCTGACAGCATCGCTCCCAGCTCCAGATTATTGATGGGCAGATAGCGGATCATCAGATTGGCAGCCACTTCTTTGTCTTTCTGTTTGGTGCGGGTGTCTGAGCAAAAGTTGTTATCTTCTGAGGCCCGATAATCCGTCACATTGTCTGTCGTCTGTGTCGTACGTCCGCCGTGGGCATCTAAGGTCATGTCGAACTCTTTGGAGGCGTAGCTGACAGAGACGCTGCCTCGCTCGCTCCAATCATTGCTATAGCCTGCCTCTGCGCTGACGTCGCCTCGCCAGCCGAGCGTCTGGTCGCGCCGCATCACAATGTTGATATAGCCGCCTCCCATCTCCATCACATCGCGGCCTGATGGTGTGGAAATGACTTCTATGCGCTCGATATCCTCAGAGTGCAGCGTCCAGAGCTTCTGCTGGATAGCCTCATTGCCCATCTCCGTGACACGGCCGTTGAGCATGAAACGGGCCGGACCTTTGCCGAGAATCATGGCGCGACCTCCGGCCATGCTTACCATCGGCACGCGACTGAGCAGTTCCTGGGCATTGAGGCCATGGGCGAACTCGTCGTTGCTGACGATATACTGCAAACGGTCTGCCTGACTGCGGATGACGGGCATTCGTCCGCTGACGGTGACATTGCTCAGATAATTGTTCTCCACCTGCATACGAATGGTGCCTGCATCGCCGATGGTCATCACCCGCTCGATGGTCTTGAAGCCTACGCAACTGATTCTCACCCTCGCACGCTCTGCCCCGCAGGGAATCACGAAGTCGCCAGCCTCATTGCTCACACCACCACCTATATAAACAGAATCGGATGGGGGAAAGAGAGTGATGTTGGCGTATGCAATAGGCTGGCGATCTGCCCCCACGACTCGTCCTATCAGCTTCGTGCGGTCTTTCTGGATGCATTCCACGAGGATGTCGCGCCCCTTGACATTGACTCTGACGGGATAGAATCCACAGACTTCGCGGACGGCATCGGGCAGGTTGCGGCCGCGCTTTACGGTCTTGGTCACAGTGAAGTCCTCGAGTTCATCGTAGACGAAGGAAATGTCGTAATGCTTTGACGACTTGTCGAGTGCGATCAATGCCTCTGAAAGCGAGGTGCCCTGAAAAACGTGCTGTGCCTGAGCCAGGGTGCTGAAGGCGCATAATATTATAAGGTATAGGATGCGTTTCATAATCATTCTGCGATGATATGGTCGTTGGTCTGGCGGATGTTTACCTTCTCAAAGTTGTTCAGTCTCTCTACCATCTGACTCAGCGGGGCTGTGGTGTTCCACTTGGTGTACAAGCGGACGTGACGGGCCTGCTCATTGCGATAGTCTACTTCCAGATGGTAGTGGTCTGCCAATTCGCCTAATATCTGTTGCAGCTCTGCATTCTCGAAAGTGCGGATGGTGTCGGATTCGGGGAGTCGGGTGTTGGGTGATGGGTGTCGGGTGTTGGCTGATACCACAGCGTCCTGACTCCCGACTCCAGTATCCTGATTCCTATAATATATTACGGCTGCAAAGGTGATGCCCGATAGCAGTATGATGCCGACGAACATGGCGGCTATCTTCCAGAGTCGTCTGGCTTTGTCGCGCTTGGTATTCCGAAGGGTAAAGCCTTCTTCGGCTTTCACCATCAGCTCGTAGTATGCCCGCATGTCGGGGTCGCTCAGCAGCTGTTGCAGCTCCTCGTCAGAATAGTCTTGCGGATGCTCTGTCATTTTGAGCAGTTGTTCGATATCTTTCATATGCTTGTCGGATTAAATTTCTCTTTTAGTTTGTTGAGGGCGTTGGCCAGGTGTTTGTAAACGGCTCTTTCGCTGATGCCGAGCCGTTCGGCAATTTCCCAGTATCGTAGTCCCTCGTCGAAACGCAATTGGAACACGCGCCAGGTCTGCTTGGGAAAGACTCTTTCCGCATAACCGATCATCTCTGTGATTCGCTCCTGCTCGCTCTCCATAGAGATTGATCCGGAATCTGAGAGTGTCAGCCTGCGCTCCATCCTTTCGCGAAGCGTCAGTCTGCGGATGCGGTCTAAGCAGAGATTGCGGATGGCCGCCATCAGATAACTCTCCTCATGCCCTTCCGGCAATTTCAGCGAGCCTTCCGCAACCTTGGCAAACACGTCGCTCACGGCATCATTCGCATCGTCATCGTCCTTCAGCATCTGTCTGGCCTTTGTCAGTAACCGCTGATAGCTGCCGATATATACTTGTTCGATTTCTGTTTTTTCTGTACTCATTCTATCTATATAACGAATGAAGGGGCTGTTTTCCTACCCCCTAAGTGGAATTTTTTATAAGAAACTAAAAAAAAGAGATGCAGCTGCTTTCACAAGTGGCTGCATCTGCGATTAGTTAGTAATATGATCAGGTTCGTAAGCTGATTGGTCCGTTTTCGGTGCCGCGTATCGGGCGCGGCAACTGTGGAATCCTGCTCAGCCCTCGCGATAGAAGTCGAGGGCTTCGTAGATATCTTCCTTCGTGGCGGTCTGGTTGATACGGATGTCGCCGATGTCACCGAGTAGGGTGAAGTTGATGATGCCCGCCGTGTTCTTTTTGTCGTGCGTCATGAGCTCGAACAGGGTGGGATAGTCATCGCAGGTGATGGGCATGCGGCCGTAGTGTTCGCGGATGAAACTGACGGTCTGGCGCATCTTGTCGGTGGGGAAGCCGGTCTTGACGGTGCTCAGGTAGAGTTCGCAGACGAGGCCGAATGCGACGGCATAGCCGTGAAGGATAGGGGTGTGGCTTAGCGCGAAGCTTTCGAAGGCGTGGCCCACGGTGTGACCGAGGTTGAGTGCCTTGCGGATGCCGTGCTCCAGAGGATCCTCGGTGACGATGCGCTGCTTGACGGCCACGCTGTCGGCTAACATGCGCTGGAGGGTGGCGAGGTCTAAGGGCTCGGCGCCGAGACTGAAATTCATCAGTTCTGCCCACATCGCCTCGTTGGAGATGAGTCCGTGCTTGAGCATCTCGGCATAGCCGGAGAGAATGTTCTCGTGGTCGAGGGTACGAAGGAACTGTGTGCTGAGAATGACCGTAGCGGCATTGTTGAACACCCCGATCTCATTTTTCAGGCCACGGAAGTTGATGCCTGTCTTGCCGCCGACGCTGGCGTCGACCATTGCTAAGAGGGTGGTGGGGATGTTGATGTAGGAGATGCCGCGCTTGAAGGTGGATGCCGCAAAGCCGCCCAGGTCGGTAACCATGCCGCCCCCTATATTTATTAATAAGGTGTGGCGGGTGCCGCCCATGCGTCCGAGTTCTTCCCAGACATGGGCGAGCGATTCAAGCGTCTTGTGGGTATCGGTGGCCCCGATGCTGATGACCTCAGCATTCTGAAGGCAAGGGTAGCCGCTGACAACGGGCCAGCAGAGCTTTCGGGTGGTTTCGTCGGTAAGAATGAAAAGCTTGTCGTGCTCACAGGCCCCTATGGCGCTGGCGAGTGACGTCTCCAAATTCTCTGCTATTTCTACCTGTTGGGGGCTCATTATCCTTAAACGGTCTTTTTTGCGAGTGCAAAGA
>Ga0310786_10010551_pt1 | contig 11600 bp, 12 predicted proteins | sample AusTroGonzalo_MG_FD_203881 | JGI IMG/M metagenome (GOLD analysis project Ga0310786, IMG submission 203881) | Bovine rumen microbial communities from tropical cattle in Woodstock, Queensland, Australia - Gonzalo_03 (v2) (version 2) | ecosystem: Host-associated > Mammals > Digestive system >... | reverse complement strand
ACTGCTCCTTAACGGCGCCGAACGGGCCGGTCACGGCAATCGCTGCCAGCTTGCCCTTGGCATTCTTGGGTGTGTACATATCGGCCGCCAGCTCAATGCCGTAACGGTTGCGGAAAGTAACCTTCTTGTGATCAACCTTATCACTCTTGGGGAACGTCTTGTCCCACTCCTGTGTCAATTGCAGTGTAGTCATATTATTGTCTGTTTTTGTTTGTCCGTTACCTGTGCAACCCGTGAGCATTAAGCCTGTCAGTGCTGCTACTAAAATAATCTTGTTCATAAATCAGAAATTACTAATGCAAAAGTAGACGGTTTGCACGTATGTATCTTACCGATTTTGGCTGAATAACTACCAATTTCGCAGATAATTGAATGTTTATATTGAATTTCCTACCTTAACCGGCATTTTGAAGAATATACATTTGTTGATTTGTAGTTAAAGATTACTGAAAGGCAAATATTTTTGCTTCCATGCTCATATTTTAAGCAAAACATTATGCTTTCTGCTAAAAAAATGCTATCTATGTAGTCAGTATATAATCGTGTAAAACATGGAGGGTAAAATCAAAACCGCGATACTCCAGAGCGAGGCACGAGTTGCAAAGGGTGTTTGTGGAAATTGGCAGGAAATAAAAAGTAATACGAAGATTCAATGGCAAAAATAATAGTACAGAACGTAGAGATAACGGTCTTGTCACACGATGACAAAGACTACATTTCCTTGACGGATATGGCCAACGGCAAGCAAAGCGAAAGCCGAGCTGCCGACATCATCAAGAATTGGATACGTACCAGATATACAATCGAGTTTCTGGGCACTTGGGAGATGATTCACAACCCCAATTTCAAAGTGGTCGAATTTGACCACTTTAGAATGCAGGCCGGCCTTCCCAACTTCGTGATGAGCGTAAGTGAGTGGATCGAGAAGACTAATGCCATAGGCATCATCGTAAAGAAGGGACGCTATGGCGGCACGTATGCATTCAAGGATATAGCCTTTGAGTTTGGAACGGCCATCAGCGTGACGTTCAAGTTGTATCTCATCGAGGAGTTCCAAAGGCTTAAGGACGAAGAGCAGAAACTCTTGGGCTGGACTGCCAAGCGCGAACTGTCTAAGATAAACTACCGCATCCATACTGATGCCATCAAACGTCATCTGATACCTGAAGAGGTGACTCCTGCGCAGTCGAGCATTATTTATGCCGAAGAAGCTGACGTATTGAATGTTGCCATGTTTGGAATGACTGCAAAACAATGGCGTGAAGCCAATCCTGAACTGAAAGGCAACATTCGCGACTATGCCACAATTAACGAACTCATCTGTCTCTCAAATATGGAGAATCTCAATTCTGTTCTTATCAACGATGGTGTACCACAAGGTGAGCGCCTCATCAAACTGAATCAGATAGCCATCCACCAGATGCAGGTGCTGGAAGATAATGAAGGCAGGAAGTTGCTGAAGTAAAAATAGAAATAATATGGACTACGACTGCAGATTTATCATGCATAAGGCAGTGGACTGGTCGTTGCTGCACTCGAGCTCTGCTCTCATGCAACTATCGGGACGCAAGAACTACCATTGGATTCTTCACGAGAACAATTCGAGGTTCAATCGTATGAGCCAAAGGTTAACGACCAAAGGGAAAGTCAAGTTCCAATTCGAGTTAGCAAATGGCGAGGTGTTGAGGCTGAAGTTGTATGAGCATTTAAAAGTTTGATTGCCTATGGAGATACTTTCACATTTCCGAACGATAGAAGAACTGGTCAAGATGCTTGACAGAGAGAAAGTGCTGTTCCGAGACATGTTTGAACGGCGCAAATCATTGTCATATCGCACAGACTTTGCTCTTGAGATTGTTGACTACAAACGTGAACGTGTGCAGTATCTGATAGAGCATGGGGTGATTCATGAGAACGGTGACTTTTTGGAGATGGAGGACGTATATGTACAGTTCTTCGAGGAAGTGCTTGACATGAATGAGGAAATTAGTGTGGCCAGTGTGAGGGAGCATATCAATGCCTTGAAAGAGAACATTGGTTATTATCTTGAAGAAACGAATGAACATCGCAAGACTCAATACCAAGGCAATGTACGTAAGATGTTACGTCGTATCGGGTTGAGAACTCTAAAGAATGTAATAGACCTGAAGCGTAATGTAGATATTGCCTATAAGCAGGAACCAAACTACAAAATCAAAAAGACGCGACTTGAGAATCTGGATGAGAAGCGAAAGGGTATTAAGCAGTTGATTACAGAGTGTGAGAAAATGATGGATGGAGAGGTGGTGTTCTTCAAGATGGCTACTGATCCGGAGATGCAGCGTACAACAATGGATGTACGCAACGATTTCACGGAGGCTGACCACAACTTGCTTGAGATAGAACATCAGATTATTGAGTATATCAACCAAATTGAGTTGCAGAGTCAACTATTGAAGAAGATACGTCGTTTGAAATACTTGAAAGACCAACTTACTTGGCGTGAAGATACAAATATTGTACGTACATTAAATGATGCCAATCCATTGTGGATGGAGAAACGTCCTTACAATCGCATCTTTTTATCAGTTGATATGCTTCGAAGTAATGAAGAGGCATACGACTTGATAAGAAAGATAGCAGGAAACAATGAAGTGCGTCGGCAGGCAAGAACTGAAGCATATCCATTGGACCAAGAGTTCTTGAATGATAACACCGAGGAAGTGAACAGCATAAATACCACAGAGCTGTGGAATGCTTTCAAAGCGCAGGGCCAGCACTTGTTTTCGTTTATCAGAAATTATAACTATCATCTGCCAAGAACTCTCAATGATCATATTATCCTCTATTGCCAGATGGCAACACAGCACAGCGATGAACTGCGCATTACTGACAATTACGAGACATTTGAAAACATAGAATATGCACTGATATATGCGAGCTAATACACAACAAATCTTTGAACGGATGAGTAAGGGCGGTTTCCTTTCTGTTGACAGCACAGATCAGGAAGTTAAGCACCTTTATGACGATATAGAGGAGAATTATGCAGATTATGAAGCATATTTCTCTGAGTTAGGTTTACGATTGGAGTCGGGCGACGGCTACTACTATTTTGCCCGCAACCAAGAGGTCAAGCAGACCATTGAGCAAAAGTTGCAAAGTTTTGCTCAGTGGGTGGACATATTGGACTTTCTGAAGACTTACGACATCACGTTCTCTACAGGATTCCAGTTCCGAAGTACCCATATCCTGGAGCGTATTAACCTTGATGTAGAATTGCGTGACAAGGCTCGTAAGTTATTCCGTAAGCAGAACACCAATCAGGATATTGTGGAAAAGCTTATCAGTGAACTGACAACTATGGGATTCGCAGAACTGATTAACGAAGAGGATGGTACTTACAAGGTAACTGCTGCTTTCCGTTACGCAGAGGATATGGTAAACCTGATTACTATTTATAACGAAGAGGAGATTCCAGAGCTATGAGACATCTGAATAAAATCATATTCTTGAATTCAGCGAACATTCCATACGCAGAGGTGATGCTGGATGGTAACGTTCATTTTGCAGGTACTCAGGGTGTAGGCAAGAGTACGGTATTGAGAGCATTGCTATTCTTCTACAATGCAGATAAGATGCGCCTAGGCATCCAACAGGGGCAGAAGTCGTTCGAGGAGTTCTATTTCCGTTATAGTAACTCCTTTATAGTCTATGAGGTAAAGACCGATAATAGCGCCTACTCTATCCTTACATATCGCAGTCAGGGAAAGGCTGTGTTCCGTTTCATCGATGCGCCTTATCAGAAATCATGGTTTGTTGATGACAGCGGACGAGTGGAAAGTGACTGGATACGTATTCGTGAACGAATAGGAAGCAATGATATCAGTGTCAAGATAGAGACATACGAACAGTATCGCAACATTATTTTTGGCAATACGCACGATCGCAGCCATCGCTATGACAAATATGCGATTGTCGAGAGTTCGAAATACCAAAATATACCACGAAGTATCCAAAATGTATTCCTGAACAGTAAGTTGGATGCCGACTTTGTGAAGAACACTATTATACAGTCGATGACAGAGGTGGAGGACAGTATCCGCTTGTCGGATTATCGTCATTTGGTGGCTGACTTTGAGCGGGAGTTCGACGAGATTGACTGTTGGTATAGGAAAGACAGTAGTGGTGAGAGACCTGTACGCAACAAAGCGGCAAAGGTCGTTGACAACTACCGTTTGCTGATAGCCCTCGACTTTGAGATGAAGCAGACTTGGCATCAGTTGAACCATGTGGTTACCCATACTCGTGAGCAATTGCCATTGGTGGAAGAAGAGATTCGGGAAATACAAGGGAAACTTGGAAAACTCAAAGAGAAGATTGATGCCATACAACAGGAGTATGAGAAAGAACACGACCGCTTGATCAAAGAAATCAGCAAGCGCGAACAGCGGTTGGATGATATTCGTAAAAAACGTAAGTACTACGAAGAAATTGGTATCAAGGACATTATTGAACTGAATGCACAGGAACAGAAATACGTTAGCGAGAAGACACAGAAAGAAAAATTGCTTCGCGCATTGGAAGAGCAATACAAAGATGTGACAGATAAATACCGTGCATTATATGCTGCACTTGATGACGAGTGGAGAAAGTTCGGACTTGCCCAAAATGAAGAACTTCAACGCTATCGCGACGGTATACAGACAGAACGTGACAAAAGCGTGAAAGTGCGTGACCTACGCAAAAAGTCTGTGGAGGAAGCATACGGAGAATGGCTGGCAGCATCGGATGAACGTCTTAATATTTTACAGGGGAATCATAACTTGGCAGATAAGCGGTTGTCTGAGTTACAATACTGGCATCCGATGGCAAAAGAGACTGGTGATTACGAGATGGAGATTCAAAATCTCAAGTCTCATGAACATCAACTGAACAGCCAATTGATCATCACATCAAATAGCCTGAAATCCCTTCGGCAGGAATGGGAGATGAAGAGCAATGAGATAAAGCGCGATTATGACCACAAACAGGAAGAGTCTGAAAGTCAACTAAAACAGTTGCAAACAGAACTCTCCGAAACGGAAGGGATTCTTGCTCGTTGGAAAGGGTCGTTCTATGAGTGGCTTAGCCAGAACAAACCAGGATGGGAAGACAGCATTGGCAAGGTGGTGGACGAGCAGCAGGTGCTCTACGCACAAGGTCTATCGCCCCAACTGACTGATGACAGCCAACTCTTTGGGGTAAGCATCAATCTGGAGGCCATACCGCTGCATCATCGCACTCCAGACGAATACCGCAGCCTGCAAAAACTGCAGCAAGAAGCGGTTGCAGCCAAAAAGAAAGAAATGACAGACCTTCAAATCCAATTAGAAAAAGAACAGGAAGGATTGCGCAAGAGTTATAAAGGCAAAATTGCAGAATTAGGACAGCAGGAAACGATTCTGAGAGTGCAGCTGGAGCAGATACCAACAAAGATCAAGGATACAGAAACACGTTTACGCCAAGCAGAACAGAAAGAAAAGGAAATAGTGGCTACAGAACTTGATAAGCGGACAAAGGTCTATAACGAAACTTTGTTGGCGTTGGACGGAGAGAAAAATACCCGTACGCAACAGCGCATCAAGCGAGAGAAGGACATAAAGGCTGCTGATAGTGACTATAACGCAGCAATACGTGAGCTTCAGAAGCAATTCGACACTTTCCGACAGAAGCAAGCAGATGAAAGAGAAGCCCAGAAAAAAGACATTGATGAACGCACGCAGATGTTGAAGCGACAGGAACGTGATGAGCTGAAAGGCAAGGGTGCTGATACAAATGCACTTGACCTCTGCCGGAAAGATTGCAAGAGGGTACAGGCTGTGCTCGACAAGATTGACCGGCAACGACACTTTGTCATCGAATACCGAAAGGACGAAGAAGAACTATTTACTCACGAGTCAGAATTCTGCGAAGAGAAACGACAGTTAGAAGCAAAGGACAAGACCACCCGTCAGCAGTATGAAGACAAACGCAAACGATATGAAGCAGAACGAAAAGAGCTATCTGAACTACTCACATCCAAGCAGTCTACGGTCAAAGCCATGAAGGATGGCCTAACCCAATATGAGCAACTATGCCAAGTAGAGAACATACTGCCAGAGGCATTCCTACACGATGATGTGACTTTGTCCTCAACATCGGCATTGACTGAATTGGTAGTGCAAATGCGAGGCTCTGTCAATAAAAAACGCCAGAAGATGGAGGAACTAAAACGTGCCACCAACTCATTTAATTCTCACTTTGGTGCCAACAATACTTTCCATTTTATCACTCCGCAATATGACGAGGACTATCTGGCTTTTGCCCTCAACCTACAGGATTTTGTAGAGAATGATAAAATTGAGATGTATCGTGCCCGTGTTAGTGACCACTATAACACCATTCTGCGTAGTGTGTCTCGAGAAGTTGGTTTGCTGATGAATCATTCCGCAGAGATTCGCAGCATTATCAGCGAGGTGAATCATGACTTCCAAGAGCGTAACTTTGCTGGGGTTATCCGTAGTATTGAACTTAGGGCAGAAGAATCGTCAGACAGGATGATGCTTCTACTGCGTCAAATCCGAGACTTTACGGAGGAAAATTCGCTGACTATTGGTGAGTTGAACCTCTTCTCTGGTGGAGACCGTGACAAGGTTAATGAGAAAGTGGTAGAGTTTCTGAAGAGGTTTATGAAACAGTTGCAGAAAGAATCTGCTCGTACAGAACTGACGCTTAGTGACACATTCCGTCTGCAATTCCGTATTCAGGAGAATGACAATAATACAGGGTGGGTTGAACGCATTAATAATGTAGGATCTGATGGTACTGACATCCTTGTGAAGGCTATGGTGAATATCATGCTCATCAATGTATTCAAAACAAGGGCTTCCAGAAAGAATGGCGAATTTATTATCCACTGTATGATGGACGAGATTGGCAAACTGCATCCAAGTAACGTAAGCGGCATCCTGCAATTTGCCAATGTACGTAACATCTATCTGATAAATAGTTCTCCAATGGGCTATAATGCAGACCTATATAAATACAACTATCTGCTGACAAAGGACGGCAAGTCGCAGACGCATATCAAGCGTTTGATGACAATCAATTCATGATGAAGATCTCAAAGACACTGATAAATACGTTGCAGCAGCTCACAGATGGCGAATCGGTCGCATCTAGTACACTTCGAAAAGACTTTGCAGAGACACTATTGGCCGAAGGATTGCTGACGGTGCAGACACATGGTAGTCGAAGAGCATTTAGGGCAATCGATTCCATTTCATTGAAGAATTACCTGCAAACACACTATGAAGAGTTGCGAACAGTTGGTGATAGAAATATGGATTCCTATGAAACTCGTTCTGAACAGGCAGTAGAAACAGGTAATTCCAAACTTGTAACGGTTCGCTCTTGCCCTGGCTTCCCTGTTAATAGCTATGAGCCCATCTCATGTTCACTTTGCGATGAAGTTTTTGTTGTCAATCCACCTGAAGGCAGCTTTGTATTCATTGACAATTGGCAGCATTTTTCAATTCCACAAAATATAGTCGTTGTGGGTATTGAGAATATGGAGAACTTTCGTATGATTCGTCAGCAAAAAAAACTGTTTGAATCACTGTTGGGAGGCAATCATCTGCTGTTTGTGTCTCGCTATCCACAATCGACAGACCTGCGTAATTGGCTTATTGGTATTCCAAATAAGTATGTACACTTTGGCGATTTTGATTTGGCAGGAATCAAAATCTTTCTGACGGAGTTTTATAAATTTTTGGGAAACCGTTCCGAATTTCTGATTCCATCAGATATTGAACAAAGGTTGGCCAAAGGATCACTAGATCGTTATAATAAACAGTATGGAAATTATCATACACTTTCCACTGACATTCAGTATCTGCATTTTCTTATAGATCTCATAAATAAGTATCATCGTGGTTATGACCAGGAGGGATATATTATGTCATAGGTAAAACTATGTATGATGTAATATGGAACGACGGACTAACGGATATCATGGACCAGAGGAATAAGGTCAGATAATAAGTTATTAGAACTAAGTAAGACAAGATATGAGCGTAGAGAAAGATAAGGAGCTTTACTTAAACTTTGATGAGTAAATCCGTCAGGGTGAGCCGCCACAGCGTGAAGCTGCATACGCATGGAGCGCTATCGCTATATGCATATTAACCCACCCGCAGAATGGCGAGTACAACCGGATCTTGCTACCCCGACAAGCATCCCGACAAGTTTAGCTCACGCCGACCTTATCTTATACCTTCCTTCCTAATTCAAAAGCCTCGTCAAGTTTGGGGTTGCCCACAATCTCGCGGGCGTCGTTGACATCGCCGCAGAAAAGCGTTCCGGCCAGACGGCTCTTGGGGAAGCACTCTATCCAGCCCATCAGGCCCGATTCGGCCCGTTTGGGAGTCTGCTCCTCATTCTCGGCTGCGGTTGTGAGCAGATAGACGTCACGGAACTGATAGTCCAGCGGATACATGGCGTTCATGCGGTCTATCAGAGTCTTCATCTGGCCGCTCATCTCATAATAGTAGATGGGGGTGGCCCAGCAGATGACATCGGCCTTGAGAACCTTGGCCATGATGTCGTTCACATCGTCCTTGATCACGCATCGGCCCAGCTTCTGGCAGCCGAAACAACCCTTGCAGAACTGTATGTTCTTGCCTACCAGAGAGATCTTCTCTACATCGTTTCCGGCGGCTTTGGCGCCTTCAATAAACCTGTCGGCCAGCATGTCGCTGTTGGAGCCGCCACGCAGGCTCGTGGAGATTACTATTACCTTTTTCATAATGCTTCTTTTTTTCCGTTCCTTATAAATATACCATTGGATGGATGTTCCACCTTAAAACCGCTTAATGAATAGAATTCATTCTGGTCTTGTAAATGATGAATGTCATTGATTGCCGTCACGTCCGATGTAAGCGAAAGCGTAACACTGATATTGCTCTGGCCTGCCTTGAGGAACGTGCTCAGCTCATTTCCTGTCAGACCGTCAATCTTGCCCAGACGGGTGTAACTCCATGAGTTTGAGCCGTAGAATATGCAGATGTTGCTGCCGTTGTAGAGTATTACATCGCCGGGCTGGGCCGTTATCTGCTGGTTGCTGGTGGGTAATGAGAATCCCAGTGCGCCCCAGATTTCAAAACCGCCGCTGCTGTTCAAGGTCACGGTTACAGGGCCCTGCTGCAGTTTCTCTATCAGAGTTTTAGTGGCTGCATTATCCACAAGAGTAACACTTTTAGTCTGTCCGTAAATTGTAATATTCATCTTATAATCTAATGTATCCTGGGCTGTCATCTCACTCTCCTTTGAGCAGCAAGCCATAAGCATTGCGGTCATAATAATCAGAATCTGTCTCATACGATTGTAAGTTTTGATTACCGATGCAAAGGTAACGGACAAGAAAGAGAGTAATTTACCGATTTTTGCCCGATTTCTACCAATTTCGCAGATTATTGCGTATTTTGTATAAATTTTCTACCTTTACGGGCATTATGAAGAATATCCTGCAGGTGTCAGATCCTAATGTTTACGGCCGATACGTGAACGCTCCTGTGTTGCATCCGTTGGTAAGTATCGTACATTATGACGAGGTGTCGCCCATACACTCCAGCCTGAACCGTTACGGCGTTTACGGGCTCTTTATCCAGCGCAGTTTCCCCAAGAACCTTACCTACGGCATGAAGATGTTCGATGCCCCTGACGGTTCCATCATAGCCGTGGAGCCGGGTCAGATAGGCGGGCGTGAGGATAACGGCGAGGAGCTTTACCTGAGCGGGTGGGCATTGCTGTTCTCGCCACAACTCATTCACGGCACGGACCTGGAGCCCAGGATGAAGGATTACCGTTTCTTCTCATATTTTGCCACCGAGACGCTGGTGATGGAGACATCGGAGTGGGGCAGGATTACCCAGTTGCTCACACAACTAAGGCATGAGTTGCAGGAGAATGTCGATTCGTCTGCGCTGCGAACAGTGATACTCGGATATATCCGCCTGATATTGGAATACTGCAACAGGATATACCTGCGCCAGCTTTCCAAGGAGGACAAGAGCTCATCGGACCTGCTTAAGCGTTTCAACAATCTGCTCAGGGAGTATTACTTTGAACAGCGACAATTGGATCTGGGTGTGCCATCGGTACAATATTGTGCCGACCAGTTGGCGTATTCGGCCCGATACCTGGGCGATGTGGTGCATAAGGCTACCGGCGGCACGGCCATCGGCTACATACATTCATTCGTGATAGAGCAGGGCAAGAACCTTCTGATGAACGGCCACAACATCAACGAGACCGCCCACCTGCTGGGGTTTGACTATCCGCAACATTTTACCCGCCTGTTCAGGAAAATTACCGGGCTCACTCCACGCCAGTTCACAAAGTGACGCAAAGGGGTCGTTTCGTTTTGCGTCCGTTTTGCGTCACTGTTTGAGCATCTGCCTGTGGAGAACATGGTCTATAGTAATCAGCAGCAATACTATGATGCCATTGCTGCAAGCAGTAAGGCCGGGCAGTCAGGCCCCTTTATTGACTTTATGCTGAATGAGATTTACAAGACGTTAAAGTCACATCAGGGTGAACCACTACAGAATAAACTGCACGATAAACTGCACGATAAACTGCACGATAAATTCCCGGAATTATCTGAAAAAGCTATTGCTGTACTTGACGTTATCAATGCCGATAGCAGTTTCAATGCAACCATGATTGGTGAGCAGGTTGGTCTTTCGGAACACCAAGTCAAGACTTATATTACCAAACTGAAACAAGCGGGACTTATTGTCCGTGTAGGCAGTAACAAGACTGGCTATTGGAAAGTAACTATTTGAATGAGGGGTTCTCTCCAGCCGCATCGGACTAATCGGCCCACCAACTGGACAGCGTCAACTGGCTGCCGGCTGATTTACAGCTATTGAATGATTTGTGACACTTAAAAACGCGTACATTTGTAATCGGACTATCAATATTGAGTTATGGCAACAACACTGATTTTATACGGATTGATAACCAGTTCACTTTTATCGGTACTGGTGGGTTTGCTGGGCGCAAGGCGACGGATTGGATTCGGGTGGGCATATCTGCTCTCTGTCCTGACCACACCGTTAATCGGCCTTATCATTACACTCTTGTTTGACAAGCTGCCCGACGGCGAGCGCAGATGGGGCTGCCTGGGAGTGATTCTGGCTATCATTGCCATTGTGCTTCTGATTATGCTGGCGCTTGGTGCTTTTGCCGCTGTTCTGGACACTGGCACGAGTGTTTCCGGCGGTAGCTTGGCTATGGCGTTTGGCTAAAACGACGCAAAACGAAACGACCCCTTTGCGGCGCTAAGGTAAAGTGTGCCCTGCCGATAATCAGCCGAGCATACCAGCCATCCGGCGGTGCTTCCTTTTCAGATACCCTATACCCTAAGTTTTGCGGTTACTTCAAAAAAAGAGGGTTTTGTTTTGTCAGTTTGATAGGAGTGTATAACTTTGCGGCGCAAAAAGCAAAAAGAAAGAGAAAATATATGCGACTGCAAGGCTTGATTATTCTATCAATTATTATCATTCCGGACTGCCGGTGTGAGAAAGCCTGACGCA
>Ga0310786_10010550_pt1 | contig 11602 bp, 8 predicted proteins | sample AusTroGonzalo_MG_FD_203881 | JGI IMG/M metagenome (GOLD analysis project Ga0310786, IMG submission 203881) | Bovine rumen microbial communities from tropical cattle in Woodstock, Queensland, Australia - Gonzalo_03 (v2) (version 2) | ecosystem: Host-associated > Mammals > Digestive system >... | reverse complement strand
GGGCTATTGAAATTCTCTGACGCTCGCCGCCGGAGAGCTTCGCTCCATTTTCGCCTATTGGTGTATCATATCCCTGAGGGAGTTTGCTTACAAATTCATCGCAGTTTGCCGCCTTAGCCGCCGCCAGCACTTCTTCGTCGCTCGCTCCGTGCCTGCCCAGGCGGATGTTTTCTTTTACGGTGTCGTCAAACAGAACGACATCCTGAAAGACTACCGAATAATCGGTGAGAAGCGTTTCGGGGTCAACGGTTGAAATATCAATGCCGCCTACGGTTATTCTGCCGCTTGTAGCGTCCCAAAGACGGGCGGCAAGCCGCGCGCAGGTGCTTTTACCGGAACCGGACGGTCCGACAAGAGCGGTTACCTCGCCCTCTTTTGCCGTGAAGCTCACGCCGTCGAGCACCTGATGGTTGTCATAAGCAAAACCGACATTTTCAAAAGTGATGTTGTGATTTGCGGGCTTGAAGGTCTGCTCGCCCTCAGCCGTGGGAGTGTCATATATTTCATTTATTCTTGAGGCGGAAATCTGAGACATAAACATTTCCGCAATAAGCGCGAGACTCTGGTCAAACGGCGCATAAATGCGTGTGATGACCATAAGGAACATAAACAGAACCATAAAGGTGATTTTGCCCGAAAGGATGAGAGACGCTCCCGTGAGAATTGTAGTGGCGACGCCAAGACGCATTATTACGCTTGCGCCGTTTACAAACAAACCGGCAACAAGTTCGCCGCGAAGAAGATCCTTTTCGTGAGCGTCAACTTTTTTGTTGAGCACTTCAAGGAAACGGCCTTCCTGATTGGTTGCTCTTATTTCACGGATGTTTTCTATTGTTTCCTGAATGCAGTCCGAAGTGGCGATTCCGGACGCCTTTGCTGTTTCGGAAATGCTCTTTGACATTTTTCTGCTGCCGAAAAGCAGGATGAAAGCAACGGGAACACCCCAAAGGCAGGCGATTGCGAGCCGCCAGTCGTAAACGAAGAGGCAGACTGCGATAATCGCCGTTGAAATATATGCGCCGCTGAGGTAACCGAGGCAGTGCGACCACACATGTTCAAGGCGGTTGACATCGCCCATAACAGTTTCTGTGAGGTCTGCTAAATCACGTTTGCCGAAATAGCCGAGAGGCAGTTTGCGAAGGCGCTCTGCAAGGGTTATTCTTGTGTCTTTGATTTCTCTGTAAACAAGGCCGTAGGTGGCGTTATACTGTTCGTAATGCGTAACGAGCGAAAGGATGATAAAGAGCAAAGTCAGCCCGGCGTAAATCCAGAATTTGGGAAGAGGCGTGCTGCTCTCCAGCGTTGAGACAAAACCCGTCATCAGGTAATAGATAATACCTACGCCCGCCATCATCGTAAGGTTTACAACAACTGTCCAGGCGGCGCCCGCTTTGGCGTTCTTAAGCCCTTTGTCGGTCAGGGCGTATTTTTTCTGAAAGTTTTTTCCGAACATTTACTTCACCTCCGCAGCTGTTTTAATCTTCCATTCGGCGGCGCGGTTGTAATCCTTCCACATACGGGAATACAGGCCGTCTGATGATGAAAGGTTTTCGTGCGTTCCTTCTTCGACAACTTTTCCGCTGTCGAGAACTATGATTTTGTCCGCTCCCGTCACGGTTGAAAGACGGTGTGCTATCATAATAACCGTGCGTCCCTGTGTCAGCGCTTTGAACGCTTTCTGAATAAGCGCCTCGTTTTCGGGGTCGGCAAAAGCCGTCGCCTCATCAAGCACTATAATCGGCGCATCTTTGAGTATGGCGCGGGCAAGCGCTATTCTCTGCTGCTCTCCGCCCGAAAGATATGTGCCTTCGGGGCCTATCACGGTGTGAATGCCGTTCGGAAGTTTTTCGATAATATCGTCACACTGAGCGAGATGAAGAGCTTTTTTAACCTCTTCTTCGGTCGCTTCGGGTTTTGCGGCGCGGACGTTTTCAAAAACGGAATCCTTAAAAAGACGGTTGTTCTGGAATACAAAAGCTATATTGTTCATCAGCACATGAGGATCGATTTTTCTTACATCAACTCCGCCGACCTCGACGCTTCCCGAGCTTACATCCCAGAATCTCGGAATAAGGCTCGCCGCCGTTGTTTTGCCGCCGCCCGACGGGCCGACCAGAGCGACCGTTTCGCCGGGATTTACTTTGAAAGAAACTTGATTGAGAGCGGGAATTTCCGAGCCCTCATAGGTGAAAGAAACATCTTTGAACTCTATCATATTGCCCTTCGGTGTTTCGGGGCTTTCACATATTTCAAGCTCGGGCGCGTTCATAACCTGGTTTATTCTGCCGAGCGCGGTCTGCGCAAGCATTATTCCGCTTGCGGCAAACATTATCTTCGCAAGTGCGGTTGATATAATAGCGGAGAATACGGCATAAAAAGTGAAGTCGGTAATGAAACCGGCGAAATCGCCTTTTTTAATTGCCTCGGGAGCAAGCAGAAGAGCAACGGGAATAAGGAAAACGAATGCGCCTTCAGTAAATGTCAGGTTAACCGACTGCGGCATACGGCAGATTTCTCCCGTGTAGTGTTCGGCTTTGTTGCTGTAATCTTCAATAGCCTGCTTGAAAGCTCTGAAAGAATAAACCGTCTGCTGAAATACTTTCACAACCGGAATACCGCGGACATACTCCGTGCCCGCTTTGCTCATATAGTCCTGTGCCGCCTGATACTCTGCCATTATCTTTTTATTCTTGCCGCCCATCATCGTAAACAGAGCGATAACGGAAATAACGGCAGCCAGAAGGCACGCCGTGCCCATACGCCAGTCGAAAACGAACATAAGCACTATCATTGTGATAAACATGGTTGCCGTGCCCACAATATCGGCAAGGTTGTGGGCAAGCAGGGTTTCAGTTTCGCCCGCGGCACCGTCAAGACGGTTTCGCAGAAGTCCCGATGCGTTGGAATCGAAAAAGCCGAGAGGTGTTTTCATAAGATGGGCAACGCCCTGCTTGCGGATATTCGATGCTGTGCGGAATGCGGCAAGGTGAGTGCACATAAGCGCAAGGAAATAAACGAGTATGCCGCCGAACGCAAACGCAAATGCCATCCAGCCATAGCGGGATATTGACGTTGCCTCACTCCAGTTCGGCGCAACTGCTATAAGTTCGCGCACGGCGAGCCATATACAGATATAAGGCACCATACCCATAACCATTGCGACAGCTGAGAGGAAAAGCCCTGTGAATGTAAGCGTCTTGTGTCTGCCGGCATAGCCGAGCAGAGCGGAAACATCATTTTGCTTCTTTTCTTTCATATATATTACTCCGTTCTTACAGATTCTGATTCTTAAGCGCTTCGCCCATAGGCACTTTTTTGATTTTGAGCAGCATAAGAGCGGCAACAACCGCGTAGCTCGCTATGCCCATAACGAAAAGTTTTACATAGCATGTGTTTGAGATGATGTAGGGGATATAGCCCGACATTTTGACATACAGATAATACCTGAACGCCCATTGAAGCAGCAGGTGAATTATGGGCATTGACAGCAGAAGCGAGATGACAACCGCCGCCGATGTAGCCAGCAGATACAGCTTCGCAATTTCGCCGTTTTTGAAGCCGAGAATCTTTGTCATCGCTATGGACTGACTGTTCTTTTCAATAATCTGCTTTGTCAGCAGGAACATAAGCAGCAGGAACATTACCACGCCGAAATACATAAATATATCCATAAAGCCGATGAGCGATGAAAGCTGGTCGACTATCTTTGTGGCATCCTGAAGCCGGAGCGTTGTATAAATATCGTCTTCATTTATGTCTTTAAGTTCGCAGTTGCTGAAATACCCCGTGAAATATTCATCGCTCTTGTCAAACATTTCAAGGTAGTCTTCACGCGGCATAAAGACGGCGAGCGAGGCAAGATAGGGGTAATCTCCCGCTATGGTGAATGTATATGTTTTGGTTGAATACGGCTCTTTGAGAGTAAGCTTGTCGCCGGGCTCAAAGCGGAATTTTTTCATAATGCCTTCGGATACGAGCACTTTGCCCGCGGGAATATCCGCTTTGATGAAGCCGCTGTTATCTTCTATGCCATAAATCGACACGCTGTCCTTGACATATCCTTTAACATCGGTGTCAAGCGCCGTTAGGCAGAATTTCTCGGCTTCTTCGTTTGCCGTTTCAACGGAATCGTTTTTGACAATATACTGGTAATCGCATATCATCGTGTCTTTTGCGAGCGCGGAGTAGTCCTCAAACATCGGGCCGAACAGCATACCGAAAACGGCGAGCATACCGCCGAAGAGTATACCGAAGAAGAGAACGACATAGGAGCCTGCGTTCTGGAAGAAGATGCGAAGGCCGAATCTCTGCAGGAACGGCAGTTTCGGGCTGAGTTTAACTGCTTTTTTCCTTTTATGCGAGGAAACCTCGCCGCGCAGGAAATCGAGCGGACGAACCTTCATCTTGCGAACGAGAACGAATATATTTACGATGAGCATAAGCGCTACCGAGCTTACCGTTGTGAGCAGGAACGCTTCGCCGTTCATCAGCGTTTTGTAGTTTACAAGCGAATAGCTTGTGTAATAAATCTTTACGAAAACGCTTTCAAACACGGTGTAGCCCAGGATATTACCCGCAACCGCGCCCAAAGCGGTGACGGCAACAGGCAGAACAAGATAATGCCTTATAAGTTCGCCTCTGCCGTAACCCGATGCCCGCAGAGTTCCGATTGAACCCGCTTCCTTTGAAATTGTGTTTGAAATTGTAATAGCAAACACGAAGGCGAGAATGATGAGCATAATGTAGAGCATAAGAATAACGGTTGCGTGATCGGAGCTCATATCGTTGCCCGTGAACATAATCGCCATATTCTGATAGCGGGGAATATAATCCTTTATATCAATAAGCTCGCTGTCATCGGGATGTATATCCATCAGTTTTTCGAGCTTGCCGAGAGTTGCACGGATGTCGGCAGTATCATAAACATTCGCCGCGTCAACCTTATCGATTATTGAATAAATATCATCAAATGAGAAATCAAGCCCCGAATCAATATCGCTGTCCTTCTCAAGCTTGTCAAAATCGATTTTCGGCGCCTCTTTGCTGCTCATATCAAGGTCGCCTGTCAGGTTTTCGGCATCTTCAAACGCCGACTGCATATCTTTGAGCGCCTTTTCCGTTGTGCCGAGCTTCGCCGCGGTAAGTGCCTCAACGGTTGTGTTGTTCTTTTTGCAATATTCGTCAAGCAGTATCTCTGCCGCTCTTTCCTCGGTTATTCCTGTTATATCAAGCAGCATGGCGGAAATATCATTCTGAGTGAGCCCGGTCATTTCCATAGCTTCTTCGAGCAGTTCCTCATTGCTGAGTTTCTTTGAGTCCGCCGCCAGCTTAATCTTTTGGGCGGAGGTGAGGTTTGCTCTTTCCATCATTTCGGAATAAACCTGTTCTTCGGTCATGCCTGATTCTCTGAGAAGTATTTCCGAGATTTCATCCTGCGAAAAGGTCGTGAGCGTGTCTTTTACGGCATCTTCGCCGGCTTTTTTAATTTTCTTTTCTATTTCATCGGCGGCGTTTTTGAATTTATCTTCAAGTTCGCCCGAGAGAGCGACTGCGTCGTTCCAGACGGCATCAACCTGCGCCTGAATAAGCTTTTCATCATATTTCTTTATTATCTTTTCAAGCGATTTTATAAGCGCCTCGGAGCGGTCGTTCTGCTCGGCTTCATCCGAATAAGGTTTCAGATATTTCCAGGCGTAGTTATAAAACAGATGTGCGTCGCCGAGGTTTTCAAAGCCCTCGGGCGTAACAATCGCCACGCAGAAATTCACGGCGCTGAACATCATATCTGAGTTGTTCTCATAAAGGCAGCTGTAATCGGGAAGGGCGACATAGCCCGAAACCTTGTATTCGCATTTTGAGAAGCGCAGGGTGTCGCCGATATTTACCTTGTTTGTTTCGGCAAACAGACGGTCTATCGCTATTTCATTCTCGGATGCGGGCATCTTGCCTTTCATTAAAGAGACTGTGTTTACGGTATCCCTGTCGGGATAAATTCGAACGGTTTTTACGGTATCTGCATCAAAATCCACGAGCGCCTCGTTTTTATAAAAGAGATTGTAAAATTCGAGTTCTCCGGCTTTTTCAATCTGTGTCAGGATTTCTTCGGGAGGATCCGATGCAAAGGTAATATGACCGTCTTCTATATTATATTTTTCAAAGCCCTCGTGATAAGCCGCGGATACGCTGTTATCTGCGACAAGGAAGCCGGATATTACGCCGATAAACAGAACGAGAAACAGGAAAACGGCGATATATTTGCCGGCATCGCTTTTCATCTCGCGGGCAAATCTTTTGTTAAGAGGATTTTTCATCTTGCCGCCCCCGTTACCAGTCAAGTTCCGAAGCGGGAATCTTTTCTTCGTTGACATAGGATTTCCTGATTACGCCGTCGCGCAGTTTGAAAACCCTGTCCGCCATATTCTTTATGGCATCGTTGTGTGTTACCATAATGACAGTATTTCCGTATTTTTTATTGACATCCTCAATGAGCTTGAGAATCTCTTTTGAGGTTGTGTAGTCAAGCGCGCCCGTCGGCTCGTCGCACAGCAGAATGTCGGGATTTTTGACTATCGCTCTGCCGATTGAAGTCCTTTGCTGCTGACCGCCCGAAAGCTGATTTGGCAGTTTGTTCTTCTGATCGGCGATGCCGAGCGTTTCCATAAGTTCGTCAATATCAAGCGGATTTTTGCTCAGATACGCGCCTACTTCGATATTCTCGCGCACGGTAAGGTTGGGTATCAGGTTATAAGTCTGGAACACATAGCCGAGATGATGCCGTCTGTATTCCGTCAGTGCTTTTTCACCGAGATCCGCGATTTTTTCTCCGTTTACCGAAACGGTGCCCTCATCGGCAGTCTCAATACCGCCGATTATATTGAGAAGTGTTGACTTACCCGAACCGGAAGGTCCGAGCAGAACACAGATTTCACCTTTTTCAATGATAAGGTCAATACCTTTGAGCACTTCGACTTTGTTTTCTCCGCTGCCGAAACTTTTTCTTATATTTTCAAGTTTGCAAAAACTCATTTTATATCCTTCTTTCAGATTATTTGATTGCAACCGCCAGCCGTTCAACGGAATATCCCTCGGCGTGTTTGCGGCAATATATATCCCTGCATTTTTTGTATTTGCCGAAAAGTTCAAGAGCGCGTTTCTCATCTCCGTAAACCTTCCAGCAGCCCGAGCATTTACAGTTTCTTGAACCCTGCTCAATAAAGCCCTTAACATCGTCGGGCGGATAGCCGAGAAAAAGTCCGATTTCGTGCGGAAAATCTTCGCAGGCCGAAAGCTTTTCGCGCAGGCAGCTGATACATCTGCCTGGGCAGTCGCAGGAATATCCGCGATTGCCGAGAATCGCTCTTGCCGTATCGTGACTCAGATCTCTTCTCAGTCTGTCCGGACGATAAAGATACAGCAGAGCTTTCCCACTCTTGTATTTCATCGGTACAAAGCAGAGTCCTTTTCCTTTCAGCCTTTGATTTACGGCCCTGACCGTATCCTGCATTTCATATTCACTTTCAAATTCACAGGCGAAAAGATTGCCTGTCTTAAGCCCCGCAAGAGTAGGGGCGCAGTGGCGGACAAATAAATCTTCCGACATACAAACTCCTTTTATGAGCTATTAGTTAGCACAGGCTAACTACATTGGTTTTAAAAAACGGCTGTCACTTTGATAAGTGAAACACCCGAATAGTTAGCCGCCGCTAACCTTAATAAAGTATATCACCCGGTTCAGGAAAAATCAAGAGGTTTTTATTATTTGTCCGGGAATGTGTAAAAATCTTATTGCTTGTTAAATCAACTCTTGAAAAACATATTTCGGCGGGGTATAATACAGTTAGCGAGCGCTAACTTAATTGTTTTCAGAGAGGTCTGATTGCAAATGAAATATACAGGCTTGCCCGCGGGGATGTGGGCACTTTATAAAAAATCTTTCGGCAACAATCTTGTTTCCGTGCTAGGCTTTTCGAATCGCGAGGCGGCGGAGATAACCGCGCGGGCAAAACCGGAATACAAAAAGATAATTGCAAAGCTGCCGGAGTTTGAAAAGGCGGACCGTTTCAAAATGAATATTGTCAACTGCGCTCTGCTCGCCGCGTTCATTATGAATATGAATGAAAAACCGGATGTTGACAGACTGGCCGATTATTACGCAAAGTCACTTATGAATAAACCTACCGTGTGGTTCTGCCGTATGGAAGGCAGAAAGAAATTCGGCAGGAAAGATATTGAAGGCATGAAGGCGACAGCCGCGCTCAAAGCGGCCGACCGCAATCCGTACTCCTGGAATATGGATTTTTATCCTTATGAAAACGGCAGCGGATATGAGGCGAGATTCACAAAGTGCGGCATCTGCGTTCTGATGAAAGAACTCGGGCTTTATGACCTCGTTCCCGCTATGTGCCGGCTCGACTATACAATGACCGACGCAGGCGAAACGGCTGAGTTTGTCAGAGAATACACGCTCGCATCGGGCGGCCCATACTGCGACTGCGGATACAAGAAGAAACAATAACCGGGGTGTAAAAATGGCTGATAAGATTAAAGACGCTTATGAATCATCAAAGAATATTTATGATGATGTTCTGACTCAGGGCAATATCTTCAGTAAACTGTATATAAAAATATTTTGGAGCGGCACGGACGACAACGAAATTGCGAGGAGAATACTCGGCTGTATTCCCGATGATTTTTCGGGCTCGCTGCTTGATGTTCCCGTGGGCACGGCGGTATTCACCGAGAAAAAGTGGGCGAAACTCGAAAACGCGAAAATCACCTGTCTCGATTACAGCACCGATATGCTCGCTCAGGCAAAGGCGCGGCTCGGAGAATATAAACACATCGATTTTATTCAGGGCGATGTCGGAAACCTGCCGATGCCCGATGAAAATTATGATATCGTTCTGAGTATGAACGGCTTTCACGCCTTCCCAGATAAAGAAAAGGCGTTTTCGGAAACAAACCGTGTGCTTAAAAGCGGCGGCGAATTCATCGCCTGCTTTTATATTAAAGGCAAATCGAAAATCACCGATTGGCTGGTTAAAAATATCCTCAGCAGAAAGGGCTGGTTCACGCCGCCGTTTCAGACTGAGGAGGAGCTGAAAAATATCCTGGAAAAATACTATTCCGATATAAATATAAATACCGACGGTTCAATAGTATATTTCCGCTGTAAGAAGTGAGGAAAAATGACAGTTCACGAATTCGGAAAAGAAAACAAAAAGACGGTTGTGCTGATACATCCCTCGCTTGTGATGTGGGATTATTTTGAGTATGTCATACCTCTTCTCGAAACTGAATATCATCTTGTTGTTCCTGCTTTGCCCGGTTATGACAAAGACCGCCCGGGAGATTTTACAAGCGTTGAAAAAATCGCCGCTGAACTTGCGGATTGGCTCGAAGCGCACGGAATTGATAATCTTTCCTGCATTTACGGCTGCTCAATGGGCGGCTCCGTTGTCGCGAGGTTTCTCTCCGATAACCGCATAAAAACGGATTCGGCGGTTATGGACGGCGGAATAACACCTTACCGTCTGCCGTATATTGCGACGAGGTTTATTGCAGTGAAAGATTTTTTGCTGATTTATTCGGGCAAGCTTGGCGGAATAAAACTTATCGAAAAAGCGTTTACCTCCGATGAATACTCGGAAGAAGATCTGCAATACATAGCGGATGTGCTGAAAATGATAAGTGCAAAGACGATATGGCGAACATTTGAATCCTGCAACAATTACTCAATGCCCGAAAGAATCGAAACATCATGCAGAAACATAGAATACTGGTATGCCTCTTCAGAAAAGAAAGCGCGTAAAAGTGATATTGAATATATTAAAGATTCTTTTTCGGAAACTGTATTCAAAGAGTTTGAAAACATCGGGCACGGAGGCCTCGCCGCACTGAAACCCGAAACACTCGCAGACGAAATATCAAGACTCTGTGAAAAAGGAGATTAAAATGCAAAAATATCATATTGAGAAAAACACCGTGCAGGAAACCTTGATTATTCCTCTTTTCGGACGGCTTGTTTGTTCGGAAAGATTTCCTCATCTTTTCTCAGATCCGGAAGCGAAAAGAATCTGCGGAATGCTTGATTATGATTTTGATGAAAAGCGCAAAAAGATGGAATCTGCCGCAGGCCTTTTCGGTGCGCTCGAAGTGGCTCAGAGGCAGTATGATGTTGCCTGCGAGATTAAAGATTATCTCAAAGAGTACCCCAAAGCCTCTGTTGTCAATCTCGGCTGCGGACTTGATGACACAATCGGAAAATGCGATAATGGAAGCTGCAAAGGTTTCAATATTGATATGCCCGATGTGATTGAAATCAGGAATAAACTTCTGCCCGCTTCGGAGAGAGAAACAAACATCGCCTGCGATCTGAACGATTACAGCTGGATGGATAATATTCAATCGGGAAACGGAGTTGTATTTTTCGCGACAGGAGTGTTTTACTATTTCAGAACCGAGGATGTAAAAAAGCTGTTCAATGAACTTGCCGTAAGATTTCCCGGCGCAGAGCTCGTATTTGATTCCTGCAACAGACGGGGAGCAAAGATGATGATGAAAACCTGGCTCAGAGAAGCGGGAATAACGGATGTCGGCGCGTTCTTTTCTCTCGAGAATGAAAATGAATTAAAGAACTGGAGTAAAAACTTCAGCTCGGTTTCGGCAAAAAGTTATATGCGCGGTTACCGTGATATTTACAATGATGTAGGTTTGCTTCATAAACTTATGATCCGTTTTTGCGACAAACTCGTGAGTATGAAAATTGTAAGGATTGCGTTTCTAGATTAATCCATTATAATCACCGGAGATTGATTGTGCGTCGACAAACCGTAATCATTTTTACAGCAACACCTTGTAACTGTTCTCAGCAAGTAAGTGGACTGTATATACAATCAATAAATTGATTGCGCCCTTGCGAACAATCCCTGGCAAGCAAGGCGACTGTATATACAATCAATGAATTGATTGTGCCCTTGCATGCCGGAACAAAACCTGGCAAGCAAGGTCTCTGTTCCCACAGTCGCCCACTTGTTAGGGAAACATCCCTAATACCCTTTACACATCATTGATAAATCAATGAGCCGGAAATGATAAATCATTTGCAAATAATATTGGGTAGCAACTTGTTGCGAAGGGCGAAGCCTTTGTCGATTGCGGAGCAATCTCAAAGTGAGCGAAGCCGAACGTTCCCGCAGGGCGCAATGGCACCGATTTATCAATCGGTGTATAATTGCGCATAACAATCAAGTTGTTATGGTTTAAGGTTTTTCTTAATAAAAAGTAATCACAGTTCCCGGACCGGAGCTGTGATTTTTTGTTTCATATTGTCCCAAAAGTTGTTTCAAAAATTCTATTGACAAGGAGATAGTTGTGTGATATATTCTGTATTAGACGGTTGTCTATCGCCGGTTGTTTTTGTATTTTATCTGTAAAGGATGATGGATTATGATTTTCAAAACAGCGGAAAAGAGTAAGATAATAATTGATTATGTTAATGAATATTATGATAAGTATTACCGCTCTCCTTCTCTGAGAGATATAGAAGCTGCTGTCGGTATTCCGAGAGCAACTGTCGGTCTTTATCTGAATAATCTTAAAG
>Ga0310786_10010549_pt1 | contig 11602 bp, 11 predicted proteins | sample AusTroGonzalo_MG_FD_203881 | JGI IMG/M metagenome (GOLD analysis project Ga0310786, IMG submission 203881) | Bovine rumen microbial communities from tropical cattle in Woodstock, Queensland, Australia - Gonzalo_03 (v2) (version 2) | ecosystem: Host-associated > Mammals > Digestive system >... | reverse complement strand
ACAGGCGGATTTTAAGTTCGGTAATAATAATACTTACTCTGGTGTATGGAACGGCCATTTGAATCGTTATATTGCACAATATCCGTTTGGATTTGTGCCTGGACGGGCCTATAAAATAACATATACATTAAACTGTGATGATCCAGAGGCTGGCAATCAATATTTGACATTTGTAAATGACAGCAACGAAATAATTCCAATGGATAGTAATGCCTGTGCCGGCAATGATGGGCATGTTGAAATCATTGCGCCACAGGGAACCAAGATAAAGGGATTGACGGTTGCAACCTTGGATGGTGTTCCAACTTACCAAGGGGGCGTCATAATATCGGATCTGATGTTGACAGATGCGGGTGTTAACACTGCAGATTTTATAGCATACAATCCATGCACACGTGTCGCAACACAGGTAATGTTAGATAACAGTTTATACGGAACACGTGAACGTTTGAATTATGTTGCGGGTGTTATTACGGATTTAATAGCACAAAGTAAAACAAATACAGGTGATATAGGCAGATTGGTAACGAAAAAACAGACCAGACCGGCGGATGGATGTGCCGAAGGATATGATTCATGTTTGTTGGTCAAAGATACCGACGGCGAAAATGTCTGGTACCCAATTGAAACATGTAATGGGAACTCGTTTTTGTATAATGTTGGAGAAAATATAGAGTTGCCTGGTTGGACGGGTGGCACTTACAGATATGGTGGTTGGCGAGTAGATAATACTAATCACGAAAATTGCAATGCCACTGGAATTAACTGTGCTAATAATCAATGGGTCAGAACTTTTGAAGACGGTTTAGTCTATGGCGAGGCTCGTGCGGTTTCAATTGCGGAAAATACACGTGGTACAATGGTTACTTTGCCAAATGATGTGCAATCGGGTGGTGTTTGTGTGTGCAGAGCCACTGGGTATCGTGTGGTAAATGATGAAAATTCGTATAATACTTTGGTTCCTGTATCAACAGATTTATGGGTGATTTCAGGTCTTACTAGCCCTGATGCTGTGGATTCAGATTGTATTTCTTCATGTGCAATGGGTGGTGAATCTACGGATTATGATGTTGCATATTATGCGACAATCGCGAATACCTGTTTGGATAGTTTGCCGAGTGCAACGGCGGTTGATCCAAATGCGTTTGAACCAAAATTTACTGTGACAACAACACAGATGGGCACAAGCGATACATTTAATTTCCGTATGTCTGCCCAGGGAAATTTCCAGGTTAATTGCGGCGAGGGTGGTACACTGGGGGGAACAGGTGTGTCGGGTAACAGAATTAACCGTGCTTCGGATACAACAATGGCAAATTATACATGTACCTATACAACGCCAGGTGTGAAGACAATTGAATTTGGTGGAACGCCAACAGCATATAATGCTGATGTAAATTCATTTGCTGCGGCGATTTCTTTCAATAATAATGAATATGTTTCATCTGTAAGTGGTTCTTTGGGTGAATTATTCCCGACATTAGGTAATAATGATGGTCAACAACCTGCGTTTAGTAGTACTTTTAATAATTGCCCGCATTTAACAGCGGTACCGGCTGGATTGTTTGATGGTGTTACGGGTAGTGCGCCGTATATGTTTGACTGCACATTCTGTAGTACAGGATTAGTGCAAATTCCTGCAAATTTGTTTGGTGGAATTTCTGGGGCTGCACCGGGATTGTTTAGATCTACTTTTAGTGCTACTAATATATCACAAATTCCATCGAGTTTGTTTAGTCATGTGTCCGGTGGTGCGGAAGAAATGTTCAAAGATACTTTTGCGGGTTGTAGTAATATTACTTCAATACCTGAAAATTTATTCAATGGTGTGAATGTTCCTGCACGCTCTATGTTTTATGATACTTTTGTATCTACAGGGATAACATCTATACCTGGAAACCTGTTTAGCCATGTTCATGGTTCCGCAGATTCGATGTTTACCGCTACTTTTATGCAGACTAACATTTCATCTATTCCAAGTGATTTGTTTAGTACAATTACAGGTGGAGCGCAGTTCTTGTTTCATGGCACGTTTGATGGTTGTAGTCATTTAACAGCTATTCCAGATAATTTATTCAGTGGAATTAATCAAGCGGCGGATCATATGTTTTATAGAACTTTCAGTAGATGTAGTAATTTGGGTGGATATATACCGGCGTCGGCGTTTTCTGGGTTAATTAATGCAGGTTCGCCATATTCTAGTAATATGTGGCTCGAGACATTTGGAACTGGTTTGTTGGCTACATCATGCCCGACCGGAACAACCCAGGTTACAACAGAGTATGAACAATATTGGAACAATAGAGTTGCATGCCGACCGGATTAATAAGCAGAGCGTGTATAAATTTTTTGTGTGTGGGAGAAAGGTCGCGGAAACGCGACCTTTTAATTTTGCAAAGTTTAATATTATAATTTATTTGCGGAGTTGAAAACTTCGCGGATTAAAAATATACATGTGTCGCGGACGGCGTTGCGCGCACTGTCCAGATATTTGCGTGGGTTAAATTTTTCAGGGGCCAACGCCATGTCGCGCCGAATTGCCGCGGTCGTCGCAAGGCGCAAATCACTGTCTATATTAATTTTGCAGATATTCGTTTTTGTTGCGGCAAAATGCAGTTGCGCCGTATCAATTCCAATCGCGTTTTGTATGTTGCCGCCGTATTCGTTTATTTCATTAACCAAATGTTCCGGAACCGATGATGCACCATGCAGAACAAGTGGGGTGTACGGAATTTTTTCCTGAATTTTTTCCAATATATCGAATCGCAATTTTTCGTTTTCGGATTTTCTTTTATATGCGCCGTGACTGGTCCCGATGGCGATTGCCAGCGAATCGGTTCCGCTTTGTTTTACAAATTCATAGACGGCGTCTGGGTCGGTGTATGCCGATTCGGTGCCGAATGTGTTTTCATCTTCGATTCCAGAAAGTGTTCCCAGTTCAGATTCAACGCATGCGCCGCGTGCGTGTGCGTATCGTGCGACAGTGTTGGTTGCAACAATATTTTCGTCAATATCATATTTACTGAAATCCAACATTACACTTGAAAAACCGCTGTCCAGTGCGTGCATGCATGATTCAACCGATGACCCGTGATCCAGGTGCAAGGCGATTCGTTCGTCTGGTTTTATTTCGGCGCCTGAAATCATGCCCATCAGCATATCGTCGCCCATATATTTTAATGCCGATTCGGAAATAGCGATTATAACAGGACTGTGTGTTAATCGTGCACTGGATATAATTGACTGTATCGTTTCCATGTTATATGCATTAAATGCAGGAACCGCAAAACCGCCGCGCAGCGCGGATTTCAGCATGTCGCCGGTGCTACATAAACCAAAATTACGGTATTGCATTGAATAAAAATCCTCCTACACGCGGGATTATAGCAATTTACCCAGATATAATGCCAGATTTTTTTTGCGTGGTTGCTTGACTATCGGTTTATTTGTGTAATAATTAAAGGGAAATGGGCGATAGAAAAATCGTTCGGTGAACCAATTATAAAGGGATAAAAAATGAAAAAAATTTTAGCTTTGGGTGCGTTAATCGCGTTGACAGCATGCAGTAACTATTATGATTATTACAAGGGCGATGTTCGCTATGTCCAATATGGCGATGATTGCATTTATTCCAGTGGTGAATATTCACGCAAATATTCTAATCGCGTTGATGCCGCTGATTTGGATAAACGCATTGTTTATCGCAATACCAGCTGTGCTGATTTGTATGCACGCGATATGATGGGCCAAGAACCACGTCATGAACGCCGTGTTTTGACACCTGCGGCGGATGTTGCATGGCCAGAACCAGAAGTTGTCGTTGAACCACAACCAATCGTTGTTAAAACAACTAAAAAATCTTGTGGTTGCAGCAAATGCAGTGCCAAGAAAACAACCAAGAAAAAATATGTTGTTGTTGGTATGTAATAAAACGATAAACGACCAATTGGTTGTTCAGGTGAAAATTTGTGTCGCCGAATCTGGCGACACTTTTTTATATATTTTGTTTGAAAGGGGGGCGATTTTGTGATAAAATTATATTACGAAGTTAAGGAGTTTTATATGAAAAAATATGCAAAAGTTTTAATGTTTGCCGCAATTGTGGCAATGGTTGTTGTTTCTGCCCAGGCGGCGGGTCCAAAAGGTGCTGCCGGCGCGGCTGGGGCTTTTACTGTGTCCAAAGAAATGTGTGATTTGATTGCAAAAATGCAGGGTGTGTTCAAGACATTGCGTGTTTTGGCATTTGTGGGTGCTGGATTTTATATGGCCGGTTGGGCATGGGATTATATTTCCAAGGCTGGCGGTAAAGATGGTTTTAGTTTGGAAGATGTAAAGAAAAAAGGTATTGGTTTGTTGGTTGGCTTTACATTATTGTTTGCCATCGGTATCGTGATTTCGTTCTTGTTAAATGCTGCGGGTCCTGGTGGCGATACTTGCGTTACCAAAGGTTGGTAATTTTTAAGTTAAATAAAAACAGGTGGCAAAATGCCACCTGTTTTTTTATCTGGGTTTATTTATAATTATTTTTTATCTTCGATATTAGCCAGGGAATATAACACAGATGATATCAATGATTGATAGGGGACATGTTGTTGGTTTGCCAACTCTTTTATACGGTCTAAAATTTCGTGTGGAATACGCATATTTATAACGCAATCTGATTTATTAAAAGTGCGATAGGCCGCATATTCTTTTAATAACGCTTCGATATTCATAACGAACAATTGCTGCATAACATTTGGCATAATACAAACCTCTATACTTTATCCAATACAACCGTCTTTACAGTTGACTATAACATTGTATTTACAATTGTCAATACATTTGTGAATACCGCTGTCAGCACGGGTGTCAGCACTTTTGTAATGTAGTTTGTGTTGTAATAATAAATTTGATTTTTGTGTTTTTAATGTCTAATATTTAATGCGTATAATGGAAAGGATATCGCATGTTGAAAAAAATTATTGTTACTGTTTTGTTTTTATTTTTTGTTGTGCCCGTGCATGCCGAGTTAAAAGTTGATATTGTTGCGGGTAATGTGTCGCCTGTATCGGTCGCAGTGCAAAAGGTCGAGGCCGGTGCCGGGGTTTCTGCATCTGATGCAAAAATGATTCGTGATGTGGTTGAAAATGATTTGAAATCGACGGGGCTGTTTCGGATGGTGTCGCGTGATGCGTTCCCAGAATTTGTAAAATTTAATGATATGCCTGACTTCAAATTATGGTATGCGATAAAGACCCAGGTCTTGGTTCAATCAAAAATGACCAAGCAAAAAAATGGTATGTATAAATTAGAATTCTATGTTTGGGATTTGAACGGTAAAGAGCAGATAGAGGCGCAAAGTTTGGCGGCGTCCAAAAAGTCTGTGCGGCGTATGGCGCATTTGATGGCGGATGCCATTTATGAAAGATTAACAGGCGAGGTTGGATATTTCGATACTCAAATTGTATTTATTGCAGAAACAGGTGATGTCGCCGATAGGGTCAAACGTATGGCGATTATGGACCAAGATGGATATGGCATGCGGTATTTGTCTGATAAAAATACTTTTGTTATGTCGCCGCGGTTTTCACCAAATATGCGGACAATTATATTTTTATCTTATCGTGATGATAAACCTATGATTTGGACGCTGGATTTGGATACTGGGGCGCAACGGCGTTTGGGCGAATTTGGAAATATGAATTTTGCACCGCGGTTTTCCCCAGATGGAACGCGTGTCGCGATGTCGTTGGTCCAGGGGGGCGATACACATATATTTGAATATAATATTGAAACAAAAGAATTGCGCCAATTGACATTTGGGCATTCACTGAATACTTCGCCGTCTTATTCTCCGGACGGAACCCAGTTGGCATTTAATTCTGATAAATCAGGCAGCCAGCAAATTCATGTCATGGATTTGGAATCTGGGACCGAGGAAAGAATCACATTTGGGGCGGGGCGGTATGCGACACCGGCTTGGTCGCCGGACGGTCAATTTATCGCATTTACTAAGATTGCTGACGATACTTTCTATATCGGAATAATGGGTCCAGATGGCAAACGCGAAAAGATTTTGGCCGGTGGTTGGTATATGGAGGCGCCATCATGGGCACCCGGTTCACGCAGATTGGTTTATTATGAAACAGAAAAGTCGTTTGATGGTATGGACAGAACAAGTCATTTGCGCAGTGTCGATATTACGGGACAAAACCTGTATGATATTGAATTGCCAGATGGGGTTAATGGTGTTGAACCAACATGGTCGCCAAAGTTGCAATAAATGAAAATATTTGGGTCTGTTTTTGTGGCTGTTTTATGTGCGCTCTTTATATCGCGTGCGTATGCATTGCCAGCGGTGGTGCGATATATTGTTGATGGTGATACTTTTTCAGCCGGGGTCAAATTAGAAGACGATACGGTTGTTTCTGTGCGTGTGCGTATTCGTAATGTTGATACGCCGGAACTGCATGGCGATTGTGTTGATGAAATAGTCGCGGCAAATGTTGCGAAAAATCGCCTGGCGGAATTATTGCCGGTGGATACGGTCGTTGAATTAGAAAATATCAAAGACGATAAATACCTGGGGCGGATTGATGCAAATGTGCTGGATAGTCGCGGGCGCGATGTTGGTAAAATCTTAATCCGCGAGGGCCTGGGGCGCGCGTACAATGGCGGTCGCCGTCAATCTTGGTGCAAATAACAGAGTTCAGAGTTCAAAGTTCAGAGTTCAGATAATGTGATAAAAACATCATATAGTGTTTTTGTCATGTTGAACGAAGTGAAACATCCAGTTATTATATGCCGTCGGCTTTGCCGACACTTTTTTGTTATTGACTGGATTGCCACACTCGCTATCGCTTGTTCGCAATGACACAAAACGCTAAACGCGTTTTGTTACATTATTTGAACTTCCGTCACCGCGGCGCGCGGATGCCGCGACGGGTTGAATTCTGTGCTTTGTGCTTTGGTTTAAGCGCTGTGTTGATTGATTGCGGTGTGGACTTGCTCTAAATCGGCGGATGCCGGCAGTAAGTTTTCAAAATATACATTTGCAGTGCCGCTGTGTATCCGACCGCGTTTTGGCCAATATAAACCCGCATCTGTGCCAACCGGTAATATTGGTAACTTTAATTCATGTGCCAGATATAATAATCCACGACGCAGAGCCGGCCGTTCGCCGGGTTTAACACGGGTGCCTTCGGGGAATATAACCAGTGTATAGCCGTTTCTGATTTTCTTTGCGACATTTTGACTCAATTTATGCATGTTTGTTCGGCCGCGTTTGCGGTTCACAGGCAACAGCCCAATCCGCAAAAATATCCAGCCGTAAATTGGTATCCATGCCAATTCTCGCTTTATAATAAAGAAAGTATTCGGGACATTGATATATAAAATCGCAATTTCCAGTATCGACATGTGCTTTGCAGCGATAATTGCCTTGCCATCCAGACGCGTGTTGGTGTTGGGTTTCATCGGGATTCCGTTTTCTTCGGTGATTGGATAATGAATTTGGTATTTTATGCCGCCAATCTTGTTCGCGATATACAGCACGCCCAATGTTTCAGCACGAACAATTATGTTTGCCAATCTGCGCGACAGTAATCCAATAATTAAAAGTGGTGACCAAGCAACAAAATAAATAGCCAATACCGTTTTGAAAATAATAGTTCGTAGCATCGTTTAACCTTCCTTGATACCGAATAGGGTTACAATATATTTTACATATTCCACCGTCCATCTTTGCAGACGCCGAGGTGCAGGCATGCCAATCAATGGTGCCGAACATGTTATGATTTTTGTGTCTGGGATTTCATGATGGATTAAATGGCGGGCGCGTTTCATGTGTTCTTCGGTTGTGACGATAACAACGCGGTCGATGTTTTTCTGTTTTACAATCTTTTTAATCGCCAACGCGTTTTGATATGTCGATTTAGATTTGTTTTCCATGGTGATATTTTCATTCTGCAAATCAAACCTGTGTCCGCCAACACCGATAATATGAATTTGGGCCGATGGATATTGTTGTGTCTGGCGCAGGGCAAACGGAACACGACGCGCGTCCCCGGTTAAAACAAAAATATTATCGTCGGGCAATATCGGGCCGCACCCCAGTGGCGATGTTAATTTGAATATCATTCCGCCCAAGACAAAAAATCCCAGTATTAAAAAAGATGGTGTGATTATTTTCATTTAACTGTCTTTCAAAATTCTTTTGGTTGTATGTTTTGTGATATATGTCGCGAACACAGTAATTGCGATTGGCAGTAAAATTAACACCGTCCATCCAAATCCATTTAATCCAATCATAGCCATTAAACCAACGCGTGCCGCGTGTGATGCCGATAAAATCAAGAACAAAAATGGTAATGCCATTAAAAATCCATAAATGCTGGCACGGGTGCAAATGCGCGCGACGATAATTTGCATCTGTTTGGCAACAAATGAATCACTCGCCCCGATTTGGTTTAATATTTCAAGTTCGCGTTTATGCAACATCGCTGTATTATGCGCAATATATGTTATGCACACAGTTATTGAACCCAACGCAATCAGTAATACCAATGAAGAAATTGCAATCAAATACCAACCTGCGCGAATTGGTGTTTCCAGTGCCGTCCGATGTGTTAAAAATTTTGCATACGGTGTGATTTGCGTTTGAACAGATTTTAGGTCCTTGGCGGTGGCAAATTTAACCTCCCACATTTTGGGCATATATTTTTGCAGTGCGGAACCGCCACTGACCCATGGTGACATTAAATTTGCCATCTGGGATTCAGATATTTCAGATGATGATTTAATGACATTTTTATTTTTATTCAAAACCTCGCGAATTTTGGGAACATCGTTTTCGTCGGTTGTCTGAATCGTTGCGTATAAATCCCAATTTGCGTTCATACGCATTGCCCCAGTACCAATCATCAACGCGATTCCCAAAGTCAAAACCGATAAAAATGTCAACACGGACATAATTGCCGTCATAAAAGAACTTTGTCCTTGGATTAGTGAAAAAACAATCGGTTTCTTTTTCATATTATATGTTTCCAATATCGTCAAATTGTTTTGATAGTTCGTTCAGATAGTTTTTCGGGGCGGGACCCTTCCATAATTTTTTTGTTGCGGCAGATTCAGTGTCACTGGCTGATTTTGTGACAAAATTTACATGATGATTTTCAACATGCAATACCGGGAATTTATATGTGTCAATCAACCGTTTATTATGCGTTGCCAAAATAATTGTCGTGCCGAACATTTTATTCATCTGGATAAACAAATCCATTAAACGCGAAGCGTTATCGTCGTCCAGATTTCCAGTTGGTTCGTCCGCCAATAAAATAGACGGCTGAACAATAATGGCGCGTGCGACCGACACGCGTTGTTGTTGGCCCCCACTTAATGCCAATGGTTTTTCGTCGGCATATTTGCCCAGGCCGACCCAATCCAGAACCTTGGGCACCAATGTTTTAATCTTTGATTCGGAAATATTGCGAACGCGTAACGGCAATGCCACATTGTCATATACAGATAAATGCGATAACAGAGAATATTCCTGGAACACAATTGCCATTTTTTTGCGTAGGTTTGTTATCTCGTCCCGCGACATGTCATTTGTTGTATGACCGAATATCTTTATTTGACCAGTGCGCGGTTTGTGCAACTGGTAAATCAGGCGCAAAAGTGTTGTTTTGCCGGCACCAGATGCCCCGGTCAGGAAATATATCGTGCCACCTGTGATATTAAAAGACACATCAGACAGCACATCGGCGCCGTTATCATACGATGCCGAAACATTTGTTAAAGATATAGATGATACTTTTTCTTCCATTTCGTGAATTATATTAGAAAAAAATAACACTTTGGTCAAATGTTAAAAAATAATTTTTAAATTATGATTTTTAGTGGTTGGAAAAAAAATTAAAATATGATAGAATTACATCAAAGAAGTGGAAGGAAATGCAAATTAAAAGGTTGTTATGGGCAGTTTTGCTGGCTTTGGCGGCGCCGTTTGCGTCGTTTGCGGGTGTTGCATATATACCGTCACGGCCATGTAATTGCAATGCGGCATGGATGCCGGCGTACCCTTCATGGAATCCTGGATGTTCACAAAATTGGAATAATAACACGGAAAATAGCGAACCGTATAATTTCCAGAGACAACAGGGACAGGAAAAACAGCAGAAAAAACGGCCTATAAATCAAGATTATAACTATTATATAACCGCAAATGTCGCGATGAATATGTGGTCGTGGGAAAACGAATACGAATCGAATTATGCTGGGGTTGATTTGGTGTTTAACAATGATGATTATTCGTTCAAGTCTGTATGGGGCGGTTCGGTTGCGGTTGGAACGGTATTTGATTCTGGATTGCGCGGTGATATTGAATTAGGGGTCAGTAAAAAGTTCAAAGATATTGACGATTTTGCTGGTTTTACAATGCATGTTCCGTACATTATGGCAAATGTGTATAAAGATTTTGATTCTGGACTTTATTTAGGCGCGGGGCTGGGTGCGGCGCGTCCAACTGTGACAATTCAGGGTGATTTGTTTGATAATATTGAAACTGAAAAAAGTTCTATATCGCCAAAGGTTGGTGTGTCGGTTGGGTTTGCAACGCGTTTGTCGGATAATATCTTTATTGATTTGCGTTACAGATTGTCTGGGTTAAAAGGAACAGATATATCTAGTGAATTCTGGTGGGATCAGTATAATGACGGAAATTATGAACAGTTTTATATGCATGTCAAGGCAGGGTTGATTCTGGAAAACGCTGTTTTGGCTGGGATACGGTTCACTTTTTAAGAGGGGCATAGTTAGAGAGAGATGATGTACAAAAAAAGTTTTTATTCGGTTGTTTTAACGAGTATGGTCTGTGTACTTGGCGTTATGTCGGGGACATTTGCATCGGTTCGTAATTTAGGAACATCTGGGTCATCGTCTGATACAAAAACGAGTTCTGTTTCGAATACTGGTGCATCTGCGTCCAGTGGCCAATCGTTGCGTGCATCATCATTGCGTTTTTCACCTGGAACAATCAGTACTTCGGGGACAACCGCGACAAAAACATCAGATAATGGTAATAGTGGTACCAAGGGTGCGGTGGTTACTGATAGCAATGCCGCATCGGCGCGTTTGTCTATTGGAAAATATTTGAATTTATCTCATTCAAACAAGCCAACTCAAAATCAAGGTGGAAATACCGTTGTTGTTAATCCTGGTGATGATTGGAGTATTCAGATAGACAGAATGAGTACACGTATTGATAACATAGATATACAAAAACAAAATAAATTGATTGTTAACGAGGGTGATTATATCAATATAACAGGACCCGATGAAAATATTATTTCTATTGATATTGATGCGTTGCAGACTGATATTCAACAGGTTGTTGGGACTGATAAAGAGATTTTGACTGAATTGGATAGTAATTATAAATTATGGTGGTGTTATGCAAATGAAGACAAGACAGAGTGTGTTGGTGAAAGACAAGAAGTTATCGATTTAGGCACTTTGTTGCGTGATTATAATTTGGTCGAAAAAAATATTTCTTTGAAAGAGGCACTTGCAGGCAAACAAGGCATATTGAGAGAAGCAGAAAGTGGTTATATTGAAATTA
>Ga0310786_10010548_pt1 | contig 11602 bp, 7 predicted proteins | sample AusTroGonzalo_MG_FD_203881 | JGI IMG/M metagenome (GOLD analysis project Ga0310786, IMG submission 203881) | Bovine rumen microbial communities from tropical cattle in Woodstock, Queensland, Australia - Gonzalo_03 (v2) (version 2) | ecosystem: Host-associated > Mammals > Digestive system >... | reverse complement strand
TCACGCGTAGTTAAAGATACATCAATGTTTTGCACGCCATCGTGGAACATTTCAGACGAACGCTTAATTTCCCACTTTTTGGCCGTACACGGCATAATGGATACGACGATCATATCCTTTGGCGCTACCCCAATTTTATCAGCATAGTATGTCTTGGCCAAAGCCCCCAACATTGCCTGTGGCGATTTTGCTGTTGAGAAATGGTCGATCATATCATGGTCAATCTTTTCCAGATAATCCACCCATGCAGGGCAACAACTGGTGATTAAAGGCAAACGATCTGGCTCGGTCGTAAAGCGCTTAACAAACTCACTGCCCTCTTCCATAATCGTCAAGTCTGCCGCAAAGTTCGTATCAAAAACAGCTTTGAATCCCATACGACGCAACACTGCATAAATCTTACCTGTCACCAAGTCGCCGCTCTTGTATCCAAAGGCTTCGCCTAAGGCCACACGAACAGCAGGAGCAATTTGAACAACACAAGTTTTTGTTGAATCTTGCAAATAGTCCCAAACCTTTTGAGTTTCATCAACCTCGGTAATAGCACCCGTTGGGCAATGTGCAGAACACTGACCACACTTAATACATGGAGAGTCATCCAAAGGTAAATCACCAGCCGGCGCCATACGCGTATTGATACCACGCTTCAAGGAACTCAAAGCATATACATTTTGTACATTCTGACAAACCTGAACGCAACGACCACATTGAACACACTTGCGCGGATCAATTTGAATACAGCCCGTTGACTTATCTATTGGCATTTCCTCAGAACTTGGCGTGATATTAGCAAAAGCATCTTTATCCAAAGCAAACTCTTTGGCCAGATCCTGCAACTCACAATTCCCATTCTTCAAACAGCCTAAACAATCATTTGGGTGACGAGATAAAATCAACTCAACAATCGTTTTACGAGCTTTCATAATATCAGGATCACGCGTGATAACTTGCATGTCTTCAGCAACCGGTGTGCAACAAGATCTGAGCATGCGACCATTAATTTTGACAATACAAATACCACAAGCAGCCGTCGGCTCCAAGTCCGGATGCTTACACAAAGTCGGCACAATAACTTGAGCCTCACGACAAGCATCCAAAACGCTTGTACCTTCTGGGACTTTTACTTCCATACCATCTATTGTTAAAGTGACCATCTTAGCATCCTTTCTTTTCATCTTTATCTTGCAATAATGCTTCGTATTCCTCAGGGAAATACTTGATTGTGGACAATACAGGGTTTGGAGAAGTTTGTCCTAAACCACACAAAGAACCCTTTTGCATAGCAGAACCTATTTCTTTGATCTTTTCCAAATCTGCATGTGTTCCTTTGCCTGCGGCAATTTTTGTCAAAAGTTTCAGCATTTGATATCCACCCAAACGACATGGAGCACACTTACCACAAGATTCATCCACCGTGAAGCCCAAATAAAACTTGGCAATTTCCACCATGGAATCAGACTCATCCATAACAATCATACCGCCGGATCCCATCATGGAGCCGATTTTTTTCAACTCTTCATAACACAAAGGCAAATTCAGCTCTTTTGCAGGAATCACACCTCCGGATGGGCCACCCGTTTGAACGGCCTTAAATGGTTTGCCGGTTGAAGTGCCACCACCGACATCTTCCACCATTTCTTTCACAGTCGTACCCATAGGGACTTCTACCAAGCCAGAGTGTTTAACCTTACCAGTTAAAGCAAACACTTTTGTTCCCTTACTTGTTTCAGTACCGACACTGGCAAACCAATCTGCCCCATTTAAAATGATTTGAGGAACATTTGCCCATGTTTCAACGTTGTTAATGATCGTTGGTTTTTGGAACAAACCTTTCTCTGTTGGATATGGAGGCCGAGGCCGAGGAGTTCCTTTATTTCCCTCCAAGGACATCATCAATGCAGTTTCTTCACCACACACGAAGGCCCCAGCGCCAATACGCAATTCGGCCATAAAGCTGAAATCGGTACCAAAAATGTTTTTACCTAAAATACCAGCCTTTTTGGCTTGCTTAATAGCTAGTTCCACACGCTCTAAAGCCAATGGATACTCAGCGCGTACATAGAACCATCCAGATGTGGCTCCAGTGGCATAAGCAGCAATCAACATACCTTCTAGTACGGAATGAGCACCACCACCTAAAATACATGAATCCATATAAGCGCCCGGATCACCTTCATCACCATTACAAATGATGAATTTCTCACCATCAACCAATGGGGCTTTAGCCAATAATTCCCACTTTTTACCTGTTGGGAAACCACCGCCACCACGACCACGCAAACCAGACTTTTTAATTTCATCCAAAACTTGCTCCGGCGTCATTTCAAACAAGCATTTAATCAGTGCTTGATAACCACCATTTGCGACATATTCACCTAAATCTTCTGGATCAGATGAGCCCAAATGTTTCAACACAACGCGGCGTTGTTTGGTAAAAAAAGGCAGATCCATAGATAATTCTTTTTCCTCTAAATGAGGCGCCAACTTCAATTCAATTTCAGGATGCCCCAATAGTGGCTTGATATGCTGTTCAACGATCAAGTGCGCTACATCTGGAGTCATCTCCTTGTACAAGAAAGGCCGGCGTCCTTTAATTTCTATGCGTGTCATAGGACCGGCAGCACATAACCCCATACAACCTGTGGCAACTAAACGAACTCGATCGGTTAAGCCTGCCGTTTCCAAAGCCTGTTTCAAAGCCTCATATACATTTTGACCACCACCAGAATGGCAACTGGTCGCATTACAGGTAAAAATAGTTGCATCATACTTTTCATTATTAGCTGTAAAATCCTTGCCCAGTTGCAACAGCTTATCCTTTTGCATACGGCCAACAGCTTTTAATTTTTCAATTTGTTCCGGAGTCATTTCTACCATCTTACTTGCCCTCCTTGGCACGCCATTCATTCAAAATAGATTTGATTTTATCCGTTGTTAATTTACCATAGGTCACACCGTTAATAACCATAACCGGGGCCAAACCACAGCAACCCAAACAACGTACAACCTGAACATAAAACAAACCATCATCTGTGGTTGTTCCAGCAGGCACACCCAACTCTTTTTCTAATTCTTCCAACAAACTGGCTCCACCTTTAATATGGCAGGCAGTTCCATCGCAAACGGAAATCACATATTTACCAGGGGCTTTCACCTTAAAGTAATTATAAAATGTCAAACATTCATAAATCTTAGCCATTGGAATGCCGAGTTCCTGTCCTAAATATAAGGCTTCCTCCCAAGGAACATACCCAAATTGCCCTTGCAGCTCATGAAGAGCCATGATTAAGGCCCCACGTTTGCCACTCCATTTCCGGATAATAGCATCAACTTTTGCTTTGTTTTCTTCTGTCATATTTTTACCTTTCAGTGATGGGGGCTACTATACAGATTTTTATGAAATGTGTCAAGAACATTTTGTGAGTTTTTGTGCAACAAAACATTTCTAACTCAAGAAAACCTGGTCTTTTTTCAATGGAATTATCGCAACTCTTTGATTTTACCATCCACAACTGAAATTCGTCTGTCCATTTTAATGGCCAATTCAGGGTTATGCGTTGCCAGTAGTGCAGACAATCCTGTCTCACGAACAATACTAATAAACAAATTAAAAACTTCATCTGCAGTTTTTGGATCCAAGTTGCCTGTTGGTTCATCAGCCAATAACAAAGCCGGTGCGTTAGCCAATGCTCGAGCAATAGCGACGCGCTGTTGTTCGCCACCAGACAATTGACCAGCTCGATGATCTAAACGGTGGCTCAAACCAACCTTAGCCAATAATTGACGTGCACGTGCTTCTGCTTCCTTTTCCTTGGTGCCAGCAATCATCAACGGCATCATCACATTTTCTAGAGCATTAAAATCCGGCAACAACAAATGAGACTGATACACAAAACCAATCTCTGTTTGACGCAATTTTGTCCGTCCTGCATCATTCATCTTTGATGCATTTTGGCCTGAAATTTCAATTGTCCCCGAGGTAGGCGTATCTAATAAACCTGCAATATGTAGTAAAGTAGATTTACCAGAACCACTGGGCCCCACTAGTGCTACGATCTCTCCTGCGCCTATGCTCAAATTAATATCTTTCAATATCTCTAATTTGGTATTTCCTTTACCGAAAGCACGGGTGATATGTTCTAATTTCAATGTACTACTCATATCTCAATGCCTCCACAGGATCCGTCTTACTAGCTTTCCAACTTGGGTACAAAGTGGCCAAAAAAGCCAAAGCCAAACTCATCAAACCAATCCATGTCACTTCAGACAATTCAACCTTAGCCGGCAAATGTGACAAGAAATAAACTTCGGCCGAAAAGAGTTCATGCCCCGATAAGCCCTCTAACCAATTTTTGATACTATCTATATTATAACAGAATGCCAACCCTAAAATTACCCCTGCTAAAGTCCCAATTACACCGACAGTTAGGCCGGACAACAAGAACACTCGCTGAATCCCACCACGGCTCATCCCCATCGTACGCAACACAGCAATATCTTTAGCCTTATCCTGAACCAACATAATCAAACCAGAAATCATATTAAAGGCAGCCACAATAATAATTAATGTTAAAATTAAAAACATCACATTACGCTCAACTTCCACAGCATTGAAAAAGGCCTTGTTAGTGTGACGCCAATCATAAACTTGAGCCTTACCCTGCACCGCATCAAATGCATCATCCATGACATGTGCTGCTGAGGATAAATCTTTGGCAAAAACTTCTAAATGAGATACCTGATCTTTAATACCAAAAAACTTCTGAGCCTCCTCTAATGGCATAAAAACAAAGTTGCCATCATATTCACTCATCCCAGAATTGAAAACCCCTAGTACCGTATAACTTTTCATTTTAGGTAAAGAGCCAAAAGCAGTCAAATTGGCTTTTGGAGAAATAAAAGTGATATTATCCCCGGCGTGCACAGCTAACTTATTTGCTAAACGCCACCCTAAGATCACATGACTTTTTTGAAAATTGACCAAATTGGCACCGATATATCCGTCTTTCAACAAAGCTCGACTGGCAAAATTTTCGGCACTCATTCCTCGAACCATAACACCAGCTTGCCCATCTTCCGTGGACAACATAGCCTGTCCATCTACGACAGGAATCACGGCATCGACATCCGGAATTTTGGACACAACTTGTTGAAGATCTTGATACTCAGCCAAAGTCGCACCAAATTCAGGATAAATGCCCATATGACCATTTAATCCCAAAATACGCCCCATTAACTCTTCTTTAAAGCCATTCATGACACTAGTCACTATGATTAGAGTAGCCACACCCAACATAATACCAAGAAAAGAAAAACCGGCAATAACCGAAACAAATCCCGTCCGTTTACGAGATTTTAAATAACGAAAAGCCAATAAGCGTTCTGTTTTATTAAACATGCGTTTCACTTTACTCGACTTTTGCATAAAAATCAAGCATGTTTTTACGCTATTATTCAGAAATATTAGTTATCTTCCAAGAAACTGCGCAATCTGCGAGAACGTGTAGGATGCTTCAACTTACGCAAAGCCTTGGCCTCAATCTGGCGAATACGCTCACGCGTCACAGAAAACTGCAAGCCTACCTCTTCCAAGGTATGGTCTGAATTCATACCGATACCAAAGCGCATACGCAAAACGCGTTCTTCACGAGGAGACAATGTCGATAATACTGCCGTACAAGACTGACGTAAATTGCTTTGAATAGCCGCTTCTAGTGGTTGCATCGTGCCCTTATCTTCAATAAAGTCCCCCAAATGACTATCGTCTTCATCTCCAACAGGTGTTTCCAAAGAAATTGGTTCTTTAGCAATCTTCATGACCTTTTTGATTTTTTCAGGGGTCATATTGACACGAGGCGCCAATTCTTCTGGCGTTGGTTCGTACCCAGTCTCCAATTGCATCTGACGGCTAGTCCGCACCATTTTGTTAATAGTCTCGATCATATGCACGGGGATACGAATAGTCCGTGCTTGATCAGCAATAGCACGCGTAATACTTTGACGAATCCACCATGTTGCATAAGTGGAAAATTTATTACCACGTTGATACTCAAACTTATCCACAGCCTTCATCAAACCAATATTACCTTCCTGAATTAAATCCAAGAATTGCAGATTTCGATGCATATAGCGTTTAGAAATGGAAATAACCAAACGCAAGTTGGCTTCAATCATCTCCTGCTTAGCCTTTTTCATCTCCTGCCGGCCTTTGCGTACAACATTAACCAGCTGCCGGTACATTGTGACAGGCATTTTGGCCTCATCAACCAATCCTTGAATAGCCTTCATAATATCCTTAGCCTCAGACAAATACTTTTCAACAAACAATTGCCAGTGCTTATTCTTTTTCGTTTTCAGACCATCCAACCATTTTGGATTTTTTTCGCTTTCATGATATACGGCAATAAAGTCATCACGATCAATTTTACAAGCACTTGCCAAACGCAACAACTTACCTTCCAACATCATCAGTTTTTGATTAACATCATTAATGCCATCCATCAACTCTTCTAACTTACTGGGCGTTAAATGCAAACTGGCGATTAAATGTGCTAATTTGGACTTTTGAGCTTGATATTTTTCAACATCTTTCTCCGATAAAGCCTTGCGATCCAACTCGGCTGTCACCTTTAATTTTTGCTGTTTGAAAAACTTTTTGGCTTCCGTAGCAATAGTTGTCAGCAAGTACTCCACAGAAGGCATTAAAGTTGTTTCCATTTCATCCAAGGATAAAATATCGCCTTCGTCATCCTCATCTTCAGCATCCTGCTCAGCTGTTTCGTCATTGTTTTCTGTTTCCGTTACCTCGGCATTGGCCACAGTTTCCGTCCCTGGAACAGGCGCGTCAACCTTAGGCATACTGTCCATCGCTGCTTCCAAGTCAATTAAGTCACGCAGCAACAACGAGCCTTCTTGTACTTCTTTATGCCAAGCTGCCAACATTGCATATACGGGGGCACTTTCAGCCATACCTTGCATCATCACTTCAAACCCCGCCGCAATACGTTTAGCAATAGCAATTTCACCTTCTCTGGACAACAGTTCAACTGCACCCATTTCTTTCAAGTACAAACGAACCGGATCTTTAATACCAATAGAATCCGGGGTCACAGCCACTTCCCCTTCTTCAATCTCTGCTAGTTCATCTTGCTTGGCTGGTGTTTCTGTTAAATCGGTAATATCTGCTTCATTGCTGTCCACAATACTGATACCCAATTCACTGAAAGAATTGACCAACTGTTCCCATTTATCTTCCGACTGATAATCCGGAGGCAAACATTTCTTTAACTTTTCAACAGTGATAAAGCCGCGTTCCCGGCCCTGCTCTATCAATGTTTTCATTAAAGATTTTAAATCAGTTGTTTCGCTTTGATTTTCAACACGATCTTCGGTATAAGACGCAAACTGCATGACCCAGCAACCCCTTCAAAGATTAAGACATGGGATTGATTATAAACTTTTTTTAGAAAAAGTCAAGGAAAATTTGTATGCAATTCAGGATATTTTTATGCTCTAAATAAACAAGTAAACCAGATGGTCTATAAGCCGGGTTCTGTATTCAACAATCATTCGTCTGGTCATGCCATTACTGACATGCTCTAGCGACCTACCTCGTAACAGCGAACCTGAGGCTGTTCATTTTACGCCAACATTTTGAATAAACAAAACGCCGACGGCTGTGATAATTTGGTCTTGCTTCCAATAGGGTTTATCCTGCCATCAAGCCTCTCGGCTGATGCGGTGAGCTCTTACCTCGCCGTTGCACCCTTACCTGTAAAACAGGCGGTTTATTTTCTGTGACACTATCCATCGGGTCACCCCGCCCGGACGTTATCCGGTATTGTGCCCCATACGAAGCCCGGACTTTCCTCCATGCAAAGCACAGCGATTGTCCAACCATCTGGCTATCCGCTATTATAACAATTTTTCATAAAATTGTCAATATATTATTTGCAAACAGCACGTCGAGCTGATTGAGCACTACAAGCCCCATAGTCATGTCCCGCGAGTCGGGCATTGAGAATATTGAAACAAAAAATTGTGTACAAGCCATTAGGACTGTTGCTGACACGAGACCTTGTCCAGAACGAACCACCATGTAGGGCTTTACCAAAAGCATAAAAATTTGAACTATATCCCGGATTTGATGTTGAAGCTTCCCAATTCGTACGAGGACATTCCCCTATATAGTCAGCCTTTAATGTTGTCGAACTTGAATTACAACAACGTTTTCCCGGATTAACCACAGCGCCCTCTGAAATATAGGATCCGTTTACTACCTTTTGTCCATTGAGATAACAGCCTAAATCATCTATAGCTATCAAACTTTTACCCAAAGCTTTACAATAATTATCCGCAGAATACCAGTTCAGAGAGTCCGTTGTAATTGTAAGATTTCCAATACCTGCGATATTGTACTCTTCACTCCCCACTGAATCAACCGATTTACATGTGCCATGTTCTGGAGAATAACTTTTCATAGTAAAATCACAATACTTGTTGCTGCCACAATCGCTGTTTTTCAGACAACCAGTCACCACTCCATGATCACACGGATTTTCTTCCCAGTCACGATAAATAGTGTGATTTTTACAATAATCTGCATGCGTTGCCAAATCTTCGTAAAACACAAACTCAAGGTAATTGCCATCACAGTTTCCGGTTACTAAAACTGGCGTGCCTATACCAGACTTTTCTTTAATAGCCTCGCATAACCTGCGTGGTGGACGATGGTCACGATCTACCGTTGCCCATAATATAATTTGATGAGTCGAAGGGTCCCAGTATCCTTCCTCTCCAGGGTATTCCTCATCATAGAAATGGTACCCAAATACTGGCTGCTTACTAAATTCGCTTAAATCAATATAGCACCAACCACCCTGACAATCCTTTTTGGTATCTATGCCACGAGCAACCCTTTCAGAAGCCCCTGTTCCGCGTTTAATAGCTTCAGTAATAACTTCGTTTGCCTTATAATTTGTCACTGCGGTGCTGTAGCCAGCAATGGCACCAACGGTAAGCACACCGACAATTGCCAGCACACCTAGCATTTCCACCATCGACCGCCCAGATTCATTCTTAATGTTTTGCATTGGACCTCCCACTACATTATATTTGCGTCCAGTATATAGATTACTGATCTAGGTTGTCAAGCATTTTTAATAATCATCATTTGGAATAATTGCCTTAGCAAATTTTTTACCCCGTTTCATTTTATTCAACTTTAAACCAGGCACTGTTTCAATAATACTATCATATAATTCTTTTAACTTACCTGTATACAAGTGGTCCGTCTTTTGTAAAACATTATAGGCCACATTGACTGCCGTATTTTCGTTCAGTTGCTCAACCAAACGAGCCACAGCTGCCTCATCAATATACTCGTCTTGAGCCCCTTGAATCACAATACCTGAGGATGGACATGGCGTCAAAAAGTTAAAATCATGTACATTAACCGGAGGCGTCGCAAATACAAATCCCTCAATTTCAGGACGACGCATTAAAACTTGGGCCGCAATCCATGCCCCAAATGAATACCCTGCGATCCAACACTTATTGGAATCAGAATCTAATCCTTGCAACCAATCCAGGGCCGCAATGGCATCAATTAATTCTCCGGCACCCGTACCATCTATTGCTCCTTGGGAGGCACCAACACCCCGGTAATTAAGGCGCAACACAGAAAAACCAAGCGCAGCAAATGCTTGAAACACAGCATATGTCACTTTATTGTTCATTGTACCACCTTGGGTTGGGTTTGGCGGCAATACCAATGCCACAGGGGCTGTCGGATTTTCAGATCGATGAAACCGTCCTTCTAAGCGTCCACATGCTCCTTGAAAAAAAACTTCTGCCATAGCGAATCTCCTGTTAAAACAATCTACCTATTTTCTATTCGTACAATATTTTTTTACAAAAAGCAAGATTTTTGTTGACAAACGCTTTAAAAAGAAGTATAAGGTATGGCATAGGCGGAGTAGCTCAGTTGGTAGAGCGGTGGAATCATAATCCATGTGTCGGGGGTTCGATCCCCTCCTCCGCTACCAATGTTTGAATAACACCTTAATTTATAAGGTGTTTTTTTGTGCCCATTTGGCGGATTTTGAGTGAGACACAGGGGTGGTACACAACACTGGTACACAAAGACAAAAAAATACTTGCAAAATGAAAAAATTTTTGTCATATTGAGCATAGCGAGTGAGGGAGCAGTTATGTACATATTTAAAAGAATTAAAAATGAATCTGGCCGCAGCATGACAGAAATGCTGGGCGTTTTGGCAATTGTCGGTTTGTTGAGCATGGGAGCCTTAGCAGGCTATCAATACGCCATGACCCAATGGCGTGCGCGTGAGTTCTTAGACGAAGCAAACAGACGCGCTTTGCACGTCTCTGATCAGATTACTATGCAGACTCCCCCCACTCTGGATGCTTTTAAAAATAATAACCTGAATGGAGGTGTTTTTGATACAAAGGTTTATGGGCTAGATGGGACAACGGAGTGGACCCAAGGAGATCAGCAATTTACCTTACTTATTTCAAATGTGGGTGGTCGGGTTTGTGATCAGATGAAAGACTCGGCTGATGCTAACATCAAAATTTTCATGCCTGAAACTTGCAACATGGAAGACACAAATGTTATCAAATTAACTTACAATAATGATTTAAGTACAGCAGCGATTGATGTTCCGCCAGTCACACAACCACCATCTGGCGATGAGGAAGACGATGGTTTCACGGAGGCTCAAGTCTTTTTAGCCACCTTTAACGATAGCAAACTTCCTGTTATCAAAGTTGTGAGAGAATACATAGGAGTTGGACTTAAGGAAAGCAAAGATCTCGTTGAGCAAGCTCCTGTTGTTGTCGCCTCCAATTATCAACGCGAACGTGCTGAACAGTTCAAAGATGCTATTAATGCGGCGGGGGGAACCGCCGTTGTCTGTTCAATGGAAGCAACTCCTTATTGTTCTGCTCGTGAAGCAACTCAACATAAATGTACCGCAGGCGCCTGTTGTAGGGGGCAACTGTACACTGCTACCGGTACAAATGGGGCGGACCAATGCCTTGCTGCGCCACCAACAGGATATCAAGTTTATTTGGTATCTACTAATAATAACAAGCTGACTGTAATGAAGGCAATTAAGGCAAAAACTGGCTTGGGATTAGCGGAGGCTAAAGCTCTCGTTGAAAGCGCTCCAGCTGTTGTGGGCCTTATTTATTCTGCAGAAGAGGCAGACCAATTGAAAAATGCGATTATTGAAGCCGGTGGAAATGCCATCGTCTGTCCTGAAAATACAACGCCTTATTGCTCTAGTCCTAATGGGGATGGCACTTGTTCTGCCGGTGCTTGCTGCAGAGGCCAATTCAACTCTGGTAGTGGCATTGATGCCGGTGGCCAATGCTACGCGCTTCATCCTTATACTATATTCATTCGCTCATATACTGGTTCTGCATTAGAAATAACAAAAGTTCTGATGACACATTTCGGGTTCAACTTATCTGCGGCTCATAACTTAGTCAAATCAGCGCCTGTGGAATTTACTGCTGACTTGGGCACTGTAAAAGCAGAAGAGATAAAACAAGCGTTAACATCCGCTGGTGCAGT
>Ga0310786_10010547_pt1 | contig 11603 bp, 16 predicted proteins | sample AusTroGonzalo_MG_FD_203881 | JGI IMG/M metagenome (GOLD analysis project Ga0310786, IMG submission 203881) | Bovine rumen microbial communities from tropical cattle in Woodstock, Queensland, Australia - Gonzalo_03 (v2) (version 2) | ecosystem: Host-associated > Mammals > Digestive system >... | reverse complement strand
GTTCTGCGCTAAGATTGGCATGAACTACGCATCTTGCTCTCCTTTCCGTGTGCCCATCGCACGTCTGGCTGCCGCCCAGGCTGCTGTTGAGGAGTAATCGTAAGATTCTAATCAATAAGTTTGAGCGCAATTCCCGTTTGGGAGTTGCGCTCAATATTTATATCGAATGATGATCATTAATCACTATTCAATTTACTTTTTCTTATCTATATATTCGAATATATCAATAGTCCCTGCCTCGTTTCTGAGATCAAGGGTAGGAACATACTCTTCTATTCTTGTTGTGCCACTTGTCTTATCAACGTAGAAATTGACTAATGTCCCTGTATAACTGTGGAAAACCACCTGATAGGCAGAATCGGTCTCTTCGCCTATATGAACATGCATGATGGAAGGATTCTCCTTGGCTATACTCCAGTCATAAACGCTATGGCAATAGTTGCTAACTCCTTCGTAGGCCATTTCTGCCGTTATTTCACTCTTTGGGGCATTGGTGCAACATGAGCAGAATAACAAGAACAGGACAAACTTTCGTACAGCTCTGGCATAAAATGCATTCTGTTGCATTCTTTTGGGTCTCTCGTTTCCGGCAGCCTTGGCACCTTCTACGAACTTGTCGGCGAGCATGTCGCTGTTTGAACCACGACGAAGACTCGTCGAAATGACTATAACCCGTTTCATATTTTGCTTGAAATATCTAAACTGTTTTCGCAAATTTATTTGCAAAGGTACTCATTATTTCCCGTTTTTTCGTAAAATTGCAACCAACATTATGATACTTTATGAAATTCAGATAAATGATTATGTAAGATGAAACGAAAATCTTAAACTCTTTTAAATAATAGATGTCACAAGCGAATACAGGTAGCTTCCAAAGGATATGAGCAGCCAGATCATCAGGATGATGAGTAACATTAGGACGATGAGTACAATGGCAGATTGCCAGGCTCGCTGGTTCACCTGTTTGATGATGGTCTCGTCACCATCTACGAATCCCTGTATCATCTCCATGTTCTGGATATTGGCACGGTGGAAGAAGTCGATGATGTCGCCAACGAAGAACGGTATCATTCCCATCAGCACATCACGAAGGGCATTATTCAATACTGCCAATGTCAGCGGAATGCTCTTGATGACACGCAATGAGAAATAGACGAATGACACGACGCTGAGCAGAGCTATGACATCACCCCATCCAGGAATGACGCCTATGAGCGCATCCAAATAGTAACGATCCATATAGCGGGATAGTCCCTGTATCGTCTGATAGGCTTTGTTGTCCATCAGTCGCTTACGTCGTTGCTGTCTCTTTTCTTCGTTCATATTAGATTATGAAAGCTCTTTGCCAAAGGGTGACAGGGCCAGCTTTGCCAGTCGGAAATGCATCTTTCCGAAAGGTATGCCAATAATAGTGATACAGAAAATAAGGCCGTAGAAAACATGGGTGAGCCAGATCCAGATGCCACCCACAAAAAACCAGAGTACATTCATGAATATGCTGAGACAGCCGGGCTGAGATGGCTTCCATCTTACCTTTGTGCCGAATGGCCAGATGGCCAGCATACCCAGCTTCATGCTCTGCAATCCAAAGGGAATTCCGATGATGGTTATCATCAGCACCAGTCCAGCGATGAAATACTCTAAGGCGATATGCAGCCCGCCAAATATAATCCAAATGATGTTTCCTAATGTCTTCATTTATTCTCTATCTAAAAGTTTCTGACTTTTAGACGTGATTCGGAAGCAAAAAGTTGCAATGCATGTTTACGCTCGAAATCTTTATAGCAGGGTCTTTCGGCAGAAAATCCTTTCACAAATATTTTTGCAAAGATACTCATTATTCCCCGTTTTTTCGTATATTTGCAGCCAACATTATGATGCTTTATAAAAAAAAACTGTTGACGGAGATACGCAGGAATCCGCTGTTATCCGTACCTTCAAAGACTTAGATGAATGCCTCGGTTGGATCAGTTATGAGTCTTCTGCCAGTGATGAATGTGTTAAAGTTTTAAACGAGAATTGTTAGATATGAACTTATTGGAATTAATTAAAGTGAGGTACAGTTGTAGGAACTATCTGCCTACGAGTGTTGAACAGAAAAAGCTGGACTATATTATGGAGTGTGTCCGCTTTGCACCTTCAGCAGTAAATAAACAGCCTTGGTTGTTCCACATTGTCAGCAATGAGGATGAGAAGGCAAAGTTACAGCAGTGTTATAACCGTGATTGGTTCAAGACGGCTCCGATGTATATCATTGCCTCTATCCTGCATGATGAGGAGTGGGTAAGATCCGATGGCAAACATCATGGAAATATTGATATAGCCATCGCCGTAGAGCACCTGTGTCTGGCTGCAACAGAACAGGGCCTGGCTACCTGTTGGGTATGTAACTTTGACGCTGTTTTGTGCAAAGAACTGTTTGGTCTGCCTGAGAATGAAGAGCCGGCAGTAATCATTCCTTTAGGCTATGCAGTTGATGAGATGAAACCCAAGAGCCGCAAGGCTATAGATCAGATCGTCAAATAGACATACCATAAAAAGGGAACCTCATTACTGAGATTCCCGAGGGTCCTCTTGCGAGGCATATAGTAGAGGCAAGCTAATTTACCTGTGAGAGGAGTGGCCGTGCTTAGCTCCACGGTTATTCATTGCCAAGTGGCGATCTGCACCATGACGGTCATTGTGTGCTACAGCGGGCTTGCCGTGATGCGGAGCCGGAGCTGGGGCGTGACGATGCACAGCAGGAGCAGGTGCGGGCTTGTGCATGTGAGCATAGTGTGAGCCATGAGCTCTGTTGTGACCACCCTTATAGGTTACGAACACTTTCGGATGTGCATTGTAGAAACGACCTCTATTATAGTGAGTGTACACTGCGAATGTCCAGCCGCCAGCGTTCCATGCTACGGGGCGATAGAAGTGGCTCAGTGCTACATACTTGTCATACTGCCAGCTGTTCAGCACGAAACGGAGGTCTGCGTTACGACGATCCCACCAGATGCCAAACACGTCACCATGTCCGTTCAGGCTCATCAGGTAGTCGAGGTTGATCTCGTAAATAGCCTCATACTGTGCAGCGGTAAGGTTCAGCTCGTAAGCCATCTTGTCGCTCAGGAACAGAGCCTCGTTCTTTGCTGCGTTATAGCTCATTGCGTTGGCCGAGATAGTCATGACCATCATCACTGCCAGAATCATCATCTTCTTCATATTGTTATCTCCTATACTTTAAATGGTGAGACATTAATTTCTTTTTCTCGGTGCAAAGTTCGGAACTTTTAGCGAGGTTTACAAAGGAAAAATCATAATATGGAAGGGGATTTTCCCGAAAAGATAATAGGGAAATCTCCTCATATCGATTTTTATTTGTACCTTTGCACCCGTTATGGTACAGCAAATTGAAATAACCCTGAAGCCGAAACATCGCGGCTTCCACTTGGTGACGAGCGAGATAGTGAGCCAGTTGCCGAAACTGCCGAAGACGGGCATCGTGAACATCTTCACGAAGCACACTAGCTGTGGACTGAGCATCAACGAGAATTGTGACCCTGATGTTCGTGTGGATATGGAAACTATCTTCAATCGTCTGGTTCCTGAGAATCGTCCTGAGTATGAGCACACCTTGGAGGGGGCGGACGATATGCCTGCTCATGCCAAGTCTACCTTGAGTGGCGTTAGTCTGACTATCCCCATTACTAACGGGCGTTTGAATATGGGAACCTGGCAAGGAATCTACTTTTGCGAGTATAGGAATTACGGTGGTTCAAGAGAATTGGTGGTAACAATCATAGGAGAGTAAAATATGATAGAATTGCTCTTCGTTAGAAGAGTCGGCCTTTTGGAATCTTTGACAACCTTCAAAAAACAAAGATAGTAAGATGAATCTCCCCAAATTCATAATAACGATGGATGGCTTCTTTCGCCTTGGGATGGTGAATCAGCATAAAGACCTGTTGAAACTGGGTGACCAGTGCATCGGTGGTGGCTACTATGTATTTGATTTCGTTTCCAACCGTATTATCCTTGACAGGGAATCATACGACTTTGGACGCCCCAAATGGCATCTGCTGGAGGTGCTGAAAGTTCCCTCAACCTATCGTGGTATGCGCATCATCTATAAGTATGATGATGGATTCCACGATGATTTCAACGTCAGTGAGGAAGTGCAAATAGAATATTATGACTAAGAAGTATGAAACAATTAGTTTTATTTTTGTTGGTATTGCTAACGATTACAGCCTGTGGTAGTAAAACTGGCAAGACTAAAGATTCCGCAGACTCTTTGGCAACAGACTCTGTCATCGTTTCAGATGACAGCATTGTTCCCACACGTTCCGATTATACCTTCCGTTCGGAGGTTAGAACGATTACGGAGGATGATGAGGTGCGATGGGATACGATTATTGTCTATCTGACAGATGCGCGTGGACAAACAACAAAGCTCTATTCTCAGGCATTACCTCTGGACACAGTCCATTGGAACAAAGGCAGCATAGGTGGAATCACTGAGGATGACTGGAATTTCGATGGCATTCCCGATCTTCAGGTGTGTATGGGTCCAATGAATGGCTTCGGCAATTATACTTACGATGTTTGGCTCTGGGACGACCAGACGCACAAGTTCACACCTTTGGACGACATCAGTGGCATCTTCGACCCATATGTTGATACCTATAATAAATGTATTGTTAGCACCTGGCGATTGGATGGCGATGTGGAAATTGTGAGATACAAGTGGAAGGATGGAAAGCTTGTCGAGTCAGAACGTGAGGAGATGTCCTATAGCGACCTGACGGAAGACTAAATACACTTAAATATGACCACAAAAGTAACAAGAATAGTTTTAAAATCACTATATTTGCAAAAAGTTTTGAGAAATAGTTGAATATGAAAAAAATTTTGACCTGTTTGATGGCTGTGCTAGGGTTGAATACTGCATGTGGCCAACAGAATTTTGAGAATGTCGACGTTCTGGGTTTTGCAGAATTAATTGCAGATACCAATGTCGTAGTGTTAGATGTGCGTACTGTCGATGAGTTCAAGGAAGGACATATCGAGGTCGCAGTGAACATCGATCAGGCACAAAGTGACTTCATCGAGCAAGTTAAGGCGGCTATACCCACAGACAAGACGATAGCTGTGTATTGCAGAAGCGGACGCCGTTCGGCTAATGCTGCAGGGAAATTGGCAGCTGAAGGTTACAAATGTGTGAACCTAAAAGGGGGAATCATCGCATGGAAGGAGGCAAATAAGTTGATATATGGTGCCAAAGATAAATAGTATAAAGGCACCATTTTTCAACGTGGCTTTGGGAGTCATCTCATTCTTTGACTATCTGGCCTCCCTGTTCATGATTGTGAGTGCCTTGCTTGAGTTTGGGTTCCGCTTGACAGACAGGCAAGTGGAAGAGCTCAACTGGCTATACTTCTGGGTATGGATCACGTTCCTGATCGATCGGGGCAGTCATCTATTGCTGATGCGAAAGGGCTATTTGAAGTCGGAATATAGCTTCGTAGGGTGGTGCACCAATGCCCTGCTGATGCTCACCCTGATACCCATCATCGTAGAGTTTCTGGGAATAGATGATAACTACGGCATTATGCCCATTATTGATAATCGTGCGTTTCATGTAACCGTACTGTTCCTGGTTTCTCTTATCGATCTCTCCGATGCACTCATCCGACTGATGGGGCGTAAGTTGAATCCTGCCATGATGATGGCTCTCAGTTTTATGGCATTTATTTTTGTAGGCTCTGGTTTGCTGATGATGCCACGCTGTGTGCTTCCTGGCGTTCATCTCCCATGGATAGACTCGCTGTTTACGGCGACAAGTGCCGTCTGCGTAACGGGACTTACCACTATCGACGTACCAAGCACGTTTACCACTTTCGGACAATTTGTCATCATGATACTTATTCAGGTAGGCGGATTGGGAGTGATGACCATCACCAGCTTCTTCGCCCTCTTCTTCATGGGCAATACCAGCCTTTACAACCAGATACTAGTGCGCGATATGGTGAGCAGTAAGTCACTGGCATCGCTATGGTCAACGTTATTGAATATTTTCGGTTTTACGGCTATCATAGAACTGGTGGGGGCATTTACGATCTTCCTGAACATTCACGGCACGATAGGTCAGACGATCGGTCATGAGCTGTTTTTCAGTATCTTCCATTCCGTTTCTGCTTTCTGTAATGCAGGATTCTCTATTTACCAGGACGGACTGAGTTCACCTGTCTTGATGAAGGGCCATTGCTGGCTGTACATCATCATCTCGCTGCTGATTATTTTGGGGGGCATTGGCTATCCGGTGTTAGTCAACATGAAAGTGATTGTTTATAAACGGGCTGATTTTATCTGGAAATGGATATGCGGTCAGCGCTACGCCAGTATGAGTATTCCCAATTTGTTCGACTTGAACACTAAGATCGTGCTGCGCACCACAGGTCTGCTGATCATCTTCGGTACGTTGCTGATCGGTTACTTTGAATGGCACAACACCTTTGACGGTATGTTGGTGCATGAGAAAATCGTCCAGGCTTTCTTCAATGCCGTGAGCCCGCGTACGGCAGGTTTCATCAGCGTGGATTTGGGTAGCTTGTGTATCCAGTCGGTTATTATCTATACAATACTGATGTGGATTGGTGGCGCCTCGCAGTCAACGGCTGGTGGTGTGAAGGTAAACGCCTTTGCCGTGGCCTTCTTCAACATCCGTGCCATCATCCACGGCACCACCCGCGTGGAGTTTGCCGGCAGGGAACTCTCGCTCGACTCCATTCGCCGTGCTAATGTGGCAGTCTTTTCCAGCCTGCTTGTACTTATAGTCTTCGTTTTCGCCATCACTATTATCGAGCCACACATGCCCCTGAAAGCCATCGTCTTCGAGTGTGTGTCAGCTTTCGCGACGGTAGGTTCTACGCTGGGCATTACCCCTGAGCTGCAAAACGCTAGCAAGGTACTCATCATCATCCTGATGTTCTTAGGTCGTGTAGGTGTGGTAACGCTGGCCCAGGCACTGCTTAAACAATATAAGAATCAGAATTATAAATTACCCCAAGACAATATTATCATCTCATGAAGTGTATCATTATCGGATTAGGAACATACGGTAGGGTGCTGGTAGACGAGTTGTCTGCCCTGAACCATGAGGTCATTGCTGTTGACAATGACGCGAACCGTGTAGAGAGAGTGAAGGATATATGCGAAGCCGCATTTCAGATTGAAGCCACCGAGGAACTGGCCTTGGCGGTACTTCCCTTGAAGAAGGTAGATATCGTGATTGTTGCCATCGGTCAGAATCTGGGTGCCTCTGTGCGTGTGGTTGCCTTGTTGAAGAAGTTGGGTGTCAAGCGCATCTATGCCCGTGCCATTGACAATGTGCACAAAAACATCCTGCAAGCTTTTAACATCGAAAAGATATTGATCCCAGAGGAACGTGCTGCACGTTCTCTGGTACGCGAGATGGAGCTGGGTGCAAATACCGAGCTTTTCCGGGTGGACAATAAGCATTGCGTATTTAAGTTCGTCATTCCCGAGCAGCTTGTTGGAATGTCACCCAACGATCTTCATTTCTATGAGAAGTTTCATCTGAAGATCATCGCCATCAAGAAGTCGAAGAAGGTGCAGAACTTTATCGGTGTCGAGTATAACGATCCCGAGGTGGTCAATGTCACGAATGAAGACGAACCTTTGGAGGCCACCGACGAGCTGATATGTTACGGCAAAGAGTCGGACTTCAGAAAACTATGCCAAATGCTATAGATAAAGGGAGCAGCATCACACACGATGCTGCTCCTTGTTTGGCGTAACAACTGATACCTTATACATAAGCCTATTTTTGATTGATCTTTTTCTGAGTAATCTGTTTCGCTTTTGCTTTTGAAGCGTCCGATAGCTTGCCTTTTAGGTATTGCTCTATGATGAGCCCTGCCATCGGTGCTGCCAGGTCGGCACCGAATCCGCCATGCTCCACATAAACGCAGATGGCTATCTTCGGATTCTCCATCGGGGCAAAGGCGATAAAGGCGGAATGGTCTTCGCCCGGGTTCTCGATGGTGCCTGTCTTGCCACAGATAGGGTAGGTAGTCTTGATGCTGGTGGCCGTTCCTGTCTCTACTGCCAGTCGCATCCCCTCAATCACTGGTGCGTAGGCCTCAGGCTTCACCTTGGTCTGGCGCTTTTTCAGATAGCGCTCGTTCTTCGTGTCCTGATGGATGTGCGGCACAAAGTACCAGCCGCGATTGGCAATGGTCGCAGCCAGGTTGCACAGCTGGAGTGGGGTACAGGTCACGTCGCCCTGTCCCATGCCTGCCCACCAGATGGTCTTGCCGTCCCAGCCGTCCTTGTAACGGCGGTTCAGGTAGTCGGCACCAGCCAGCAGTCCGCCTTGCTCCCCCTCGATATCAATATGCATCGGACCACCCAATCCCATGCTCTGCATATAGGTGCGCCAGGTCGTGATGGCTTCTTCCTTGTTCTCATACATGAAGTCATCGTTGATCATCGAGGCAAAGGTCATCAGAAACCATGTGTTACACGACTGTGCCAGCGCCTCTTTCAAAGCCAGCGGCGAGCGGTGTTTATGACAGCCCACCTTAATGTTGCCGTCGGTCACACCATCGACACAAGCCACTGTTGTCTGTGGGGTGACAATCCCTTCAGATAGTAGCGTCAAAGCCTGAGCCGTCTTGAAGGTGGAGCCAGGCGCCTGAGGCTTGCCGATGGCCTGGCGCACATCGCTGCCGTTAGGGGTGTTAGTAGCCAGACAGAGGATCTCGCCGTTTGCTGGATTGATAGCCACGATGCTGCCAGTCTTTCCCGTCAGCAGCTGTTCGCCAAGCTGTTGCAGCAGAGGGCGTATCGTTAGCTTGCCGTCAGTTGGTAGCCCCTGTGCCCACATCTGGCAAACCGCCATCAGCAGCATAGCCATTATCAGCCCTTTCTTCATACTATATATCATGAATTTCTCCTTTTTCATAAATACATTTTTATCCTGATGCAAAGATACTACTTTTTTTCTGGATAAACGTTGGTCTATTTGAAAAAAAATAAGTATCTTTGCAGTCATAATTAACTTAATTCACAATTAAACCTCAATTATTATGCAAAGATTTATGCATTGTGTGATTGCCGCAGCCCTGACTCTATCAGCTATGACGGCACAGGCGCAGACGATTGTCTTTAAACCCGATCTTAAAAACTTCAAGGCGCTCGACCTCTCAAACAAAAAGGATAAGGCTGCAAGGTATTTCCCGGTCTGGGATGAAGCAGATTTGTATGAGGATGAAGGTTTGTTGTACTACAACGTAAATTTGGGTTACGACATGCCTCTACAGCAGTTGTATCAAGGCATACTTGGCACACCCAATGACAAGAATGAGGTGGGGCGTGTGATCCTTATCGACCTGAACAAGGACGGTGCTACAGATGCCCTCGTCTGTCTCGGAAGCTATGGCAGCGATCATACACTTTACTTCGATGCCTACGTATGGGATGAGGATAACTTTGGCGGACTTTTTACGCTTGTAGAGAACTTCCGTAACATTCCCAATCCGGGCCTCCACAAAGAAACCTCATGTATCATTGGCACCAAAGGCACTCATCGCGAAGTGTGGGGATGGGACAGCAAGACTGAGATTGTGAAGTATAGCGAAGACATTGTCCCTCAGGCAGATGGTGCTGCCACAAATGACAAGGATGAGATTGTGAACCGTATGACAGCGCTCTATGACGTCATCGCTCAGAGAAAAGAAGAAGGCACAGGTCGCTTTGCTTGCCATACTTGGTGGGATATGGTAGCAGCGGTAGAGAAGAAAGATGCAGGAGAGGCAGAGATCGGCTTCTTCAACGATGATCTTTGGACCCAGATGCAGGATGAAAATCCCGATAAGTTTGAACTTCGTGACATCAAGTTTGAGGAGTTGGACGTTGAGAAGGGTAGTGCTCTGGTTGATTTTGTGCTTTATAGTTCTATTCAGACCGTCCACCAGAAGTTCAGATTCTGCCGTGAGGATGGTGACTGGCGTGTTCACGATATCATCAGGTTCTTTCCTGATGGTGACGGCAAGGAGACAGAGTCTGACTTAATGAAAGCGATGCAGAACTATCTTAAAGAATAGATACTATAAGCAACAATGAAGATATATAGCTGTCCGGAGCTGATGGTGTATATCCAGAAGGTGGGTTTTCTACCTTTGCTGGATAGTGGCATCGCGGGTTTCTCGGCTGAGGATGTGGTGGACGAGGAAAACCGCTATGTGGTTTATAGCGATGGCGGATGGGACTGGCCTTTGTGGAAATGGAAGGGACCAATCGTGCAGGAAGGTATCTGTGTATATGGTAAGTTCTTTGCCGGCAAGGCTGGTTTCATCAGTCGCGAGTGGTGGCCTGACTTCTGCAACTACCGTCGGAGCAAGCATCCGGTACCAGCTGAGGGAAGCATAGAAGAGGCTATCCTCTTGACGCTTGCAGAGCATGGCAGTTTGATTACCCGTGAGCTTCGTGCTGCCTGTGGTTTTACAGGACCAAAGATGCGCAGTAAGTTCGACGGCTATATTACGCGTTTGCAGATGGCCTGTCGCGTCGTGACTGAGGATTTTGTGTATCCGCTCGACAAGCACAACAATGAATATGGTTGGGGATGGTCCCTGCTTACCACACCCGAGCAGCTGTTAGGTCGTGACAGCCTGAAATGTCCATATTCTCCTGAAGAATCCTACCATCGCCTGTTGGCTCACATGCACACCATCTTACCTGAAGCCACCGACAAGCAGATTAAGAAGATGATAGGTTAGAATGATTCAACAGTTGCCGCTTCGGTTTTTGTTCTATAATATGCGCTTTAAACCAGGAATCATCCTGACGATCCATGTCAGTAGGAAGGCAAGGATGGTGGTGACGATTCCGATGAACAGGAATTTGCCAAAGGCACCCATCCAGATGCTGTCAACTACATTCTGAAGGACTATCATCAGTAGCAGGTGGAAGACATAGGCCCCATAGGACTGGGCAGCACACCATTGCCAGAAACGTGAGGTTGTGCTTACAAACTCACGGAACAGCCATATCAATCCGAAACTGATGAAAACGCACATCAGTGACTCATAGATTCCAAACCATTTCCAGACAAAAGCGTTCCATGGTCCGCCATTACGCAGATAATTGCCTATAGCCAATGCAACGCCAATGAGCAGGGTAGTGAATCCCGTGCCGTTACCCATCTTGTAGAGCCATTGGAAACGATAGGCCAGGATGCCTAAGATGAACATCATCACATACTGCAGATAGTGGGCAGGCTCCATTGGCAGAGGAATGATGCCGAATGGCCATATCCAATGGTCCTGCGGACTGACCTGACGGATGAAGTAACTGCCAATACCCATTACCAGAGCAACAATCAGTAGTCCGATGATAGTGGGTTTGGAGTTACAATCGCTGTCGATAGGCGACACCCATTTTCGAATGAGGGCATAGATCAGACAGAAGACCAATAGGCTCTCGACAAACCACATGTGGCAAATCTCCAGTTTACCAGTCAAGACGCTGATGATGGCACCCATAAAGAGTAGGGGAATACCCAAGCGGAGCAGTTTCTTTTGGATAAATTGTTT
>Ga0310786_10010546_pt1 | contig 11603 bp, 4 predicted proteins | sample AusTroGonzalo_MG_FD_203881 | JGI IMG/M metagenome (GOLD analysis project Ga0310786, IMG submission 203881) | Bovine rumen microbial communities from tropical cattle in Woodstock, Queensland, Australia - Gonzalo_03 (v2) (version 2) | ecosystem: Host-associated > Mammals > Digestive system >... | reverse complement strand
CCATCGACAAAAATACTATCCTTATCCAACTGCTTGGTAAAGCGGCTGATAAACTCATCCTTCTTTTCTATCAACAGTGGGGTAAGCGTAGGATTATCATCATCCCAGCACCATCCCTCGCCAAGCAAGTCCTGATCCTTAAAACCAGTAACTGCTATAATCTTTCCACGGAATGTGTGTATACCAAGCGCCTTAACACTCTCGGCAAAAGCAGCCATATCGGTTTTATCAAACAAAGGATCCATGCCACCCACACAATAAAGGTCGCCAGTAAGCACACTATCCTTTACACTACCCGTATAATAAAGCGATGTCTTGAACTCGTATTTACCACCCAACTGATCCAGGGCAGATATTGAAGTAAGCAGTTTCATGGTAGAAGCAGGTCTCATAGTCTGCTTAGGATTAAATGTGTATAGTGTAGAATCGGCAGTAAGGTCATAAACCATCAGTCCCAGTTGCGTATATTGCAACATGGGGCTGCTAACCAATGTATCCAGTCTGGCTTGTAAGTTTTGCGGCCAAGGTAACTCTACCTTAGCCGTGTCTACTTGGGTTGTGTCAACCTCCAGCACATCGACAGTCTGCGCCTGCATACTGCCCATTGAGCCAATCCATAAAAGTGCAAATATACTGTTTCTGAAACTCTTTAATTTCTTCATTTTTATTTCTTAAATCTCTTAATTACGCTGATAAGTTGATACCAGCTTGCGTATCGCTTTATCAAGCGACTCCGAGGGTTCTATAATGTTATAGTTGCTCCAGTATTCTGGATCCAAAAAGTATTCTACCTTATCATAATATGCATCATGCGAGTCGAACGAATTCCGGCTCACAATAGGCTTTACGTTCTCCGATTCGCTATCGGTAACAGCCATCTCACAAGTAGCTGTGAACGATGTACTGAACAATCGTTTCTTCCAGTCGCAGTTAAACTTAAACGTGTTACGCAGATAGCTAATACGAGTGATACCATCAGCATAGCGATAGTCAACTACACACGACAACTCTTTTGGTTTGAATCTTACACCTACAGGTTTGCGCACCAACATTGTCCTGGTGGCCTTATCCTTGTCGCTCATATCAAGACTCAATTCTATACGGGTAAACGCCAATCGCTCGTTGTCAATATACAGTTTGCCATGATACAATGCCCACTCTCTTGTGTACAATGGTTCAATTAGCACAACCATCTGCATTCTGTCGTTTATAAACTCAGGTGTGCCCCAGCTAAAGCGATATGCATCCAAATCCTCCTGATTCAGAAGCATATCGTAATTCTTAACCACATCAAGCTGCACAGGCAATACTGGTCCACCCATCACCTTAAGTCCAAGGGTATCGCCCTGTTTCTGACTCAACAGACGGCGACCTTTCACAATTGCCACTCTGTCGCGCCCTATGCCACGTGTGTATGGTGTTTTGTACATATCCTCAACACCCTCAGCCACATAGATAAAGTGCTTACGCTTCATCGCTGTTTCGCGATAGAATGCCTTAAGCAATTCTGGCTTGCGACTGTAGTTATCAGGGATCTTCTGTATTGCAATCTCTACAATCTCGCGTGGATCACCTGTTCTTACAACCACCTCGCGCAACTGTATCACAGTGGGCTGAAGTTTTATCTTCAGCTGCTCTGTTCTTCCCGATTCAAGGGTTACTCGCTTTGTCTTGTAACCCAGATGTGACACTGTTACACTCTTTGGTGTTTCACCAAGTTTTAATACGAAGGCCCCATCATCGTTTGTAACTACCGATACACGGCCAACTGAAACACTAACTTGGGGCAACGGGCGCCCCGTCTTCTCATCAACAACGGTTCCACCAACGGTAACCTGCTGTGCCAGCGCCACCATCGGAACCAATAACATTAATATAAGCCCTAGTCGTTTCATTGTTGTAATAGTTTGGTATTGTTTTGTGCAAAGATACGAAAAATATTCTACATTAGTATATTAGAACGTATATTTTTATGTTTCTTTTGTTCTTTTGTCTAAAAAAAAGAGTACCTTTGCAGCAGAATTACAACATATAACATCATCCGTATGGTTTATAAGTATGATTTCCTGGTGATAGGAGCTGGCGTAGCCGGCATGAGCTACGCCCTGAAAGTGGCTCGCTCGGGCAAAGGTAAGGTCTGCATGATTTGCAAGACATCGCTTGATGAGGCCAACACATCGTTTGCTCAGGGTGGCGTGGCATCGGTTACCAATCTTGAGCTCGACAATTTCGAGAAACATATTGAAGATACAATGATTGCTGGCGATTACATCAGCGATCCAAAAGCCGTAGAACAGGTTGTACGCATGGCCCCCGAACAAATTCGCGAGTTGGTTAACTGGGGCGTAAACTTCGATAAAAACAGCGACGGAAAGTTTGACCTTCATCGCGAGGGCGGACACTCAGAGTTCCGTATCCTGCATCACAAAGACGATACCGGTGCCGAGATTCAGCGTGGCCTTATGGAGGCTGTTCGTCGCGACCCGAACATTGATATTAAAGAAAACCATTTTGCTGTAGAGATTATAACCCAGCACCACCTTGGTGCAAAGGTAACACGCCGCTCACCATACATAAACTGCTATGGTGCATACGTACTTAATCCCGACACTCAGAAGGTTGACACATATCTTAGTAAGGTTACCGTTATGTGTACTGGCGGATGTGGTGCCGTTTATCTTACCACATCAAACCCCGTGATAGCTACTGGCGATGGTATCGCAATGGTTTATCGCGCAAAGGGAACTGTGGCCGATATGGAGTTTGTACAGTTCCACCCCACCGTGCTGCATAATCCTAATGAGACCCACCCCGCCTACCTCATCACCGAGGCTATGCGTGGATATGGCGGCATACTTAAACTGCCTAATGGTGAGACATTTATGGAGAAGTACGACGAGCGCCTGTCATTGGCACCACGCGATATTGTGGCCCGCGCCATCGATAAGGAGATGAAGATTCATGGACTTGACCATGTGTGTCTTGACGTTACCCACAAGGATCCCGCCGAGACTCGCAAGCATTTCCCCAACATCTACCAGAAGTGTTTGTCTATGGGTATAGACATCACCACCGACTACATCCCCGTTCGTCCTGCAGCCCACTATATGTGTGGCGGCATCAAGGTTGACCTGAACGGACAGACCTCTATCGAGCGTCTCTATGCTCTTGGTGAGTGCTCTTGTACCGGACTGCATGGTGGAAACCGTCTGGCCTCAAACTCACTCATCGAGGCAGTGGTATATGCCGAGACAGCAGCACGCAACTCGTTAGAACACGTTGACTATTACGACTTCAACGAGAAAGTACCCGAGTGGAACGATGAGGGAACACTCACTAACGAGGAAAAAGTACTGATTACCCAGAGCGTAAAAGAAGTTAACCAGATTATGGCCAACTACGTAGGTATAGTTCGTAGCGACCTGCGCCTGCATCGTGCCTGGGATCGACTGGATATGCTGTACGAGGAGACAGAGCGTCTCTTCAAACGCGTAAAAGCATCTAAGGATATATGTGAGCTACGTAATATGATTAACGTAGGCTACCTGATTACGCGTTGGGCCTTGGAACGCAAGGAGTGCCGAGGTCTCCACTATACAACTGATTACCCCGTACACGCTTACGACAAATAACAATAATCCCCGCCACACAGCGGGGATTTATTTTATCTGGTAAGCGAGAATTTCATTGATATACCGAAGTCGTGTGTGGTAGTTGGATAACTGTTGCTTGAAAGCAGCGGAGTATTTGTCTGGCTATCGAAATAGGCTGTAAGGGTCAGCAGACGCGACAGTGTATAATCGGCCATAAACGAGAACTTAAAGGCCGAGTTACCACTTGAGGCTGATGATACACCAGTAGCAATATCGCGGGTGATGGCAGCCTGCTTGCGCAGAGACACATCAAGACGGAGATTCAGGTCGTGGTTAACGCCAGTTTTACTTGTCTTTCTTGTAGAGCTGGCATTATTTGTATTTCCTGACTTCGATTTAGGATTCTGCGCCTTGCTGACACGACGATTACCCTTGGCTCCGAAGAGGTTGAAATCATGTATCTTATATGCCAATCCTACCACCCAGTCCTTGCTAAGCGATTCGTTGAGCTGAACACTGGTCATCGACAGGTTTAGTGCACGAGTAGTACGATATTCTATCTTGGCAGTAAGGTCGTTCTGGAATGTGGCATCAATACCTAATAGTGGCGAGAAAGCCTCGTTAATACTAACTGTAGAGTAGCTGGTATTAACATAGCTACCTACACTATATACACTCTTATATGCATGATTCAGATTCAGGCTCTTAAAATGATCCTTAACCCAAGGCAGTTTAGACAATCCACCATATCGGATACTCCAGTTTGGCAGCAATCGGGTGAGCGCAGGGAAGATATCAAGCGACTTACCTGCACCCGATGTATATGCCGAGAGGAATGCAGGAATAAGTACTTCGGCCGAATACTCACCTCCTACCCTCTGCTGGAACTCTGGGATAATCTCACGGAAATGATCGAAGGCTGCAGAATGATAGCCATTATCGGCATTACCCATACCTGCCAATGCTCCGCGAAGCGAGATGGTAGTCATACTAAAGGTACCGCTAAGTGTTGTTGGCTTACCATCGTACATATACTGAATACTCTTGGCACGATTATCAGTACGAGATGCCGTGAGGTCAATCTTCAGGTCACGTATAGGCTCTAACACAGCCTTAATCTGCAGATCTTTACTCATATTGATATTTGCAGGAGTAGACACATTATCATTACATAGCATCCAGTCTCTATCCATAGCCTTATCAATATAGCCATCGCCCACCAGACCGAATGCAAAGTCAAGACCAGGAGCCAATGCCCCACCCGACCTATTCTGACCAAGCATATCGCCAACGTTAGGCATAAATCCTGGCAAAAGCATAGAGTACTGTGTGCGATAGCTGATGTTTACACTGCGTACCATCATGAGTAGTCGGGCCACACTCTGGGCAGGTTTATACCACCACTCTGCTTCAATATCACGCTTAGCCTTCACAGAATCCTTTGCACCAGACTTCTGATTAGCACTTGGCTTTGAAGGCGATGCTGGTTTCTTTGTATTCTGCTTATTATTTGAATTCTTCTTTGTCGATGCCGATTTCTTGAATCGATCATTAACCTTCTTAAGGAACGGAATATGATTGTAGAGTGTTTCAAGATTAAGTGAACTGTTAATGTTGATGTTACGATTGCTGGTAATGGTGTTACCAAGGCTTGTTCCATCCTCAAGTTCTGTTCCTCGTACCCAAGTGTACTTGGCTGAATACGATGCATCGGCATTAAGCCAATCAAAGATAGGCAACTTGTTTAGCGGCAACTGATAAGATGCCGATACCTGCTGCTGATAGTCAAGCGGCGTTCCCCAGTTAAGTATGCTCTGCTTAACCGAATCCTTCCAAGCCGCATACTGATCGGGATAGAGGTCCTTGTTGATAGGTGTATAAGGCTCTTCTATCTCAGCACGTGTGGCCGACTGGAAACTGAAATGCAGATTCTTGGTAAAATCCCATCGCAAAGAGAAATCACGATTCCACAGGAACTGTTCTGAGAATGTTAGCGGCAGATTCTGGTTCTCTAAGCTTTCAAGGTCGCGCTCCTGCAACTCATAGTAGTTGCGCGTCATCTCGGTGTTAAATGCCACACTCTGAGGCAGATAGTTGAAACTCAGCGACTTGGGTAGATTGAGCCACTTCGACTTCCCTTTCAGATTCTTGAATGGCTCCCACGCCTTATATACAGGCGAGTAGCTGTAGTTAAGAGCACCACGCCATTGGTCTTCCTTCTCGTAGACAGTGGTCTTACCCGATGTATTGCGATGCGAATGACTATAAGAGAAAGAGAAATTGGCAGGATCGTAAGGCATGGGGTGACGCTTGGTCTTTAGTCCCCAGCGCAGATTCGATATCGAGAAGTTTGTGTTGCGCGTCTTGGTAACGGCGATACTCTCAATACTGTCGCGTTCGTGTTGGTTAGCAGCACTTTCCAGCGCATCATTAAGACGCATATCCGAATCCAATGGATTATAGCGCGGACGTGTTTCCTGCTGACTAACTGAGTAGTAAATAGGTGCAGAAACCTTAGCCTTGTCGGGGAAGAATTTGCCAAGTTCAAACTGTGCCGTTATCGAGTACTCCTTCTGTGTATCAGTAGAGCGTTGGGTAACACTCTCCTCAAGTCCACCAAAGCCATCGCTGACATATCGGCCCGAAAGGTTTACCGAACCGAAATCAGACAACTGCACATTCATAGTGCCCGATGCAGCCCAACCACCATCGTTATTACTATCCATCAATCGTAGTTCGTTAACCCATACCTCGCCCGACTTCACATCGCCCGAGATATTACGCACACCAATCATCATAACCTTAACCTCGCCCAGCGTTGGGTTACCAAGTATGCTTATTTTATTACCAGGACGATCTGGATCGTATTCGCTGAACACTTGATTATAACCACCTATGCCTTGAGCCTTAGCAAGATTGCGGGCCTTCTTTAGCTGGGTAAACACACTCAGGTCTACATCCAGCATATTATCCTGAGGCCATACCAAGCGACGATCGGCTATCGAATACTTACTATAGTCGCTACGATCAGGAGTAAGCTCAAGCGGAATCTCGTATTCGTAATAGTTGTTCTTATAGTCACTTCCCATACGCACGAACACAGCCAACTGGTTATCCTGAAGTCTTGTAGCATCGGGCACCAGATGGTTGGCATGCACAAACATCTGCATGTGCTTATACTGGCGGAGGTCAAGGTTGATATTACGATAAACGGCCTTAGACTCGCCATGCTGCAGGTCCTTAACAACCATATTCAGTGCCTGCTCGTTATTCTCAACCAACTGTGGCTGCGAGGGGTCGGTAACACGACTGATGCCTGGAGGCAGAACATAGTTTACAGGAGTCTTATCGTTGTTCTCCTCGATGTTTACAGCACTAACCTCAAGCACTCCGCTCTCGGCACCAGTACCAAGACTCTGTTTGTAGATACGCCACTCACCACGCACAAGGTCGAGCGAACCGAAACGTAAGACAATTGGCTTTTGGAATCCCGACAGGAGCATACGCATAAAGCGAACGCTGGTAAAGTCGCTGATTGAACCAACCTTGCGCTCATATTCGGTCAACGGAATGCGGAACTGATACCAGTTTACGCTTGTTGTATCGCCATTACGCAATTTCACGCTGCTGGTACGCATATCGGTGATGAAACAATCTGCAGGAGCAGCACCATTGCGATAAGCATCAAGTATCTCAGGCGAGATACGCACCTTGTACTGATAGTAGCGCTCGTATTCGTTCAGGGTGTAGTCTTGGTTTATATCCTCTACATCAGGTCCGCTCTTGTAGCTGGTATCATACGATTCTGTCTGATCCTCAGTCTCGGGCGAGTTGCCTTGTGGATTATTTATGCGCTTGTAACGGTCAAGAATGCTCTTTCGCTCATTATCGAAATCAGAACCACGGAAGTAGTGATAGTCATCGCCTGCTGGGTCGTGTCGCCACGCCTGCATAATACTGTCGTTAGTAACAATAGCGCCAACAGAGTTCAGCCACTCATTATATGCTCCATATTGCTGTTCCTCTTCGTCAGTAAGACCGTTGAAACCAGTATCCTGCTTCTTGCGCGAACCAGTAGTAGTAGCAAAAGCGTAGGTCTGTGTTGCCTGTACAGGTATCTTACCCCATTGTGTTGTTGTAAAATTCTGACTACCATCAACGGGCATACCGCTCTCGTAGAATTTCTTGCCATCACGCAGAATATCCTCAGAAACCTCACCGAGGTTAAAATACAGATCACCGGCATAATCGGTAGCTGTTCCTTCCTGACGGGTATATATAAACGGATCGAGCAACCAGAACTCGATATACTCGATGTTGGCCTGTTCGAAATCGTTGGTATCAATCTTTCGCATCATTCCTCCCCACTTGGTTTCAGGGTTAAGCAGTCGACCGTCACTATTAAGTGAAAGCGAGAGGTTGTAAGGTCCACGCTCTTGTGGATAGTAAGCCAGATTAAGTATTGGCAACGTAGAGGTAGCGCCGTTATAAGTACTCTGGTCGCGATTTGGATACAACTCCTTTACATACACCTCGCGCACATAGTGGTTCGACAGCTGTTCGAGGTCGCTCTTAATATGAGCAGGAGTAAGTGTAGAACTGCGACGAGTGAAGATTGGATCTACATTATACCACGCCAGCAAAGCTCGGTTATAACCGCTGGTAACGCCTGTCTTATCGCTACTCTCATTAAACATCGAAGGCACACTCGACAGCGTCCACTCCTTTGGGTTGCTCATATCGAGATAGCTCTTAGTATTCTCGAAATCATCCACATACGATGCATTATCCTGAGTGCCACGGGCTGTACCGGCTATCAGCTGTGCAAACTCACCTGTAAACGATATGTGTGATGGCTGCTTTACGTGCAGGAAAGGTATCTTATTAAGCATGGATGTGAGCCATTGCGATTCCTGTTTCCAGTTTATGTTCAATCCCCAAATGGTGTTGCTAAGCGGTTCTTCGCCCATAGTCACCTTAGATGTGAGTGCCTGCTCGTGCAGATGCATGATGGTACCACCTATCTGAAGGTTCTTCGACAGTTCGTACTCCCAGTTGAGTCCCAACATAGTCTTACGCTGCATACCGTATTCGGTGTCCGATTCGAGCGATACACTTACATAGGTACCTGCATCAATAATGCTCTGATTAAGGATAGTAACCTCGCCAGCCGAATAGTCAACAGAATAGTCAGAACCCTCGGTAAGCACTACTCCACCAGCCGTAACAACCACCGAACCACGAGGAACATTATATGCACCAAGTGATATGACATTGGCCGATGAGCCTTTGTACTGGCCGATAAGCATATACTTATCCTTCTCAGCCACAAGTTTAGCTACGGTCTTGGTACTATCGTATAGCTCACTGAACACATATTTCTCTGCTTCAGACACAGGCAGTCCGCCATTAATCAATTGCTTGCGCAGGTAAGCGCCAAAAGGCTCGGCTGATGGCAGGAACACACGACCATCACTTACGGTATAGCCCTCAACAAAGTCAAAATAGCCGTTAGGATGCAGTTTGTTATTGTTGTCCAAGCGATCGCAACCCAGCATCTTCAACAGCGTTGTACTCTTTACACGCTGATCAGGAATGTAGGTAAGGTAAACACCTGCGGTATCGCTTTGGTATTTGATGTCCAGACGGAACTTGGTTTTCTCCACTCTTGATGCCAGATAATACACGTTCTTCATCATCAGGTTCCAGTTGGCCTGCTGTGGATTGTTTGACGTATTCTTAAGCGCTTTGACATAGAGAGCTTTTGATGTTTCGGTTATATCGGCTGCAAACTCACCTACCTTATAGGTAACGCCACCCGATGTAAACTCGAATGCAACGGCCAGAACCTGGTCAGTTTGCAGGCCAGACTTCAGTGAAATATATCCGAGCCCCTTATTGATGGTGTACTCTGATGATGTAAGCAATCGGGCACTTGCAAGCTTCTCGTAATCGCGTCCGCTCTCAAAGTCGGGGATATTAGAAAGGACCGTGTTTGTCTGATCAATATCGCGTGCATCGGCATACTGGGTGGACAGCATATTATACAGTCCATCGGTATTGTTGCTGGGCACACGCTGACCACTCTCGCCAAGGTTGGCAACAGCAATGATGTTACGTGTGTTAGAAGTCGTACCGGTTTTGTTTGTAACCCATATTTCCACACGGTTTATCTCGATACCTGTAGTGATATTGGGCAGGGTTGACATAGCTTGGTCGTAGCTATTGCGGAAGTAATGCGACAAGAAGAAGTGGCGGTTCTCTTCATAATCGGCCACATCCAGTTCAAAGGCTGTGGTCTGTGTTCCGCCTTTTGACGATACACTTTTTGTCGACGATTTCTTCTGTGATAGAACAGTCTGCAGTTTCAACTTACCAAACTGCATATCTGTACGTACTCCAAACAGACTGCTTGCACCCTTAACCAGCGAGTTGTTTGATGGGAAGCTAATGTTACCTGCCTCAACAAGTTTTATTATCTCGTCTTCCTTACCCTCGTACTTAAGTTTCAGATTCTGTGAGTCGAAATCAAATGTCGCATCGGTGTTATAGTTCAGGTTCATGTTAACCTTGTCGCCCACTTTTCCGTTCAGGTTCAGATTAATTTTCTCATCAAAATCAAAGGCAGTAGTCTTGCGGTTGCGGATAGGCAGCGACGGGTTATCGGTCTTCTTTATGTTTCCACCAATCTTCAGTTCGGCAGTTCCCTGAGTCTTTATGCGAACACCACCGGGACCGAAAATCTTCTCGGCTGGCCCCAGGTCGAAGTGCATATCCATAAAGTCGAACTTATCCTTGCCTGCATTCTTGGTATTCTCATCATTCTTCTTGTGGAAGAAGTCGTTAAGCGCACGCTTCTCTACCCACTGGCGATACTCCTCGGGAGTCATCAGTATTGGGGCATTGAGATATGAATCGCCCAGTTTTGTGCCGATGTAATACACGTTCAGTGAGTCATTATACTCAACCGTCTGGCGAATGTTGGGGGGCATCTTGAGGTCGATGGCCGAGCTGTCGAGGTCGTGAACAAACACAGGGGCAGTTTTCTGAATGCGATAACGTGCCTTCAGAGAGTCCTGCTTCTGCGCCCACGCGCCCACGCACGCGAACAAAGCCGCCACTATCAATCCAACAATCCGCTTCATAACTATTTTGGGGGCACGGATTTACGCGGCCTTATAAATAGAGACACGGCTCTGTGCAATAAAAGCAGTGTCTCTCAAAAAGAGAGCTGTGTTAATCCGTGCCTATATAACTACTTTATTTGTTTCAAGGCGAGTTTTACCACTTGTTCAACAGGGGCATCAGGCTGCGCTTGCAGTATCTGCAGCACCACCTTCTGGGTAGGAGCCGGGGCAAAACCAAGCATAGTAAGTGCTGCGATAGCCTCGTCCTTAACCTGATTGTTAACAGGAGTCTGCATCTGACCGCCCGCAGGTATCTCATCAGATATTCCAAGCGTAACAATCTTGTCGCGGAGGTCAACAATAATGCGCTGGGCCGTCATCTTACCAATGCCCTTTATACCCTGTATCAGCTTTGCATTGCCTGTAAAAATGGCATTACAAAGCTCGGACACACTCATACCCGAGAGCATCATCCGCGCCGTATTAGCGCCCACTCCGCTAACAGTTATCAGCAAGAGAAACATCTCGCGTTCCTTCTTATTTACAAAACCATATAGCAGATGTGCGTCTTCACGAATGGCCTCGTAGACGTAGAGTTTCACTTCTTTCTTTCCCTGGATGGCACTGAACGTGTTTAAAGATATGTTCAAGCCATAACCGATTCCTGCCGCCTCGATAGTTGCTAAAGCAGGGGTTAACTCGGTCAGTTCACCCTTGATGTATTCTATCATAACTTTCAATTTTGTATATATACATTATTTTAAACGACTATTGGTTATAATTTATTGTATTTAGATGCCAATAAGTTGCAATTTATCACAAAATGAAAGTTTTTAGATAATTTTATCCGTCAAAATGTTACGTAATTAATATAAAAGCATTA
>Ga0310786_10010544_pt1 | contig 11604 bp, 15 predicted proteins | sample AusTroGonzalo_MG_FD_203881 | JGI IMG/M metagenome (GOLD analysis project Ga0310786, IMG submission 203881) | Bovine rumen microbial communities from tropical cattle in Woodstock, Queensland, Australia - Gonzalo_03 (v2) (version 2) | ecosystem: Host-associated > Mammals > Digestive system >... | reverse complement strand
ACCCTTAATTAGTATCCTATAAAATACCATTATGGGACATGTCGAAACACGGGCTAGAGCACGTTTCGCGTGTTCTGAGAGAGCACGAAAAAGGGAGTTTTTCGGAAGTGTGGCACAAGGGGAAAACATGGGCGCAAAAGTGCATAAGTCTTTAAGGCTAGATAACGACCTGGTAGAGCGCGTGGAAAGGCTGAGAAACGATAACGAGCCACTTTCTAACGCCATGTGTCGTGTTATGGCTGTGGGCTGTGACACCTTGGAGGGCGTAGCACGTGAAGCACGGGCGGAACAGGTGGAAACACGCAACGGAGCACGCGAAAAGCACGACGAAACGACCGAGAGACTTATAAAGTTGCTTGAAGATGACAAGGCGCGGCTTATCGGCGAGGTTGAGGGGTACAAGGCCGCTATTGCCGAAAAGGACGCGCAAATAGCGGCGGCGCTTGAAAAGGCGCACGAGCTGGCAGACCAAAGCCACGTACTTATAGGCATGACGCAACAGGCGAGGGAGCTACCGAGCCCCGAGGACGGCGGGGAAGTGCTGGACGTTACGCCAACCCCCGCGAAAATAGGCTTTTGGGAATGGTTCAAAAACTACCGATAGGAGGCGGAACACATGGAGAGCACCGCGAAAACACGCGATGACCTGCTAGAAGTAGCCGACGTGATGAGGCTGTACCACGTAGACAGGAAAACCGTTTACCGCTGGATCAAGGCGGGCAAGCTGACAGGCGGCAAGGCGGGACGCAAGTGGCTGTTTACCCCCGAGGCCGTTAATAACGTTTTGAGGTAGAGCATGAGCGACGAGCACAAAGAGACGCGCAACGAGGAACAAGGCGAGGGCGGCGCATTCTGGGAGCTAGCGCCAAAAGCCATAGAGGAACATATCAATTTCGAGGGCGTTTCAATCGCGCCGGGTTTCCTGAGTTTCGTTTGTGACGTTGACGTGTACGTGGGTTTGTACGAGTTTGGGCTACCTGCGGGCGTTTACCTGCTCAAAGGCGGGGAGAACGCAAACGAGGCGCGTGTTTATACGCTTTCTTTCGACATGGACGAGATAGCGCACGCGGGCGATGGTTTGCCATACGAGGAAATAACAGACCCCGAGACGGGAGCCACGTTTAGAGCCGTCAAAAGAGATGAGCCCGTTACTTTTTCGGCAACGGTTGAGCCGATACAGACGAAAGAGGGCGAGTTTCTAACTTATCTCGAATACGTTGCATGGCTGACTATGACAGTAGCGCCCGACGATGAGACGCGGGAGGCCGTTTTCCGTTCTGTCTATAGGCCAACGGTTGAGCAGGAGGAAACGGACGGCGAGCAGGGCGGCGGGAGAGCTAATAGGAGATATGACCCCGTTACTAAGCTACACCAAAACTTGAGCGATCCGCGCATATACGACGGCGCGGGTTTAGTGCTCAAGCTAGAGGGGCGCACCGAGGCGAAAAAGGGTAAGAAAGTTCGTAATATCGTGGCGCTGGAATACGTGGGGGATGATGACGAGGTAAAGCTATCGCGCCCCGTTTCAGAGTTTGATATTCAGGTTTACAACGCTGTGGCCTCATTGTGGGAGGCTGGAAAGCGTGAAATGACCTTACAGGAAATATTCAACATGACCATGGGCGAGGGCAAAGCCAACCCCGAGCAGCTAGACAGAATTTCCGATAGCGTGGAGCTGTTGCGCCGGACGAGGTTAACCGCCGACATAACCCAAGAGGCAAAGGCGCACAAACTGACAGACCCGGACACGGGCGAGCCGTGGGAGCAGATGGAAATAGACGATTTCCTATTTAACGCCCTGCGTATCAAGATGAAAAGCATCAATGGCAAGGTAACGACGGGGTACAAGATTCACACCACGCCAATACTTCTACGCTATGCCAAGGCATCAAGGCAGATTGTTTCATACCCCGTTAAATACCTGGACACAAGGAGCGCGGGCAGCAATACGGAGCGAAACATAGTCATTCGCGGCTACCTGCTGCAACGTATCGCGCAAGCCAAGGGCGGCAAGATGAGCCGCACCATACGGCTAGCCACGATCTACGACAAGGCGGGCGTTAACAAGCAGAACCGCACAGAGCGCAACCGGGCGAACAAGTACATTACAAACCTGTTGAGCCTATGGGTGGAACAGGGTTTTATAAGCGGCTACGAAGTGGAGAACGATTCACGCGGGCGCATGGAGAAAGTGCTAGTTTCATTCCCAAAATAGGCGCGTTTTCCCTTTCCCTATAGGGGAGAAACGTATACAGAAAACGGCTTGTGTTTGCGCGATTGTTGCCCGCCATATAGTGTGAGCGGGGGAAACGTCTAAACGAGGGCAGAACCGATAGGAGCGGAGCTGTTAACGGGCAACAACATATTGTGTTAGCGCCCCCTGGATGTGGAGAAAACGAGGGGGCGGAAATGCAGGGGCAGACCGTTTTTTGTATACGCCCCAACCTTTTTTTGTATACGCTCAGACCGTTTTTTGTATACGCTCAAGCGGTTTTTTGTATACGCTTCTATTTTCAAATTCAGGCGTTGACCTGCTAGAACGATTGTTCACGAAAACATGTAAAGTATTAAAAGTATCTAAAAGACTTTTAACGCGCACCACCGCCCGCTTTTACAGCGGCGGCGGCGCTTTGTATCGTGGTTGAAAACCAATCCTTTCCCTATAGGTTAACCCCTATCGGCACCGAGGAAAGGCGGGAGCCTGGGGGAGGCGAGAAAGGCCACGACATGAGCGACAATTACGAGCGCGTGAGAGAAAACGCGAGTTTGCGGGAGTACGCGGCGGCGCACCTGAAACCCGCACGCGGCGGCAAGCGCGATAACTACGTTTGCCCCGCTTGCAACAGCGGCGAGGGAAAGAACAAGAGCGCGGCGTTTTACGTGCTACCGGACGGGCGGCGCGGCTACTGTCATTCTTGCCATTGGGAGGGGGATATCTTCGACCTATGGGGGCTGTTGAACGGCGAGACAGAAAAGGCCGAGCAGTTGCGCGGCGTGGCTGACTGGGCGGGAATCGAGCTAGAGGGCGGCTACACCGCTTCACGATCTACGGGCGGCGGCTTCAAGGCCAAAGCTACCGATTACAGCAAGGTAAAGGCCGAGGGCGGCACCACGCCCGAGGACGAAAAGGAAAAGACAGAGGCCGCACCCGATTACACCAAGGGGCGCGAGAAGCACAGGCGCTATATTGCCGAGTGTGCGCGGCGCATGGCGGACGAGCCAACGGAGGAAATACTTTCCTACCTATCGGCAAGGGGTTTCACCCACGACGAGGCCGTAACGCTTGGAATTGGCTACGATCCGAGCCCGCAAGGGTGGAAAGACGCGGCGGGCGCGTGGCACAACACACCGCGCCTTGTGTTGCCATGGGCGGGGAGCGACTATTACCACGTTGACCGCGCCATAGATGACCGCGCCAAGGATGCGAAGTACATCAAGCCGAAAGCCGACGAGGTAGGGGCGCAACCCTTTTACAACCCCGAGGCGTTTTCACAGGATTACGTTATAGCCGTGGAGGGCGTGCTAGACGCTATCGCGCTGCAACTGTGCGGGCTGAATGCTGTTGCCCTGGGGGGTACGGCTGTTAACGACTTTGCGAACGAGGCGGCGGCGCGTAACTATTCCGGTGTTGTTATCGACATGCTGGATGCGGATGGGGAGCCACCCGCCGAGGACGGCACCAAGGGCACCAAGGGGCGCGGCGCGGGGGCGGAGCTCGTTTCCCTATTGGCTGAGGCGGGCATAACTACTTTCGCCCGCGCGGAGTACGGCATACACGACGGCGAGGATTATCTAGGGTACAAGGACGCGGCGGAGTGGTTCGCAGATAGCCGGAGCACGCTAGAGGGGAGCATGGGCGCGGTTCGTGATTTCGCGCTGGACAAGGCAAAGGCCGCAAAGGATGCGGAGTACCGCGAGGCTTTGAGGCACCTAAACGTAAAGGATCCGGCAAAGGTTGCCCGCGACGTTCTGGAATTGCGGGGCGTGTACGAGCCCGTACCAACTGGCATTCAATCGCTAGACGAGGCACTAGGCGGGGGCGTGAACCTGGGGGAGCTAACGATAATAGGCGCTGTTTCGTCCTATGGGAAAACGACTCTAACGCTGCAAATAGCTGATTTCATGGCAAGCCGTGGGCATTCCGTTCTATTCGTGACGATAGAGCAGAGCGCCAAGGAGCTAGTAGCTAAGAGCCTTTCGCGGCTTGTCTACACCGAGGCCGCTACGGGCTGGAACGTTACAACACCTAACGAGATAACGAGCCTCAAGGAGCGCAAGGCATGGGGCGAGGGAAAGAATACGGCGCTTTCAAAGGCCGTGGATGATTACCAGCGCATGATAGCCCCGCATATGCGGATACTAGAGGGGAACGAGCAGCCCACAGTTAAGGACATTCGCGCTGTTGCGTCTGCTATGAAAGAGCACGACGGGCAAGCGCCTATTATCTTTATCGACTACGTGCAACTACTTGCGCCCCTATCGGGACGATACGACAGTGACAAGCGGAGCGTTGACGAGAACGTGAGCGAATTGCGGAAAATGGCGCGTGACCTGAATACGCACATATGGACGATTTCGAGCCTAAACCGCGAAAGCTACACCAACGGCGTATCTATGACGGCTTTCAAGGAGAGCGGTTCGTTAGAGTTTGGTTCTGATAACCTTATCGGCTTACAAATGCGCGGCATGGCTGAAATGCTGGACAAGGCGAGCGGTTCGGACGCAAAAATAAAGCGTGACATGGCGCAACAGTACCAGAGGAACAAGGTTAGCCACGACCGCGAGTGTGAGCTAGTCATACTCAAGCAGCGAAACGGGGCGCTACCTGAAAAGCCTTTGCCGCTTATCTTCAAAACGCTTTCGGCATACTTCACAGAACCAACGGGAGGGAGCGCACGGGCGGAGCAAGCGCCCCGGCATGTCGTATAGGGGCGAGTGCCCCCGAGGTGGGAGGGTAGGCAACCCCCGCGCGTTGTAGCCGATTCAGACGAACGCGAAAAAAAGCGGGGCGAAACCCTGGGGGGAGCGTCCTACCCCCCTATAGGAGGCCACCCCGTTCGCTCAGTGCCCACACTTCAAGCGGCAAAAACCACAACAAGCGCACCCCTGGGGGAGGGGGGTATATACGGCTAAAAAGCCACCCCGTTCGCTCAGTGCTGAATTTAGGCGTGTAAAATTTCCACAGCGGCGGGCGCGTGAACAGGTGTTTTAAAAATTGCCTATTCGGAAAAGACGAGCCACCCCGCAAACGTGGCGCGATTTAGAAGCGTGAAATTTTCACACCTGGGGCGGCGGGAGTGGGCGCTTTCATCCTATAGGCACAAGGGCACGCCCCGAGGCTTACACGGCCTTGTATACGCCCGAAAGCCGCGCGATCTCTTTTCTATTCCGGGCTATTGAGTCTTTCCAATACTGGATATCACCGCGCAACTTGAGCGCCTTTTTAGCGTGTTCCTCGTCTTTCTGCTCAACCGCTAGCCGCGCGTGTTCTACGGCCTGGGAGGTTAATTCCGCTATGTGCCTTTGCTTTATCTCTATGACGGTTTCGAGCCCCCGCGCCATGTCGTACTTTCTAGCCTGTTGTTTGGGCATTCCGTTTAATTCCTTTCCTGTTTTGCACGTACTGCGAACGATACACCAAAGCCGCTAGGAAAGTCCCTGGGACGCTGTGAGGCCGTTTTAGCGCCTATATGGTGTAAGTACCCACCGAAACTAAAACGGGGCTTGTACGGGCTTATACAGGCTTATATGCGCCCCGTAACGTATCCCAAAGGAGTTACGGAGGCGCGGGGCGCTTGGTGGAAATTTCGCGTGTGTAAATTAGGCACTATGCGAACGGGAGGGCTAGACAGAGGGGGGCACCCCCACCCCCCACCCCCTCACAAGCTACCCCCCGGCGGAGTAGCCAATATCCCCCCGAGGAAATTTTTTATCGGCGTTACGCGCGTCCCCCCTGGTAAATTTTTTTATATCGGGGGGATAAATAACTGCTAGCGGCTATGGTATCGCGCGGAGGCAACGCCCAAGATTCGAGAGCCCCTACCCACCCCGAGGCGGCGGAGGTTGGAAACCCTTTCCCTATAGGCGGCGGAGCCTGGGACGCGCAAGCGGGAAAACGCGCACGATCCTAACGTGGCGGGCGTTGTTTCGCAGTTGTTCGCAAAAACATATTTCCACTGCTTTACTATGTGACGGGCATATAGTAATATATCGCGCTAGAAAGGGGGTGATTGACTTTGTCTTATTACCCGGCTAACCGAAGATATGCGGAAAGAAACCTGTTAAAAGTTACCGTTTCTTTCAACCGCAAGACCGAGCCGCAACTAGTGGAGCACGTGGAGCAACAGGAAAGCAAAGCGGGCTACTTGAAACGGCTAGTAAAGGAGGACATGGAGCGCGAGGGCAACGCGCAAGCGGACGAGTAAAAAGAGGGGCGGGCGCTGACCCTGGAAAAGTAACGCCCACCCGCGAGAGCCGAGGCGGAAAGCCTCAGACAAGGAGCATTTTATCATGTCGAAAAGCACCGATAGGGAAGCGGAGCGGCGCATATCCCTATATATCGAGCTGTGCAAAGAGGTTTACAAAACCAACGAGCACGGCATAGCCGATTTAGCCGGCATTCCCCGCGCAACCTGGACGCGCAACCGCAAGGCGCATTTTGGGCAGATGAGCGCGGGTTTCATCATCAAGCTAGCAGCATTAACGGGCATTTCTATTTCTTGGCTCATAGCCGAGGGGGTGGAGTAATGCTGTTTTTCGAGAACATGGCGGCGCTAGCCGCTTTCGCGCTGTGCCTGGTAGCTTTCGCCCTTGGGTACGCCCTGCGCAACTGGGCGGACGATACCCGCGCGGAGTGGGCGCGTTACTCCACCTATAGGCAAGGGAAAGCGCGGAAACGCGCGGGCTACAGGAGGGCGAACAATGGCGGGCTTTAGGCAAGTGACCGTATCGCCCGAGGCCGCGCACCTGCTAGCCGCGCCCATCGAGGCCGCACGCGAGCGCCAAGGGCGCGTGTACGAGCTGGAATACAGCCTAGTAAAGACGCGCGGGGCGCTGTTGTTGGCGGCGCGGATCATAGAGGGCATGGCGGAGGATTTCGCAATACCTAGCGAGGCGCAACTTACAGACGATGACGTAACGCTTTTGTTCGCAACCGTTGACCTGCTAGAGCAAGCGGCGGCGGGATGTGCGGACGCATACAGAGGATGAGAGGGGCGGCAAATGGGAATCAAGATAGCCGTTATAGAACCGGGCAAAGACCCGTACATGAAAGAGATTCAGGGCACCGAGAACGAGAGCGGCGAGGTTTCCTATCTATCGGCATTACAAAACGAGGTTGGCGGGCTCATTGAGTTTTTCGAGCCGTTGTTTGGTGATAACCCCGCGCTGATAGTTAACGAGGAATTTCTTTACAACGGGAGCGCACCTAACCGCGCGATCTACGCGAACGAGCGCATACACGAAACGGGATACCTGGACATGATGACGTATAGCCACGTCCCCGAGGTTGGCGAGCTGTACGGGTTCATAATGGGAACGTTTCTAGCTGTGAGCTACGATGACGAGGGCAACGCCCGAGATTTGCCCGCCGACGAGTGGGAGAAAGTCTGGGAAACGTTTTCCGGGGCTGATAGCATTAATTCGTGCATCGTTGAAATACTGAGGATTAGGGGCGAGCTGTGAACCATATCAAGGTGAATTTTCCCGATAGCCAAGAAGCCTACGAGTGCGGCAGCGGCGAGGGGATGTTTGTTATTGTCGATGACGAAACAAAGGCCGCGCATGATGCGGACGTGAGCGGCGGCACGTGGCGCGGTACGCTGGATAACGATTCATGGTATTGGAAAGGCTTGGAGCACGGCGCTACAGTTACCTTTGAAATGCGAGGGGACAAGCGCCCCGTTGTGCCTTTCGAGTGGTTGGCGGCGCGTTACGAGATTAACCGCGCATTCTTCGAGGGCGGCGAGCGCAAGACGCTGTACTACCTTGATTGCCTGGACGCGCAACTAGGAGAGCGTTACATGACCCTGGACGAACTGAGGGCGAGCTACTACGGGGCGAATGATAGCCGCGAGCTAACCGAAAAGGACGCTATAGCCATAGCGCAAAACATGGAGGCCATTCTTTACCGCTGCGAGGCCGAGGGCGGCGAGATAGTGGAGAGCACGCCAATTTACGATCCATGGAATTGCTTCGAGTAGCCGCGCCCTTTTAAGCGTGAACCGATTGCCCGCCCTGGGGGAGCCTGGGGCGGGTTTCTTTTTGCCAATAGGTAGCGCGAAACGTGACAAACACGAAAGCAGGGGAGCGCGAACTTTTCCGGCGCTAGTCGCTTCTTCTATCGGAAATGACGCAAGAGCAAGTTTCGCCACGTATACCAAAAACGAAAAGGAGCAAGTTGCACCACAGCATCTTTTAACGTTTTTTGCCATTCGCGGCAAGCAGACGTGACAACATGGGGAGCCTCCCCATACCCGGCGGCGCAATGTGCGCAAGTACGAACGCGGGGCGCGTGTTTTCGTGTTACCGTTGAGCCCCAAGGAGCCCAACGGGGCGTGTGATCTCACAGTCTGGGAGCGGCAAAAAAGGGCGTTTTACGTTTGCCCTGATAGATGAGCCGCTGTAAGCCGTTCTAAGACCCCGTTTCGATGCGGGGCGAGTAGTAACACCTGTTAGAAGCGCGAAAAGGCTTAAAACCGATTGCCTGGAAAGTTTCGATTAATGTTTGCCGGAACAACCGCAACCGAGGGCGCTACTTTACATAATGCTTATTATCGTATACGTCGAATTTTGCTATAAATGGCGCTTGTACTGGGCTTTTGACGTTTTGGCACGAAATCCGCTATCTATTCCGCCGATAGCAAGACGAGTTTTCACCCTATCGGGACGGCCTGGGAGCCCGTGACGCTGGACGCGATACAGCCTATTTTAAGGGTGTCGCTGTGGGGCTTGAAAAATTTTTCCCCTCTCCCACCGCTTACATATTACCACAAACCTACGTCAAATCAAGTAAGTTATGGAGTTATGTTTTTATTTCCATAAATGCAATAACGAAACACAAGGTATTGTATGTGCAAAACGACGGGGCAACGCGACATTATGGGCACGTGTTAGAGCACATAAAAACACGCTTTTAACCTGCGGTTTCATGGTTTGTACACATTAGATTCATAACAAAATGTCTGATAATGTTATATTATGTAAACCTACGCCCCTAATATGTTATTTATACGTCTATATATAGTGTCTTGACAAACGTACGTTTATCATATACTATGTGGTTAAGGGTGGAAAAGGCGAAAAATTTTCAGAGCCCCACCCCAGCCCCGGAAAAAGGAAAGGAGCGCCGGACATGGCGAAGAAACCCGAGAACGCAAAGCAAATTACCATGTATGTGCCCGCCGACGTGCTGGAACAAGTGGACGAGGCAGCATACAAAATCAGGCAGCGGCGCAACGACCGCACAACCTGGATACTAAACGCCATAGAGGAAAAGCTAGCGCGTGACGCTGCGATCACCGAGGGAATGGAGCACGCGGACGCGGCGCGGGTTAGCGAGATTGTCAATGCTTACGAGGCCGTAAACGAGACGGGCAAGGAGTGGCTACACCTAACGGCGGTTATCGCGCGGGGCGCTGATGATTTCAAGTAGCCCCGAGCCCGCAAAGCAAAAGGAAAGGAGCCGCCATAGGAGCGGCTTTTTTCTTTCCCTATAGGGAGGCGTAGCACAACGCGGAACACGCCCGAGAGAGACGCTAACAGCGGGGCGAAAATGGCACTTGAGCGGGCATTATGGTATAATATGGGAGTAGTTTAAAGGGGCGCGTTGGCGCAACGGCAAAGCACACAACGCACCCCCTGGAACACTTGGAGAATTGTACCATGATGGAACGTCACGGCCTGGAACACTACCGGGCTATTTTGGAGAGTATCAGCCCCGAGACATTACAACGTTACGACCGCGAGGAAAGCGGCGGGCAGTTTGACGGCATGGGCGAATGTGAACAGGCGGGCGGCGCTTTCACCTTTTCCGCGCTGACCCTGGACGAACAAGCCGCGATACTTCAAGCAATCGGGAATTTCCTACCCACCAAAACGAAGCGCGTAAACAAGGACGCGGGCACGAGCTACGCCATAAAACACGCTATAGAGCGTTACACGGGGCGTTATACGTCCAACTTACAAGCCAAGGTAGCGTTTAGGGTGTTGGGATACCAGCGCGGCGGGCTTCACGATCTAAACCCACATTTCAACATTTCGCGGCGGGAGTGGCGCACATTCAGCGAACTTTCCCGGATTATCGCCAATAGGAGGGCGAAACGATGACTTACACCGACGAGCAGCTAGAGCGCGGGCGGCGCAAGCTATACCGCGCTGAGCAATGGCGGCGCAACAACCCCGAGGCGTGGCGCTACCTTGTCTTGATAGCCAAGGACAAGGCACGCAAGGAGCAGCCCATAAGCGGGCGGGCGCTTATCGAGGCGGCACGCGAGAAAGCGTTTGTAGACCGCGAGGGCAACAATAGCAAGGTTAATAACGACTACGAGCCCATATTTGCACGCTGGATGATGACCGAGCACCCCGAGACGGCGGCATTCATAGAGCGGCGCAAGACGGTTTTCGACCTGCTCATAGCATGACGAGCCCCCCATATCCCGATAGGAGGAAAGCACGTCACGGGAACGGCGGGGCAAGGTAGAAAAAGGAGCGCGGCTATTTTAAATTTTCGGCACCCCCCATAGGCGGGTAACAATCTTGGCGTTTCTGAGAGACGCACAGTTAGGCCGCTAGCACTAATTCCGCGCGTTGGAAATTTTAGGGCGGTTTTTTTCGATGAGGTGGGCACCGAGGCGGACAGGAAAACCGTTAGCAGTAATTCCGCGCGTACGTTTTCGCCTGGGGGGTGTAGGCGGCTTTCAATCTTGGAGCACCCATAGGCGCATACTAGCAGCCCGCATAATGACTTATCCCCCCGCTATAAAAACTTTACCAAGGGGGGACGCGCACGCGCGAGAAAACAGCAACGAGAGGCGGCACGCATGGCAAAGAACCCGAGACAAGCCAACGGGAGCGCACGCAAGAAGCTGCGCAACCGCTTAAAGGCGGAGGGGCGGGAGTGCTGGATATGCAAGGCTTTCGGCAGACCCGCGCGTATCGACTACGATCTACCGCCCGGGCAACCGGGCAGCTTCGAGGTTGACGAGCTGATACCAGTTAGCCGATATCGCGAGGGCGGCTATACGAGCCCGCAAGCGTGTGCGCTGGATTACGGGAATTTGGCTAGCGTGCACCGGGCTTGTAACCAGTGGCGCGGTAACAAGAGCGTGGCGCAAGTTATGGCGATAGCAAAAGGAGGCGGCAACGGAAAGAGGCACGCGGGCGCAAGGGGCAGACTATCGCCCAACATGGCGCGGGCGCTTGGAATGGATGACGGGCTACCGCAACCCTGGGAGTTTTGAGGGGTGGCGCTACCCCCTACCCCGCAACGTTTGGCACGTTCTCTCGGCTAGTGCCCGCACACCATGGCGCGATTTTACCAAGGGCGGCGGTTCGCGTGTAGCACGAACGAGGGCACAACAAGAGCACGTATAACGCAAAACACCA
>Ga0310786_10010543_pt1 | contig 11604 bp, 11 predicted proteins | sample AusTroGonzalo_MG_FD_203881 | JGI IMG/M metagenome (GOLD analysis project Ga0310786, IMG submission 203881) | Bovine rumen microbial communities from tropical cattle in Woodstock, Queensland, Australia - Gonzalo_03 (v2) (version 2) | ecosystem: Host-associated > Mammals > Digestive system >... | reverse complement strand
GCTCAATGAACACCCGAAGATGGGTCACCAGCCGTTTCATGACTCAACTTCGGGTACAAAGGTAATCATTTCTGATAAGACCACCAAATGTTGTGTCATCTTTTTAGAGTCCGAACTCTTTTTTTTCATAATGATTGTTGCTATTGGTGCAACAATACCGTCATGCCCTGCTATTATCTCTTAGGAATATTCGGTTGCCGCCCGCTTGCTCATCCCCACTCCTGATGCAAAGGTAGCACGGGCTTCTCATGAAACGGACGATACTTGCATGGAAAATCTTCCTCTCGGCAGGCTGCGAGCGTATTTTCCACACAAGCCCCGCCCGTTTCAAGCCCCTGCTCTTTCTGCGCATCAGCAGAGGGGATGAGCGACGGATGGAATATCACACGAAATGAACAGAAAAACGGAAGCGCTGACTGGTTTCAGGCTCCCGTCTTTCTGTTTTTGCTCCTTTCGAGAAGGGAAATCGCTCTGGCTGGAATATCACTTATCCATCGTCCGATAGGCAGGGTGATAGCATCTCTCCAAGACATCTTCCAAATCGCGCTCACGATAAAGCACCTTGCCGCCCAACAAGATATACGGCAGGATGCCATCATTACGGTACTCCTGCAAAGTCCGTCGGCTGATCTTCAGAATCTCCGAGACCTCCTTGTCCGTCAGGTATCGTTCACCGTTGAGCATCGGGCGATAGTTACCCGTCACTTTCTTGTAAAGCGCAAGCACTTCCTTCATGCTTTCCAGCGCATTCCTGACACCAGCGTTATGCGGCATGATCAGCTCATTCATAGGCGCTACGTTTTAAGTTCGTACACTTGGACTTCCTCATCTCCTCAACAACGGTGAGAATCCCCTTTACGTCTTCGGGCTTGTAGTAAATCTTACGGTTGATTTGTGAGTAGGCCAGCGTCCCGTTGTCACGGAGCGTCTGCAAAGTTCTCGGACTGATGTTCAGCATCTGGCACACGTCCTGGTTGTCGAGCCAGTCGCCCAGCCTTTTGTCTGTGCCTCTGCTGGCCATCTTTTTCATTTGTTCGACGAAGCTGTTGAAGCTCGTCAGCAGCTCCTCGTAGGTGCTGCGCTCTATCGAAATTACTTCCATCTTGATATAGTTTTTGTGTTGTACTTTTTATTCTGGCGGCAAAGGTAATCCAAAAGGGAGAAACAGACCGCAGCTGTAAATTTTGAATTAATTTTTAACCCTTCACTGAAATGTAGTGCCTCTTTCCATTACCATGAAAAGTCGGTGAAACGTTAAATACAGAACCATTTTTTTCAGAGACCACCTGTTCGGATGCATTGTCTTACCTTTGCGCCAGTTTTCCGATTGTAACAAATCGAAATAAGGTTGACAGCAGTCAGCAGACAACCGAGACACATTATTATAAACTAAAATAGACAGAATATGGAACAACAAAGAAACGCCCGAAAGGGTAGCCGCCTGCAAAGGCAGATTGAAGAACTCCAGAAACGCATGGAAGCCGTGGAGGACATCCTTGACAATGCCAAGGAAGTGTTGACAGTAGAAGAGGCATCCCGATTCATGGACATAGCCCGCAGTTCACTCTACAAGATGACATCCGACAGGAGCATCCCTTTCTACCGTCCGAATGGTAAGATGATCTACTTTGAGAAAGCGGACATCCTGGCATGGATCCGACAGAACCGCGTAATGGCTACAAAGAAAGGCGACGGGACTGATCATGAGCCTGAGCGTAATGATGATTCTCAGGAGGGAAAATGTCAGTAACATGGATGAGTATAATTTAAAATCGAAATAAAAATGAAGAACGAAGTATTCTATTGTCTCGTCCTGTCTGAAAGTCAGACGAGATTCCTTGCGACAAGCAAGTACGGCATTGACCGCATGAAGGCCCTTGTGTCGCTCATCGGGCAGGCATCCACTTCCTATCATGAGTATAAGAAGAAGGGCTTTGAAACTTACGTCCAAATCGGACAAGTGGTAATCTCTGAGGTGGAACTATCCCGTTTATGGGGATGTGACCGCAAGACTGTTTCCAGAGTTCTCGACACGATGAATGAGCTGGAACTTGTCTCAACCGAACAGAACAATCGTACAAGCATCCATACCCTGCTGTGCGTGTCTGCCTGGTATATCAACGGGCAGAAGATTCTCAACCCTTTCTATGTTCCGATGAAGGAACGTTTCCCGGAGAATAATCCCCCAGCCAACGATGATAATGTCAATAGGGTTACTGGATCTGCTGATTCCACACTCAATCCAGCACAACCGGAACAAAATCCTGCAACTGTCTCAGAAGAAAATGTTCCCAGCGAACAGGCTCCTGTATCCCCACAGACTATATCCCACGACAACCCTACAATACATGATCATCTACAGGATTCCGGGGATGATGGTCGCTACACTTCCGGCGATGCCGCTTCAGGAGTGTATCAACCAGAGGGAAAAGAAGAAGTAGAGACCTGCCACTCCAAGCGAGACCAACAGACAGGTTGGACGAACCAGCTGGAGATGAAATAGTAACCAGTCAGTTCCATGCGCAGCGGGCACAGTGCCGAAAGCATTGTGGATTGTCGTACACAACAAAACGTTCCTTATTAGCAAGAAGTTCCAATGTCGTACAAAAGGGGCGAAACCCTTTGTACTTCCCATTGGATTCTTGAACGCTCGCAAGCTCGCATTGGGCTGACCACGAATTTTTAGACATATTATCAGACATAAAAATATGAACATGAAAATGATTAAAACAATTAAGAAGGTCGCCAAGCGCGGCCGCCGCGTTGAATACCGTGTCAACGACGAGGAGTATGCCATTGGGCTGAAGAATGCGACCGCCTGTGGCATGACAATAAGCGAGTATGGCCGTAAGTGTTTCGTTAACCAGACCCCGAAACTGCACTTGACAGAGCGTGAGATAGAGGCTTACAAAAGCCTCGCAGATGCACGCGGTGACTTGGTTCATGTCCGCAATGCCCTTAAGGGCAGAACGCAGGAGCAGATCAAGAACTACTTCAACGACGATGAGTTCATGCGAAACTGGATCCTGGCCATCAACAACATCATCACGCAATGGGACAGTATTATCGAACAGTTAAGGGACTAAAACCTGTGCAGCCATGATAGCGAAAGCAGATACTATCACACACGGCAGCAATGCCGTCAGATACTCAGCCGACAAGGAGTTGGCTGAGATCGTGAAAGTCGGTCACCTGCCCAAAGGTCTCACCACCTCGTCCATTTGGTCGAGGATGATGCTCCATCAGGCGCAGTTCAGGGAGAATCAGCGGGGACATCGCCGCATCAAGAACACGTCGATACGAATCGAACTGTCCCCAGCCCCAGAAGAGACGGAAGGATGGATGATGGCTGACTGGTGGAAACTCGCGGACGACTTTATCCGCGAGTTCGATGCCGTCAGCCTGAAGCGCAGGGACAGGGACGAGGACGAACACACTCACCTTGCCAACAGCCAGTATGTCGTGTCGCTTCACCACGATAGCAAGGGCAAGATTCTCCACCTCCATATCAATGCTAACCGTATCGACATGGAGGGCAACACGAACAACGAATATATGATTGGCAAGCGGGCCACGATGGCTGCGAACAGAATCAACGAGCAGCGGGGATGGATTCAGTCGATGACCAAGCGTGAATGGAACATCGACGAGATTACCAATGCCTGCATCGAAGCCCTGAAGTCGATGGACTCGTTCGACTTCAACACCTACGAGGCAAAGCTGAAGGCCAGGGGCTATGGTGTCAAGGTGATGCGCGACAGTATCGGCAAGGTCTGCGGCTACTCCGTGAAGAAGGGGAACTCTACATACAAGTCCTCAGAGTTGGGCCACAGCCGCAGCCTCACTCCGTCGAGACTGAGAACGACCTGGGAGAAGCTGCATAGGGACAAGAGTGTTCACGCTCAGACGCTCAATCCGAAGGGAACGCAGTCTGTCAGCCGTCCTGCCACATCAGCAATAACAAGAAATACACAGCCGAAACAACAGGTATCGCCCAGGCAGATGCCGTTGCATCCTACAACCACATCAGGACCAGTAAAGCAACAGCCTGTCATGGTTCATCACGACATTGATGTTGATGGCAAGCGCTATCTGGTTGACATACCTGAAAAGGCGAATAACATTTTGATGAATGAGGCAACTCTGCCTGACGATGTTCTTTGGTCAAGACTGACCGATGTACAGAACACGGCACTGCTCCTTTTTGCCAACTATCTCGATGCCGCCACTCAGATGTCCGAATCTTGTGGCGGAGGTGGCAGCAGCGCGATGGATTCCGGCTGGGGAAGAAAAGAAGATGAGGACGATATGGCATGGGCTCGCCGTTGTGCTCAGCAGGCCTTCGGTATGCACAAACGTCGTTCACGGGGAATCCACAGATAAACCAACATATAAAACAATACAGCTATGGGAACAAACAACAGGAAACAATCTGGTCTTGACATTGAAGCACTGAATGCCAAGATGAACGCGCTCGACCAAAAGGCCGAGAAGGAGAAAGAAGTGCAGCAGAAGGCGGTGGATCTACAGGAACTGGCAGAGGAACTCCGGCAGGTTGCCAGTGATATCCGCTATCTCGTTCCGAAAGTACGGGAACTGAGTGCTTCGATAGAACGTGCTGGGCAGCAGCTGGAGGAAGCAGGAAAGGAAGGCGACATGACCTATTCACTCTTCCAGTGTGCGCTTGCCAAGGCAAATGTCGAGGGGATTAAAATTGAGGCCTCCGAAGAGAGCTTGAATGCGCTGAACAGCCAGTGCGACACTATCAAAGATGCTGTTATTGATGAGTTGAGGAAGAAACTCGATTCGTCAAATTCAACGTTCATATCCGACCACAAGACCAATCTCGATGAGTTGGCCAAAGTTGAGAAGCAACAGCTGCTCACTTTCCGTTGTGATATGAACAACGCTCTTTCCAACTATGGCTTCTGGTGCTCACCCAAGGTGTTTTTGTGGCTTATCGGCATCTTTGGATTTTGTCTTTTGGTTACGGTCATGACGATAACCTTGTTAATTGCAGGCAACCTTCAATTCAGAATTATAGCCACGCAATAAGAGACCTCTGACGAGAGCCGAGACAAGCGTGTTGCCTCGGCTCTTGAATTAGAGAGATAGATGCTATCAGAACGTATAGCCGTTCACGCTGTCCCAGTCGGGGTCGGCGGTCAGGCGGAAGGTGCCGTCGGTGGTTGTCCCGCCGCCCGGCACTCCTCTCCAGCAAACACATACACCGTCACGGGGTACGCCACCGTGGCCTCGTCGCCCGTGCCGCCGCCTCGCGTCCGCACCTGCAATAAGGAGTTCTTCACTTGCCCAACGTCCGGGGACATCACGTCCTCCCCGACATCGAGCCCTTTCTCACACGCCGTCAGCCCCAGCACTGCCAGGGCCGACGCAATCAATGATAAATGCTTCATTGTTAAAAAATAAATTTTAATTATCTGGGACTATTCCCATTTTATGTATAACGAAAAAGCCTTCCCATCAGACTTGCTGACAGAAAGGCCTATAATGTTATCTTGAAAAAATACCTATTGATGCGTTATTCAATCCATTGAGCTTCGCTCGAATCATCTCACGCTCGGCAGAGCTGATGCAAGCATCGCTCTGCGCTCGCTCACTCGATGATTTCAAAATGCTGGTAGTCCTTGCGGTTGGTCCAGTCGCCGCCCCACTCGAAGCCGGCCTCGGTGAAGAGTTTGAAGCAGAGGTCATCGTGGGTGATCTTGTAGGGGAAGTCCCATGTGCGGTCGCAGTAGGGTTCTCCTGTGGCGGGCTCGATGAGCAGCGTGCCGTCGGCGAGGGTCTTGATGTAGGGGTTGTAGAGTGTGTTGATGTCCACGGCCAGACCACGGGCATGCTTCGACAGGTTGTTGGTGGCAGCGATGTTGCGGTAGCAGAAGCACGATGAGTTGTTGTCGCGCATCTGTGTCTCGTCGTCAGCATTATATACATCAGGCAGCAACATCCGCTGGATGGGGTACTTGGCATCGAAGAGCTGGCGCAGAATGGTAACCAAGCGGTCGGCAATCTGCACGTTGCACACCATCTCGCCGACGTGCATCTGATTGTCGTAATCCCAGTGCAGGGCGCGAATGTGGCGCAGGTCGTCGCGTCCGATATAGGGATTCTCCTTGAAGGTCTTGCCCTGCATCCGTGCCCACACGCCGTCGGGAATCGGTTCGGCGGCAAAGCACTTGTCGATGCCACCGAAGGCATCCACATCCGCCTGGCTCACCGTGCGTCCTGCCTGCCACTCGGTGAGCGGACGGGTATCGACTGAGAAAGTGAAGTCGGTCTTCACCACGCCATCGCCGTAGATGGTCTTGAAGTCGTTCTTCATCGAGATGACGTGGTATCCAGCCTCTCGCCATTTCGCCTCACGCTTGGCACCCTCTGCGAGGTTGGCATGGTCACGGGCATCATCGTCGGCCACGAGCATGAATGTGGCAGTCTTGTATGTCTTATTGCCCATGCAGTAGTTGTGCATGGCGCAGTCACCGCTACTGTTGCCAAACGAGAGGACGGGCACCTTGCCTATCTCCTGCGAGATCTGCAGCACCTTGTTCGTCTTCAGGTTCTTGATGATGAGCTCGTCGGTGCGCACGAGGTCTTCTTTCTGACTCATGGTATAATCCACTCCAGCCTCCGTGCCCTGACTCGAGGAAATAAGTTTCACGTCCATACCGATGACGCGGTTAGGCTCGATGCCGATGCTTTCCACCAACGCACGGCAGATGAAGCGGTCGGAGCCACTGACCACGTAGTAAGTAAAACCGTTGTCCTTCAGGTAATCGAACACCTCGAGCATAGGCTTATAGAAGCTCTGGCCGTAAGTCATGCCGCTGAAACCGTTGGCAGGCTTGGCGGCGTATGCCTTGACGTAGGCATCAAACTCAGCCAGTGTCATGCCGCTGTAAGCCTTCGCTGCGGCGTATGCATGCACCATATCGAAATGGTCGGGCAGTTTCTTGCCGTTTCTGACAAAGTCCCTAATCGCTTGGCCAGCCTCCATCACATCCTTCGGAGCCTCATAAGTGGCATCGTCCAATGCACGGTACTCCAGCAGATTGTACTCGAAATACGTCGGGTAGAGTTCGCCCACGAACGTGCCGTCCATGTCGAACGTGGCGATGCGATCCTCCGCCTTGATATAGTTTGGACTGTTCGGATTTGTCACGTCTTTCACGTAGTCTTGCAGTGCCGTCAGCGCCTCGCACTGGTTCCACAGCGTGAAGTACTCCTTCACTGGCTGAACGATAGTATTCTTGTCATCATCGTCCTTGCTGCACGATGTCAGCACCGTTGCGCCGCAGATGGTAAGGATGGCGGCTATCATCCATAGTTTCATTCTTTGCATCTTATAAGATATTATATTCGTTTATTCGTTTATGAGGCACTGGCCCGTCATTTCCTTGGGCTGTTGCAGGCCCATGATGTGGAGGACGCTGGGGGCCACGTCGGCCAGGATACCGCTGCGCACCTTCGCGTTCTTGTTCGCCGTCACGTAGATGAAGGGGACGGGGTTCGTGGAGTGTGCCGTGTTGGGTGTGCCGTCGGCATTGACGGCATGGTCGGCATTGCCGTGGTCGGCGGTGATGATGACGTCGTAGCCCATCGCCTTGGCCGTCTCCACGACCTCGTTCAGGCACTGGTCGATGGTCTTCACGGCGGTCTGGATGGCGCTATAGACACCCGTGTGACCCACCATGTCGGCGTTGGCGAAGTTCACCACTATCCAGTCGTAGCGGTCGGTCTTCAGCGCCTCGACGAGCTTGTCCTTCACCTCGAAGGCCGACATCTCGGGCTTCAGGTCGTAGGTAGCCACCTTGGGCGAGGCCACCAGAATACGGTCTTCGCCCGTGAAAGGTTCCTCGCGCCCGCCGTTGATGAACGAGGTGACATGGGCATATTTCTCGGTCTCGGCGATGTGTAGCTGCTTCAGCCCCATGCTGGCGATGTATTCGCCAAGGGTATTCTCCAGGTTGTCCTTGGGGAAGAGGATGTGTACGCCCATGAAAGTGTCATCGTAGGGCGTCATGCAGTAGTACTGCAGGTTGGGGATAGTTGTCATGCCCTGCTCCGGCATGTCCTGCTGCGTGAGCACCGTAGTCAGTTCCTTGGCGCGGTCGCTGCGGAAGTTGAAGAAGATGACCACGTCGCCCTCGCGGATGCGCCCGTCGATGTTGCCGTTAACGAGCGGCTCCATGAACTCGTCGGTGTTCTTGTGCTCCTCGGTGTGGCTGTCGTAGCACGACTGCACGCCCGCCACCATGTCGTCCACCTTGCGCCCCTTGCCGCTGACGATGAGGTCGTAGGCCAGTTTGATGCGCTCCCAGTGCTTGTCGCGGTCCATGGCGTAGTAGCGGCCGATGACCGACGCGATGCCACCCGTGCCCAGCTCGTCCATGTGCCGCTGCACGTCAGCAATAAAACCCTTGCCCGAGTAGGGGTCGGTGTCTCGGCCGTCCATGAAGCAGTGTACGTAGCAGTTCTGGATGTCGTACTCCTTGGCTATGTCCAGGAGCTTCAGCAGGTGGTCCAGCGACGAGTGGACGCCGCCCGTCGACGTCAGGCCCATTAGGTGCAGGTTCTTGCCGCTGGCCTTGGCATAGCTGTACGCCGCCTTAATCTCCGGGTTCTCCAGGATGCTGTTGTCGGCACAGGCGCGGTTGATCTTCACCAAGTCCTGATAGACGATGCGCCCGGCGCCGATGTTCAGGTGACCCGTCTCCGAGTTACCCATCTGACCGTCGGGCAGCCCCACGTACTCGCCCGAGGCCTGCAGCTCGGCGTTGGGATGGTTCGCCTTCAGGTAGTCCATATAGGGTGTGGCCGTCTGTGCTATCGCGTCATCCTGCCCCTTGTCGCCGATGCCCCAGCCGTCCAAAATGATCAGCAGCGCCTTCCTGGCCTGTCCATCGTCCTTCGTCCCGCCGTTGTCCTCGTTCGACGAGCATGCAGTCAGCACCGTTGCGCCGCAGATGGTCAGGATGGCGGCCTTCATCCATAGTTTCAGTTTCTTTACCATTGTTGTCATTACTTTCGTTTCGTTGTTGTGGCCCCCGGAGGAGTCGAACCTCCGGAGGCCTGTGGTTTGTTATCTGCCCCAGACGCTGCTTGGGGTGTTGTCGATGGTGAATTCATCGCCTTCATCAACGCCTTGGGTGGTTACGCTTCTGCCAAGTCCGCTGCCAGTCAGCAACTGTGTCCTGTGTCGCAGCTCTACCACGCGCTGTTCGGGTTTCATATATTCCTTTTTCATATTTCTGTTATTTTAGTCGCCTTTCGGCGAGAAATTCTACAAATATATTCAAATCTTACAGAATTATATATTTGTTCAATTTGGTTGGATTTGTGAGATTTCTGCTCGAAGAGCACTCACTTTATCACGACCTTCTTGCCGTTGTTCACGTAGATTCCCTTGGCCGTCGGCTTCTGCGAAAGCTTCATGCCGTCGAGCGTGTACCAGCTATCGTCGTTAACTCCGATAACTTCTTTAACTTCGATAACTCCTGTCATGCCTCCCTCCCCGAAGTCGATGTTGAAGCCAGTAAGGCGGCGGGCCAGGAGGGCGCCGTCGCTGCCAATCTTGAAGTAGGCGCGCTGGGCGCCGATGCCGGCACCGGCGGTGGGATAGTAGAGGGTGTTATTGCCGCCCATGAGGAGGATGCTCTTGTCCTCGGCGTCGAAGGCCGTGCTCTTGTACGTGCCGAGGAAGCGGACGCGCTCGTCGGTGGTGACGGCGGGCGAGGCGGTCTCGGTGTCATAGCTGCCGTCGGCATCAGCGTCGATGGTTACGCCGCTGAACACGGGGTTGACGATGTTGTGCTCGTCGTCGTCCACGTAGTTCGCGTCGGCGGTCCACTTGATGATATACGGTGTGCCGGCCTCAAGCGTCGTCACGGCGTCGCCGAAGGTCAGCGTGAGCGTCGTGCCGCTGATGCTGGCGCTGGTGAGGGCGCGGGCGGTGGCTCCGGCGAGGGGCGAGCCTGCGATGGTCACGTCGAAGGGCAGACAGATGGTGTTCCATGCGCCGTCCTTGTAGAGCGTGCGTCCGTTGAGCGCGACGGGATAGGTGACGGGCTGTCCTGCCACGGTGGTGGGCAGGGCTGCCATCAGGGCGATGGCATTGGTATTGTCCGCATTGTCGCGCAGGGCGGGCACGGCGCCGTCGTTGTTGGTGATGTCGCCGGTGATATAGCCCACGCCGGTGGCGTTTGCAGTGCCAGCCACGGTGCAGGCGATGTAGTAGTTGTTCAGCATGTTGGTGCTGTTACTCTTTTCACCGGTGATAGCGCCGTGTTTTGAATCGTAGGCTGCGGACAAGCTGACACCGATGGCGAGGTTATTGCTCTGGGTGCCTTTATAATTGCCGCCGATGATACCTCCGTAACTGGTGCAGTACGGGACGCTGGCGAGGATGCTGATCGTTGCAGCGCTGGTGCAGTAGCTGACGGTGCCGCTTTGGTTGTAACCTGCGATGCCTCCGTGATAGTCTGCATTTTCCGCTTTGGCATGGATATCGACGGTGGATGTGACGTGACAGCGGGTGATGGTGCCGCCATCGTTGTAACCAACGATGCCGCCAGAATAATTGTAGGCAGTGATGCGGGTGTCGGCGAGGATAACGTCGTGGATATTGCCACTACTGCCTATAGCCCCGAAGAGTCCCCCGCTATTACTTTCGTTGTACTTGGTGCCCTTATAGATGCGGATGCCGCTGATGGTGTGGCCGTCGCCGTCGAAGTCGCCAAGGAAGTAACGTGAATTGGGGTATCTATAGTAGCCGATGGCGTTGAAGTTATTCTCGGTACTCGTGGCATCGTTCCAGTCGGTTTCTGGGCTGAAGTCGATGTCGTTCATCAGTTTGATGAACTTGCCCTCATAGGAGGTTTTGCCGCTGTTCACATTATAAGCCAGCTGGTTGAGTTGCTCCGCGGAATATATCTTGTAGGGGTCTTCTGCTGTTCCTGCGCCGGCGATTATCAGATCGGGATCCAAGTAGTACTTGCCATCGTAGAGCAGGCCGTTCTTGTATGTCTGCACCATGCCATAGTCCTTCACCAACGGCCCGAGGTCGTCGGGTGTGGAGTCGAAGATAACCGGCTCCATGCCCTGGTTGGCGGGCAGGTTATCTACAGCGACGTAGTAGCAATTGGTGATGGTAGGCTCGTAGGTGGTGTGCCAGCGGGAGAAGGTGTTGCTGAGCATTCCTGCGCCCACGCTGCTGGGTTTCATCAGCGAGTTCGTGATGGTAGGGCGGTTATATGTCACCCATCCGACGAAGCCGCCGCAGTTGTTGGTGCCGGCAGTGGTGGCAAAGGAGCCGTCGAACACGCAGCCTTCGATGTAGATGTCGTTGTCGCTTCCGCTCAGTGTGCTGACCAGTCCGCCGTGGGTGCCGTCACCCTTGATGCTGCTGTTGATGTTGACCGAACTGATGCAGCCCGTGAGGGTCAGCGCGCCGTGCGACTCGCCCACGATGCCAGCGGCCTTCTTCTGGTTGGTGTAGATGGTGCCGTCAACGTGCAGGTTCTTAATCACGGCGTTCTTGACGTGGCGGAACGGGGCGCAGTATTCTTCGGCGAATGGCTCTGCGGA
>Ga0310786_10010542_pt1 | contig 11604 bp, 7 predicted proteins | sample AusTroGonzalo_MG_FD_203881 | JGI IMG/M metagenome (GOLD analysis project Ga0310786, IMG submission 203881) | Bovine rumen microbial communities from tropical cattle in Woodstock, Queensland, Australia - Gonzalo_03 (v2) (version 2) | ecosystem: Host-associated > Mammals > Digestive system >... | reverse complement strand
GCATGGTCTCTAATTCCGGTTGCCAATACTCACCATCGGGTTTGATGGTTGACATGATTTTCTCGTCAGTCATAATTTATTGTTTTGAAAGTTGCATCATTGTGACGGCCATCAGGCCAGCGGTCTCAGTGCGAAGGCGGCTAGATCCCAGATGTACCGAGTGATAGCCTGAATTGACGGCCATCTTCACCTCATCAATGGAGAAGTCGCCCTCAGGACCAATCAGCACAGTGACGGGGCCTGTCATAGCCTCAGGGTGTGACTGAATCTCAGCAAAGAGACTGGAACGGGGGATTTCCTCATAGCAATGGGCGATATACTTTAGACCTTCGACTGACGTTGCCAGGAAGTCCTTGAAAGATACCATCTCATTGATGACAGGTTTCCACGCCTTATGGCTCTGCTTCATAGCCGAGATGGCAATCTTTTCCAGACGTGCCGTCTTCAGCAGTTTACGCTCAGAGAATTTACTATGGAAGAAGGATATCTCATCAACGCCCACCTCAGTAACTTTCTCTACCATCCACTCGATGCGGTCAAGCATCTTCGTGGGAGCCATAGCCAGATGGATATGTCCCTGCCACTGAGGCGACTGAGGCATACGCTCTACGATGTCATAGTAGCAGTTATGCGTGGCAGCAATAGTCACGACAGCGCGGTAATAGTTGCCCACGCCATCCATGAGGAACATCTCATCGCCACTCTTCAGACGAAGCACCCGCATGGCATGCATCGCCTCCTGAGGAGGAAGCTCTTGCTGCTGTTCAGCATCGGGAACGTAAAAGAATCTAGTCTCCTTCATTGCGAACGAACTTATCAGTTCTTAGTCTTTTCTGGATGGAAGACCAAAGCAAAGGTAATACCAATGACCAAGGCAAAGGCAGCGAAGATGAACCAGCAGGTCTGCCATTCACCCACGAGGAAGCTCTGCTTCTCGCCATTCACCAAGAAATCCTGCCATGAGCAGAAGCTGTTGACAATTTCGCCAGCGGCCAGCGTTCCGATAGTGGCTCCCAGTCCATTGGTCATCATCATGAACAACCCCTGGGCCGAAGCCTTGATGCTGGGTTCGCACTCCTGATCAACATAGATACCACCTGAGACATTGAAAAAGTCGAAGGCCACACCATAGACAATGCAGGAGAGGACGAAGAAGAGCACACCTGGCATAGCAGGGTTTCCTACACCAAAGAAACCAAAGCGGAACACCCAAGCAAAGAGCGACATGAGCATGACGATCTTGATGCCGAAACGCTTCAGGAAGAAGGGAATGAGCAGGATGCAGCAAGCCTCACTGATCTGCGAGATACTGGTCAGCAGCGTGGCATTGTTGGCTGCAAAAGTATCTGCATATTCAGGCACGCCCTTGAAACTGGTCAGGAAAGGACCTGCAAAGCCGTTGGTAACTTGTAGACACATGCCCAGCAATGCTGAAAAGATGAAGAATAGAGCCATCTGTCCGCGCTTGAACAGCTTGAAAGCATTGAGGCCGAGGCTCTCGGTGAGCGACACCTTCCCTTCCTTCTTCTCCAGTTTGCACTCGGGCAAGGTGAAGCAATAGGCAAAGAGCACTACACTCAGCAGACCCGACACAAAGAACTGCATGTAAGTATACTGGAACTTATGGGAATTCTCGGCCAGCGTGAAGCCGAAACCGCTATCGTCAACGAATGCACAGTTGACAAACCACATGGTGGCAATGAAACCAACAGTGCCCAACACACGAATGGGCGGGAAATCCTTCACCGTATCCATTCCATTCTTCTTCAGAATACTGAAAGCCGCAGTGTTGGCAAGGGCAATGGTAGGCATAAAGAAAGCCACGCTCAAAGTGTAGAGAGCAATAAACAACGACTTGTCAGCCAGTTCCTGTCCGAAACCAGCCTGATACCCCAACCACCAGCAGCCGATCATAAAGGCACCTGCCACTAGATGGCAGAGACCGAGCAGACGCTGCGGTTGGATATACTTGTCAGCGACAATACCCATGAGCGTGGGCATGAAGATACTGACAATGCCCTGGATAGCATAAAACCAGGAAATCTTGTCGCCAAGGCCAGCAATTCCCAGGTAATTACCCATACATGTGAGGTAAGCACCCCATACTGCGAACTCCAGGAAGTTCATTAATGATAAACGGAATTTTACATTCATAGCGCTATCGAGTTATTGGTTGAATATTATTCGGTCGTTCTCCCAGTCGATGATGACGAGGACGTAAAGAGTCAGGCACTTCAGAGAGTGAATCAGTGACCGACTTCTTAGGCTCTGGCTCCTTGACCACCGTCGCGTTTTTATGGAAGCGTATCAGATGGATATCGCTAAGGATAAGCATACGCATGGCCGACGTGTTTTCGTAGCCCTGCCCCAGATAGACAAAGCCCTTGATTTCCTTGACGGGCTCATCACAGCCTTCCATACGTAGCTGGGAGATACCATCTACAGAAAAATGAACCGTCTGAGAAACAATGCTATCGTTCTTATAACGGATAGCCATATAGGCTACAGCATCCTTCGAACCGCTCTGGTAGAGGAAATTACTATACCAGGTGAGCATGAAACTATCGCCCTTACGGAAAGCCGTATCAGCCTGTATGTAATACTGTAGACGATTATAGGGTGCATAAGGCACGAGAACCTGTGAGATGGTACCATTCCAGATGTTGGCAGTATCACCCGTCAACGAACGGGCTGTGAAGGTCTCCACCTCACCAGCAGAGGCTCCATATTCGATGGCTGCCTCACCCAAACGGTCCTGAACGTTCTTCCAGATCTTTACGAAACGATCTGCACGCGTGTAATAATAGACAAGCGACGAGTCAAACTCAGCTCGTGTCACATCATACTTCTTCAGGACAGCATTAAAATAGAGCTCACGTCGGTATTCGATGACACGACCACCATTATTATTTTCTTCCCTAGCCATACCCTCTGACACGAAGTAGTCGTAGAGAATGTCTTCCATATCGTCAGGCTGTATATACTCACTAGGCACTTTTGGCGTACATGCGGACAAAAGCACCAAAAGAAATACAAACAGGATATGGCGACGTTGCAGATTCATGCTTCGGGAACAGCCTCTTCTTCAGGAGTTTTCTTATAAAGGGATATCTGACTGATTTCTTTACGATAGAACAAGAGAAGTAACACTACACCCACACTGATGGAGGCGTCAGCGAAATTAAAGACCGGGCTGAAAAACACGAAGTGCTCACCACCCACGAAAGGCATCCACATAGGCCATTCTGTCTCAATCAACGGGAAATAGAACATATCGACCACCTTACCCATCAGGAAAGGGGCATAACCCGTACCAAACGGCACAAAATAAGACTGGTAGAATTCTGACGAATTATTGAAGATGAGACCATAGAACATACAGTCAATCAGATTGCCTGCTGCCCCTGCAAGAATCATAGACAGACAGATAAGATAGCCCATCTTTGCCTTTCTACCTACCTCGATCCAGATATAATAGCCCAACAGACCTATGGCACCGACACGGAAGAGCGACAGCACAATCTTGCTGCCCAGCTGCATACCAAAGGCCATGCCATTATTCTCAATAAAACAGATATAGAACCAGTCGGTTATGTGAATGCTCTCATGAAGCGTCATCGAGGTCTTCACCCAGATCTTTATGGCTTGGTCAATCAGGAGAATGGCGACGATGATAAGGGTCGCCAGTCTCCCATTAGTGCATATTTTTCTGAAAGCGTTCACTTAACCTTTCTTTTGATTCATCTTCGACTGAACACTCAGCGTGGCGTGAGGTACGGCGCGAAGGCGCTCCTTGGGGATCAGCTCGCCAGTAATACGATCGATACCATAGGTCTTATTCTCAATGCGTACCAAAGCAGCCTTCAATCCCTGAATGAACTTCTGCTGGCGGGCGGCCATAGAGATGAGCTCCTCCTTCGACTGGGTGACACTACCCTCCTCCAAAGCCTTGTATGTGGGTGATGTATCGTCGACATCATTGGAGTCTTCGTTCATGAGCACTTTCATCATCTGGTCATAATCGCGTTTCGCCAATGCCATTTTCTCATTGATAATCTGACGGAACTCTTCAAGTTCTTCGTCACTGTAACGTGTCTTCTCTGCCATATTTGTTCAAGTTTTAGCTATTAATACTATTTTTTGTCTACTTTGATGTTTAGTTTAAAATCGTCAAAATCTATTTCCTGACCATCATTGTCAGCTACCACTATATCATCAGCCAACACCTGGGTCTTGATATAATCTGCGAAGCTCACAAGACTCTTCTCCACCTCAACATTCGAGGCAAGTGTCACAACGATACGGTCGGTAATCTCCAGACCACTCTCCTTACGGATGTTCTGGATACGGTTGATAAGTTCGCGAGCCATACCCTCGTTCTTCAACTCATCGGTGAGCTCCACTTCAAGAGCAACCGTCAGGTTACCCTCATTGGCCACAAGCCAGCCAGGGATATCCTCAGAGATAATCTCAACATCGACGGCCTCGATAGTCAACTGCTGACCTTCGACCTCAATGCCGATGGTACCGTTCTGTTCAAGCTCAGCTATCTGCTCCTGAGAGAGTTGGTCCATAGCAGCAGCTACACCCTTCATAAGCTTGCCGAACTTTTTACCCATCGTACGGAAGTTACACTTCACCTTCTTGACGAGTACGCCGGCGCCCTCAACGAAACGAAGCTCCTTGACGTTTACCTCATTCATAATCAAGTCCTTCACAGCTTCAATGTGCTTCTTCTGCTCAGCGTCGACAGCAGGAATCATAATGGCCTGAAGCGGCTGGCGTACCTTGATGTTCACCTTTCGGCGCAGGGCGAGTACCATAGAGGTAATCTTCTGTGCCATCTGCATACGGGCCTCAAGATCCTTATTGATCTGTATGTCATCAGCAACAGGGAACTTATCCAGATGAACGGAATCGAGCGCACCACCAAGGTCCTTATACAGCTGATCAGCATAGAACGGTGCAAACGGAGCCAGTAGCTTGGCAACCGTCATCAGACAGGTGTAGAGAGTCTGATAGGCACTCAGTTTATCTGTCGACATCTCCTTACCCCAGAAACGTTTGCGGTTCAGACGAACATACCAGTTGGAGAGGTCATCATTCACGAAAGCATCAATCAGACGGCCTGCACGCGTGGGATCATAGCCATCAAGTTCTGCCTCCACGCCCTTGATGAGGGTGTTCAGGCAAGATAGAATCCAACGGTCAATCTCCGGACGCTCTGCGAAGGGCACATGAGCAGTCTCAGGATCAAAGCCATCGACATTCGCATACAGAGCGAAGAAGCTATAGGTATTATATAAGGTACCGAAGAACTTACGACGCACCTCATCTACGCCCTCAGGATCAAACTTCAGATTGTCCCAAGGCTCGGAATTCGTCATCATATACAGGCGAACGGCATCAGAGCCGAACTTACCGATCATATCGAAGGGATTCACTACGTTACCCACGTGCTTAGACATCTTGTTGCCCTTGGCATCTAGCACGAGACCAGAAGAAATGACATTCTTGAAGGCCACAGAGTCGAAGATCATCGTAGCAATGGCATGCAGGGTGAAGAACCAACCACGAGTCTGGTCTACTCCCTCATTGATAAAGTCGCAGGGGAAAGCAATACCCTTATCGATCAGATCCTTGTTCTCAAATGGATAGTGAACCTGTGCGTAAGGCATAGAGCCAGAATCGAACCATACATCGATGAGGTCACTCTCACGCTTCATAGGCTTGCCGCTCTCGCTGACAAGAATAATGTTGTCAACATACGGACGATGGAGATCGATCTTGTCGTAATTCTCCTTCGACATATCACCAGGCACGAAACCATTGTCCTTCAGCGGGTTGCTCTTCATGAAGCCAGCTTTCACAGACTTCTCGATCTCGTTGTAGAGTTCTTCTACCGAGCCGATGCAGATTTCCTTTCCATCCTCATCGCGCCAGATAGGCAGCGGTGTTCCCCAAAAACGAGAACGAGAGAGGTTCCAGTCGTTCAGATTCTCCAGCCAATTTCCAAAACGACCTGTTCCTGTAGATTCTGGCTGCCAGTTGATGGTCTTATTGAGCTCAAACATACGGTCCTTCTTCGCTGTAGAGCGGATGAACCACGAGTCAAGCGGATAGTAGAGTACGGGCTTATCGGTACGCCAGCAATGGGGATAGTTGTGTACGTGCTTCTCAATCTTCAAAGCAGTACCCTCCTGCTTCATCTCCATACAGATCACGATATTCAGGTCTTCAGCTTTCGAAGCAGCCTGCTCGTCATACTTACCGTCCTTATTGAACTCAGGGGCGTATGCATTCTTCACATAGTCACCAGCATGATGGCCATAGCCCTCTTTATTCACACATTTGGCAACGAAGTTATCGTCGAGCTCGTCCATCACGTAGTACTTACCCTGAAGATCTACCATCGGACGGGTTTCACCTTTCTTATTTATAAGGAAGAGACTTGGGATGTGTGCATCCTTGGCCACTTTGGCGTCGTCGGCACCGAAAGTCGGCGCGATATGCACGATACCAGCACCATCCTCCGTGGTCACATAGTCACCAGGAATCACGCGGAAAGCTTCACTCTCCATCTCCACAAACTGATCCTTGCCGTTCTCACCCACAAATACCTTCTCAGGATGTGCGGCAGCATAAGACTTCACATAGTCGGCAGCATTCTGGTCCAGTTTGGCAGAAGGCTTCACCCAAGGCATGAGCTGCTGGTACTTCAAACCTACCAGCTGCTCACCAGTATAACGGCCTACGATACGATAAGGCACGAATTTCTCGCCCTTGTTGTATTCTGGCATTTCCTCGCCATCGGTCATGTTACCCTCGGGTGCGAGGTATGCATTCAGGCGGCTCTCAGCCAGGATGATGGTGATCTTCTCGCCATTATATGCATTATATGTCTCAACGGCCACATAGTCAATCTTCGGACCTACACAAAGAGCTGTGTTTGAAGGTAGGGTCCATGGAGTCGTGGTCCAGGCTACAAAGTATGGAGTACCCCACTTCGTCCATTCCTCCTTAGGATTAAGTGCCTTGAAGAGAGCAGTAACTGTAGTATCCTTCACATCACGATAGCAACCAGGCTGGTTCAGCTCGTGCGAGCTAAGTCCCGTTCCTGCTGCTGGCGAATACGGCTGGATGGTATAGCCCTTATAGAGCAGACCCTTCTTGTAGAACTGCTGCAGCAACCACCACAGTGTCTCGATATACTTGTTGTCGTAAGTGATATACGGATTGTCGAGGTCTACGAAATAACCCATCTTTTCCGTCAGGTCACGCCATTCCTGGGTGAACATCATCACATTCTCGCGACATTTCTTGTTATAATCCTCCGTAGAAATATATTTCTCCGAGTCCTTATTGTCAATATCGGCCTTGGTAATACCGAGTTCCTTTTCAACACCAAGCTCTACGGGCAGTCCATGGGTATCCCATCCGGCCTTACGCTTAACCTGATAGCCCTTCATGGTCTTGTAGCGGTTGAAGGTATCTTTAATGGTACGTGCCAGCACGTGATGGATACCAGGATGACCATTGGCAGAGGGAGGACCCTCGAAGAATACAAACTGCGGACAGCCCTCGCGCTCATCTACTGAGCGCCAGAACACGTTTTTTTCACGCCACATCTCAAGGATGTCGTCGTTCACCTTCGTCAGGTTCAAGCCGTTATGTTCGGCGAATCTCTTAGTCATATCTGCTATAAACTATAAACTCTAAACTATAAACTCATTATTTAGGGCGCAAAGGTACTAAAAATATTCGAGCCGACAAAGGAAATAAATAATTTTAAGATTTCTACCCTAAAATGTGCTTTATTTCAGAAATAATTCGTATCTTTGCAAACAAAACAAGTCAATTCAATAATTAAAAACAATTATCTATGGTATTAATGATTATTCAGCTCCTCATTGTTTTAGGAGCATTGTGGGTAGGTTCACGTTATGGCTCACTTGCCCTTGGTGCCATTTCTGGTATAGGTCTGGCTATTCTCGTTTTTTGCTTTAGTTTGAAACCGGGAACTCCTCCGACAGATGTGATTTACATCATCATTGCAGCCGTCACCTGCGCGGGCATCATGCAGGCATCAGGCGGTATGGACTGGCTCATCCAGATAGCGGAGAAAATGCTCCGCAAACATCCGGATCGCATCACGTTCCTTGCCCCGCTGACAACCTTCTTCTTGACTGTTTTGGTAGGAACAGGACACGTCGTATACACCTTAATGCCAATTATTTGCGACATTGCATTAAAGAAAGGCATTCGCCCTGAGCGTCCTTGTGGAGTAGCCTCCATTGCCTCACAGGTAGGTATTACCTGCTCGCCCATCGCTGCTGCCGTTGTGGCCTTCGTCACCATCTCAAATGAGAACGGCTTCGACATCTCGATCCCGGGTGTGCTCATGGTTTCGATTCCCGCCTGTCTGTGTGGTTTGATGGCAGCCGCTGCCGCTTCTTATCACCGCGGTCTTGACCTCGACAAGGATCCGGAATTCCAGAAGAAAATTGCCGATCCTGTGCAGCGTGAGTATATCTACGGCTCAGGAGCAACAACCCTCGACAAGGAGATTCCGCAGTCGGCCAAGAATGCCGTATTCGTTTTCCTCGGCGCCCTCTGCATCATCGTCTTCTTCGCCATCTTCCAGAGTGCCCTGCCCGCTTGGGACGGTAAGCCTCTGAAGATGAACCTTGTGATCCAGATTGTAATGATTGCTGCAGCTGCACTAATGATACTCTTCTGCAGGGCTCAACCGAAGAAAGCCGTTTCGGGGCCTGTGTGGCAGTCTGGTATGGTGGCCGTCGTTGCCATTTATGGCATTGCATGGATGGCCGATACCTATTTCTCGAACTATATGCCTGAGATTCAAGCTATGCTCGAGGGTATCGTGAAAGACTATCCTTGGAGCATCGCCCTCGTATTCTTCATGGTGTCCGTGCTCATCAATTCTCAGGGCGCTGTGGTAGTCTCAATGCTGCCACTGGCCTATTCATTAGGCATTGCAGGACCGGTATTGCTGGGTGTGCTGCCTTCAGTATATGGTTATTTCTTCATTCCGAATTATCCTTCTGATATTGCCACTGTGAACTTCGACCGCTCAGGAACCACCGTGATAGGCAAGTATCTGCTGAACCACTCGTTCATGATGCCTGGCCTGATTTGCGTATTCACATCGACCATCGTGGCATATATTCTCTCATCCATCTTCTTCTAAGTCTGATGAGAAATAGATTCCTAACCATCATGATTCTGGCCACTCTGGCTGTAGGAGCTACAGCCCAGCAGTGGCCAGAAATCAGACAGGAAGCCAAGGCCGGCGCCCGTTGGTGGTGGCTAGGCTCTGCTGTCGACAAGAAGAATCTGCAATGGGCCATGCAGGAATACGCCCATCACGGCATCGGCGCCTTGGAGATTACGCCCATCTATGGCGTGCAGGGTAATCAGGCCAATAACATTCCCTATCTCAGCGACCAATGGATGGAGATGCTACGCTTCACACAGGAGCAAGGTCGCGCCAATGGTATCGAGATTGATATGGCCACTGGCACAGGCTGGCCCTTCGGAGGTCCCTGGGTGCCGCTGGAGGAAAGTGCCAGCAAGGCAATCTTTGTGAATGCCAGCTTCGAAGGTAAGAGCGTGACTGATCTGCCGCTGAAAGTGTCTGAAAAAGACGAGAAATACAGCCAACTCAACAAAGTGATGGCCTATTGGCAAGGGAAACCCTATGATGTCACCTCTTATGTCAAGGACGGACTGCTCACCTGGTCGCCAGAGGATATTCTGAAATCGCAGATAAAATCAGCCGAAAACAAGACGCTGAAGAAAGTGCTGAAACTCAGGTTGAAGGAACTCGAGAGTGCCCATTGGCAGATTGTCGCCCTCTACGTGCGTTATGGCGTGATGAAGGTAAAACGCGCAGCTCCAGGCGGAGAGGGCCTTGTCATCGACCATTTCGATCGTCAAGCCGTCGCCAACTATCTGGCGCATATCGAGGCTGCCTTCGAGCGGACACATACGCCCTACCCTCACACCTTCTTCAACGACTCTTACGAAGTGGCCGATGCGACCTGGACGCCCACCTTATTAGAAGAGTTTGAGAAACGGCGCGGCTATCGGCTGCAAGACTATTTCCTGCTTCTTCAGGAGGGTGATGCCAAGATCGTCAGCGACTATCGCGAAACCCTCGGCGACCTGCTGCTTGAGAACTTCACCAACCAATGGACGGCTTGGGCACATAAGCACGGTGCCATCACCCGTAATCAGGCACATGGTTCTCCTGCCAATCTCATTGATTGTTACGCAGCTGTCGACATCCCAGAAATTGAAGGTTTCGGACTGTCGGAGCTGGGCATTAAGGGATTACGTACGGACCCAGGCAAGACGCGTAAGAACGACTCCGACTTCTCGATGCTGAAATATGCACCATCAGCAGCACACATCTGTGGCAAGCCTTACACCTCGAGTGAGACCTTTACCTGGCTGACGGAGCATTTCCGTACCTCACTCTCACAACTGAAGCCCGACATCGACCTGATGTTCTGCGCCGGCGTCAACCACATGTTCTTCCACGGCACCTGCTATTCGCCGAAGGATGATGCATGGCCAGGCTGGAAGTTCTATGCCTCAATCGATATGTCGCCCACTAACAGCATCTGGCGCGATGCCCCATACTTCATGCAATATGTGGAGCGCTGTCAGAGTTTCCTGCAGTGGGGACAGCCCGACAACGATTTCATTGTCTATCTGCCCGTTCGCGATATGTGGCAGAAAAACACCCGTAAACTGCTCATGCAGTTCAGCATTCATGCAATGGGAAGTCTGGCACCGGAGTTTATCAAGAGTATCCTCGCCATCGACGCTGCGGGCTTCGACAGCGATTATATCTCCGACCGTCTGCTACTCTCAACTACTTATAAAGACGGCATGCTGCAGACTGCTGCTGGCACACGCTACAAGGCGCTCGTTATTCCTGAGTGCAAGATGATGCCCGAGAATGTCAAGCAGCATATCGAGCAGCTGAAGGCTCAAGGTGCCCATATTATAAATGGTACGCGAGCAGCCGACCTCGCTGCTGCTGCCAAGCCCGAAGCCATAAAAACAGAATGCGGTCTGAAAGCTATCAGACGAAAGAACCCAATGGGCTATCACTATTTCATCGCCAATTTGTCGCCTAACGATATCAATGACCGTCTGCCCTTGGCCGTCAGTTTCAAGGATGCCGTATGGTTCAATCCCCTCAACGGCGATATCATTCCCGCCACCATCAGTGGCGACAGCATTGAAATCTGCCTGCGCAGCGGCGAATCAATGATCCTGCAGACCTTCGATAGTATCCTAGGAGATCCTAGAAACTCTAGAAACTCTAGAATTTCTAGAATATCTAGATTATCTAGATCATCTAGCCCTTCCAGCCAAATCACCCTCCCTGGCCCTTGGATGCTCACCTTTACTGAAGAGGCTCCCAAGGTGAACAAAGCCTTCACCCTCGACAAGCTTCAGACTTGGGAAACGCTCGATAATGATTCCACAAAGATCACCATGGGCACAGGTGTCTACACCACCAACTTCAAGCTATCGAAGAAAGACGATCCGAAGGGAGCCTGGATG
>Ga0310786_10010541_pt1 | contig 11604 bp, 16 predicted proteins | sample AusTroGonzalo_MG_FD_203881 | JGI IMG/M metagenome (GOLD analysis project Ga0310786, IMG submission 203881) | Bovine rumen microbial communities from tropical cattle in Woodstock, Queensland, Australia - Gonzalo_03 (v2) (version 2) | ecosystem: Host-associated > Mammals > Digestive system >... | reverse complement strand
CCACCACGAGTAGCATTATATCCATTATGATAAGTATCATAATAATCAATCCAATACTTTTCTCGCTCTTCTGGTTTATCAGTAGTTTCAATTAGTTCAATATAAAAATGCTCTCGTCCATATTTTTCCATTGCCCTATATAAAGGACGTTTTTCATAAAGATTACGCTTATAGCTATCTTTTAAATGCTATTTCCAACGTTTTTCAATTGTCGTTGTGGTTTTACCAATATATAATTTATCATTGATATCATTTTTAATTACATAAATACTTGCCATTATATCACCTTTTCTTCATATTAGCATTACCCACCGCTCGCCATCGTGGAGGCTATGAAGTTTGAGCGGCTGGAGTCGAAGGGGATCGAACCCTCTACCCCCTGCTTGCAAGGCAGGCGCTCTACCAACTGAGCTACGGCCCCATATAAAAGTACCCAAAGTGGGATTCGAACCCACAAACCCACGGACCTGAACCGTGTGCATATTCCATTCTGCTACTTGGGCATGGTACCCGAAGTGAGACTTGAACTCACACGCCTTACGGCACTCGATTTTGAGTCGAGCCTGTCTGCCGATTCCATGCATTCGGGCATATCAAGACCCATGTGTGTGATATTGATTAGCAGTCAATTACAAAATGTTGCTGTATGGGTCTTAAGCAGGTCGATTAGGATTCGAACCCAAATCCGCTGTTTTGGAGACAGCTATCCTAGCCATTGGACGATCAACCTACACGTGTCCTGTTTATTAAGGATTTACAAGGAAAACAGGCAAAATACCCTTTCCACCGATGTTTAGTTCATGACGCTAAACAGTTTTATTACCGCCGTAGTCACAGTACCGCAGTCCCGCAAGGACTCGAACCTTGAACCTCGGAGTCAGAGTCCGATACGTTGCCAATTACACCACAGGACTATATGGTCGGGATGAGTGGACTCGAACCACTGATCTTCGCCTTATCAGAGCGCTGCACTAACCGACTGTGCTACATCCCGTTATACCTCATTTTACATATCAATTATAATATAATTTACACTAAAAGTCAAATATTTGGTGCCGAAGATTGGAGTTGAACCAATCAATAGCCGATTTTCAGTCGGCGGCCGTCACCGGCTGGCTCCTTCGGCATGGATAACGCGACAGGACTCGAACCTGCATAGTCTGGAGCCACAATCCAGCGTGTCTACCTTTCCACCACGCGCTACATATGTACCCCGTATAGGAATCGAACCTATGACACACGGCTTAGAAGGCCGTTGTTCTATCCGCTGAACTAACGAGGCATGTGTCCCCGTGGTGGGAATTGAACCCTACTGTACCCAGATTAAAAGTCTGGTGCCTTACCGGTTGGCTACACGAGGATAGTTAATACCTAGTAAATCGTTTATGTTTCATCCTCATTTTCATATTCATCTTCCTCCTCATTAAAATGTTCGTCAATCCACTTGATGTATTCAATGGCCTCTTCAGCGGTCTTACACCACTCTAAATCACTATAGCTACCATCATCATCTGCCCATCGGATTGCAAATCTCATTTGAATTTCTCCTTATTTATTAAAGTACCCCCACAGGGACTTGAACCCTGACTCCCACGATTAAGAGTCGCGTGCTTTACCAATTAAGCTATAGGGGTATAGTGCCGGCAGGTGGAATCGGACCACCACTCTACGGAATATGAGGCCGTGGCTTTACCATTAAGCTACACCGGCATATAACAGTTGAGCAGCTACTCTAAAGTGTACTGTTAAACACTAATAGTTCCTCGATAACCAGACGGTCACTATCAACCCTAGACTGGTGCTCTCGCGTCACGTCCTGCGCCGGATCTTTCCGCTACGAGGCATCCGGATGCCTAGTACTCGGTGACGGACTTGAACCGCCGACATCCTGCTTGTAAGGCAGGCGCCCTCCCAACTGTGCTAACCGAGCATATGGTGGCCCTACCGAATCGAACGGCGGGATTAAGCCCTATTGTCGCGACTTCAACACTAAAGTGCTTGACTAAACTTATCAAATGGCTCGTTACAAACATAGAGAACCAAGGCACCACAATTGATGTTTGCCTTTACCTACACATAGGTGTTTGCTGCTACCAACATTTTGGCGGAAGTGGTTTTCATCCTTCCTAGTCTCCGTAAAGGCTAGCCCCTATTTGGTGGAAAGTGGGAGATTTGAACTCCACTCATTCCGAGATGGCATTTGCGTGCCTACGCTATAGTCTTACGACTTACTGCGGATGCTACCCTGATGCATCAATCACTTCCCACAATATATGATATTAAGGTTCCCAATCTTTAATTTTAATAACAATACTATCATTGTTACCATTGCTTGTAATTTGTTCAAATACATAACTTTTACATTCAATATTATCTAGTGATTTATTAATGTAAACATCTGCATCTAAACATGGACTTTCTGACAAAATTGTTTGAATAAGTTCTCTAACTGTCATAATAGTTCTCCTTAACTTGGGATAAGAGCCGAAGACGGGATTCGGACCCGTGATCTTTCGCTTACCAAGCGACTGCACTACCTCTGTGCTACAACGGCATCAAGCCTTTATAAATGGGTCGTACATGGGCGCAAACTTCTTAATATGATTATGAGTTACTACGCCCATTAATTTTTGCGTCCCATCTTCTTCAAGAAGATAAATATGCGAGGTATCAGAAGTAAATGCTTGTTTACCTTTCGGTCGAGTCATGCGTTTGGCGCATTTTTCAATTAAAGGAATATCAATGGTGTTAAGTTCAATACGCCCATCGGTGCCTACAATAATAAAGATAGGTAATCCATCCCTTAACGCAGGCTTAGAGTCATATAGTTTTCCGCACCAATCTACAAAATATTCTTCGTGAACATCTGTGACGATTAAGTGGGTTTTAAGCATTACTTCCTGCATAATTACTTCCTTTCAAATGAGGCAAAGAATTTTGCAACATCATCATTCATTTTACGATCATGGATGTTTCCACTACAAGGTGCTGGCTCAGACTTATGATTAGGATTCTGTTCGCGCCAACAAGGTAATGAATGTTTTGTTACTTGTTCTTCAGTTGCGAATGACCGATTACAAATAGGACAAATATACATAATGCCTCCATAATAAGTCTCCAGCAGACGACTTGAACGCCTATCTGTTGGTCCGTAGCCAACCGTTCTATCCTTTAGACTAGCCGGAGATGTCCCTATGTCTCTTTTGGGATAGCTACTCAGAGCAAGACGCCTATTACGTAATTAATGCGTTTACCATAGGTAAAGACCATGAGAACTGGGTTCCTTATTCCCTCTTGTACGGCTTTGGTCTAGCGTAAGTGCGCCATAGAGGACTTGAACCTCCACGTCCTTGCGGACACATGGACCTCAACCATGCCTGTCTACCAATTCCAGCAATAGCACATATGGTGCCAGAGGTTGGTGCCGCCCCAACTGTGCTAAAGAGCGCCGCATTTACAGTGCGGTGGGTTTGCTGATTCCCTATACTCTGGCATAAAGTCACTCATAGAGTGACAAGATACTTATAAGTTTCAAATCCTTGTTTATTAATATTCGGCTCTGTTCTCAATCGAATACCATTTCTAATTCCTGCTGATAGTATATCTTTTACAGGAATTACAAACATTTTTTGATCTTGATTAAGGCAAAACAATAAATCAATAGGATGTTTTAAAGCATGATCATACATGCCGCCATCAGTACCGCCAGTACAACGAAAATCTATTGTACCATCTTTACTTCCAGTAGCCTTACATTGAACAGTTTGAAATACTCCATCTTTTTCAACTATAAAATCATACCATTGAGTATCATTTAATGGAACATTTACGGTATATCCATTAGCTCCAAACCAGGCTATACCGAGCGCCATTCCTGCGCGACCCTTATCTTTATTAGTCTCAAATAACATTTTAATCACTCCTATGATTTAAAATATGGCCGGTGTAGGAGCACCTTAATCTCATTGGTCATGACTCCAACGCTACCCATTATATCCCGGCATAAAAGGAGCATTTAGTATTCCGCCTTGTACTTCAACGGTTTACCTGCTAAGTGATTAGGCGCTCCAACCCAACCAAGTTCTCCCCTTGCCCATAGCCGGCCTCCGCAGAACTTTCAACCGCCCCAACTCTTTTTAACGAGGCTATGTCCTCGTTGTGTAGATTCTTACAGGAGTTGCACCTTCTTCTCTCGTCTATTAAACGAGTGCTCTACCTAGTAAGCTATACCTCTATTGGAGAGGTAGAATGAAGAATCTACAAAGATGACCACTCGCGTCCCACCGCCCTGTTTCATGCGCCTAAGCCTTGTCCGTCATCTAAGTACCCCACACAGGAATCGAACCCGCATCCTACGGTCCGTAGCCGTATGCTCTATCCGTTGAGCTAATGGGGTATAAGTGCACAATAAAGGACTTGAACCTTCACGCGCTTTCGCGCACTAGCTCCTTAGGCTAGCGTGTCTACCATTCCACCAATCGTGCATGAGCCTACAGACGGATTCGAACCGCCATACGAGCCTTACGAAGACCCAGTACTGCCGTTGTACGATGCAGGCTTACTCTTCGTCATAACGAACATATTGAAGGAGTTCTTCAATTTTATCCGCAATGTCATCAACCAAGGTTTGAATATTCTCTGGCATACTTTCAAAATCATCACTCTGTCCGATCTCCCAAGCGAGATCAAGTGCTTTCTCAAAAGTACTCAGTTCTTCATTAGTCATATCAACTTCTGTTACCTGCTTAGAATAACTTCTTGCGTACATACTTAACTCCTTAGAATTTTATTTCTTTTCCCTTGGTACATATAAATTATAATATAATTTTAAAAAAAAGTCAAATATTATTTTTGAAAAATTTCAATTAAAATTGCGATTATGAGCAAAATCGCTATAAGAATTAGCGCCCAGTCACTTTCTAATATAGTCTCTAAAAGTGCATCCATACCAATCACTCCTATATATTAAAAAAGTCCCCTAAGTTTTCGACTTTTGGGGAGTTGGTCGCATTGTGTTTGTCAAGTATGGTGAGAGCCATTGGTGCCCAAAGCCGGACTCGAACCGGCACGCTTATCCAAGCATATGATTTTAAGTCATAGGTGTCTACCATTCCACCACTTGGGCATAAAAGGAAATTAGGATGTTGTTCGGCGCGCTACAGGTCGAGTATTAAGTCAAATAACCTAAGTCATGACTCCTAATTTCCTGAGTCCGTGCTTACAAGTCACGGCAATGATAGTGTATAACCTTCAACTTAACTATCTTCAAGGTCTATAGCCCTCAAGTTCTTACCATTGTAACCTACTTTCTTTTTCAGTTGGAAGGTTCTTTCTTATATACCGCTAGAAATGCTGAAGAAAGCGGTGCCCCCAAGGTACGCATACTCGATCGTGGTAGAGGCGCTGGCAGGTCTATTTTTTTATCCGTTTCATCTGGTAGAACCTAAATCATTCTCGCAAGAATGACTTGGCAACGGCGTATACTACCAAAACCATTTGTCGATTAAGTTCTAGGCGCGACTTGTATCGTTAGCTTGGAAAGTCAGGATTGCTGATGCGCCTGCGGACGATTCCTTCCTTCCGGAAGGACCAAATTTCTTTGGTTCTCACTCCTTGAACTTTAAATTGCACTTTACTTCGCTTCTTTATATACCGTTTTCCGCTATTGCCACATATCATCCTAAGATGCCGGTGGTAGTTGAAGTGCTAAATCCGTGTTAACGGTCACGAGCCTAATTTATATACCGCGTAGTCGTAAGGCGGTATGTACCCTATCCGAGAATCGAACTCGGCACCACGGCTTGAGAGGCCGTTGGCTTAGCCGCCTGCCCCATAGGGCAAAACGGCTGCTGAAGTATGTAGCTAACGCGCGCCGGAACACGAATAGCTTACCTATTAGCATCTAACATAGAATGTATAAACCCGTTAGATAGGTTGGTACCCCGCCCGGGAGTCGAACCCGGTACTCTGGCTTGAAGGGCCAACGGCTTAGACCGGCTGCCCCGCGGAGCATATGGCTTTAGGTCAGCCAACCGCACATCCGTTTAGGCTCTTATTTGCTATCGAGCGAGCGGCCCCAGTAGGGTTCGAACCTACGACCTTCTGCTTAACAGGCAGCAGCTCAGCCAACCGAGCTCTAGGGCCACATCCCACTCCGAAGAGCGGGGTGTTCTTTTTGTTCTTGTCAGTGTAAGGGGAGGTGCTCTTCTCTTCCTTACATAAATATTATACTATAATTTTTATTTAATGTCAAATATTAAATTTTTACGGTTTACCTGGGTGTACAGGATGTGGCTTATGAGGATTTCCATGACCTGGGTCATGGTCACATCCGCCACCGCCGCCAAGACCAATGCCCATGTCACCATGTTGATGTGGACTGGTACTAGAAGCAATTACATTTTCTGCATAATCAAAGACTAGCTTTTCAGCCTGAGGTTTAGTATATGCCTTCATATCAAACACCTCTTACTTCTTGCCGCCGAAGAACCAGGGCCACCATGGCCACCAACCCCAGCCGCCGTTTCCGCCACCCTGATTCCCGCCATGCTCACAGCCACTTGGGGTACCAGAAGCTACAACATTCTCTTCATAGTTGAACTCAACCTTTTCAGCAATCGGCTTTACATACTTCTTCATTCGTATCTCCTCCATAATAAATTTTTGGAATTTCTTCAAGATATATATCATGCGCGAAGCGCAAGATATTTATTGGGAAAGGAATTTTATTTCTATATTTAATGCACTTTTTAATATAGGCATTTCCTACTAATAATTTGTTTGGGTTAATTTCTTTTTTGTAGTGAAGGTAAAAGAGACTAGCGCCACACCACGCATCTTCCATATATTTTGGCCGCTCTGCCACGATTCTTATAAACCAGTAGTACAAAGCAACAGCTATTTCATGTATTTCTTCTTCTACATCAACGCCGTTTAAGCGGCACATATCAATACAATAGGCACTTGCGACAGATAGTGACCAAGTTTGCCATTTATATAACATTTCTTGATTATCTTTTTGTGTTAGGGAATTTTCCTCTTTAATCCAGTTTATTACTGGAATATCTATAAACAAGAATGGTTTATTTTCTGTCTTTGTACATAATCTACAAGTACGGTTAAAACCAATATCTTCATTCATCCAAGATGTTCCGCATGGAAATGTAATTCTATATTTTTCAATAAATTCTCGCTTATAGATCTTCCCATGCATTCTATTATCAGTTTCTTTTGTTACTTCACCATTATAATAATAAGAAAACTGAATAACATTTTCTTCTGGATTATCTTCAACCGTTTCTAAAATAGTCTGTTGAACTTCCCATGACACGAAGGTATCTCCAGCATCAATAAACATTATATAAGGGTTTGAAGTTTTCATTATGCCCCATTGGCGCGCATAGCCAGGGCCTTCATTCTGATTATATCTAAAAACTTGATCTGCCGTAGGATTGACCGGTATCTTATCAGAATGGTCATCTATTATTGTCACATAAAAGATATTATGGTCAATAGAAGCAAGAGTACGCTCCAAACCTTCGGGATTGTTATAATAGGGAATTATGAGATCAATCATTTTTTATCTCCTGTATAAAGCGATTTATATTGACTTTTGGTGCGGCCGGACTTGTCCATTGTAAATAGGTAGACATACGCTTGTGAAATGCTTCTTGCAGATCAGTTTCATTTATCTTTTCATATGTCTTATATACATTGTTATAATAACGTTTTAAAATTTGTTTATTATAATCTAATAACTCCGGACACTCTTTTGCACACTTTAGATATTCTAAATATAATTGCGCCATGAAGTTAGTTACTTTTTTAGATACATACGGCGGGAAAATAGCATTTTTTCGCGCGCAAGCAACTACATATTCATAATTATACACAATTCCTTTGATAATCTTTAGATGTGGATTGGTGTGCATAATAGAGGATGCATCATATGTACGTTGATATACACAGAATGGACTATTATATATATGAGATAGTCGCTCATCACTTTTTATTTGAATCATATTCAAATAGCATAACTGCATGAAACTTAAATCTTCACCACAATAAGATCTATCTGGGTCAGTAGGGAATCTTATATTATATAACTCTAAGAATTCACGTTGGAAACAACTACCATGTAAAGACCATGTGTCATTTGTATATGTTTCATTTGTTTCTTCATTATGCCATCCCCAAGAGAAAATATAGGCATCAGAACTACACTTAATAGTATTAAGAATCTTATGAAGCATATTGGGTTTGATATAATCGCCAGCGTCCATAAACATAATATATGGAGATGTCGTATGATCAATACCATACTGCCTTGCGGCGCCAGGGCCGCCGTTCTTTTCTACTTTTAAAAATTCTACTTTAGGGAATAATGATTTAGCCTTACTTAAATCAGTATTGGTTGAACAATCATCTACTACAACTATTTTTAGCAGGAGACTTGGATAATAAATTGATTTAAGACTTGTGATTAATCCTTCCTCATTATTATAATGTGGAATAATTATAACTAATTCATATGATTCAGATTTGCCGCGTTCAACTTTTATTTCTCTATACTTATTAACAATAGGGAAAGTTTGCCATTTAGGAGTGTAGGCAAAATGTTGAATTTTTGTTCGGAAAGTATTCGCTGTTTTTATTGTATACCAATTAGCATTGAAAGCATCTCCTAATATTAGGATTTTACCTTGACAACCTTGGTTAATACAACTTTGTTCTGCTTCTAAATAGTAGTAAGTATTTAGATTATGCAGAAGTTCTTCGTCCTTACCATCCGCGCGCCATTTTGCTAAATTTAACATAGCTACACCCATATTTATATAAGAGAAAGTATCAGTACTCTTCTTATATTCTGGTACGCCCGCGAGATAGTAGTCAGTTAAATCTAAATCCCATAGATCAGATATATCATCTTTTACTATTGTATCATTGTCAATAGTAAGTATGCGATCTAAATGCGGGAAAATTTTACTGAATACAACACGAAGTAAGACCATATAACTGCATCTATTTTTCATGTTGGGGCAAGTTTCTGGTTTAAACCATAATTGCTGACTTACATTAATACATTCAACTTCCGGCGGCAATTCATATGGAAACTCATCATCTTCAATTAAGAAGTAAATCTTTTCCACATTGGAGTGAATTAGGAGTGATTTCATAGATGGAATCATATCCTAATATACGTTGCGAGTTCCGCAATATACTGCTGCTCTCATAATATCCTCCACTATACATAAAATAAGCGGCATATTTCTATGTCGCTGAAAAACTAGACAGACTTATCTTCCCGGAGCCGACCCGGTGCCTTTATGCAATCCAAATTCACATTTTAAAGAAAAAGTTGCTGACCTGTCTGCGGCTAATTGCATGGGTGGGAATCGAACCCACATCTATAGGTTATGAGCCTATTATCCTGAGCCTTTAGACGACCTTGCGATAAAAACTAGACTGACTATATACGCGCTCTTCCATTGAGCTAATTGGGGATAGTCCCCAACCCAGGATTCGAACCTGGAACCTCGTGCTCCTAATGCAAAAAGAACGGATTGCTGACCAGTCTAAAAGCGATTCTGATGGGATTCGAACCCACGATCTCCTACGTGACAGGCAGGCGCATTAAGCCAACTATGCTACAGAACCATAAAACTAGACACCCTCATAATAGTACGCCGCTCTACCAAGCTGAGCTACTGCCCCATTGGTGGGGCAGGATTGGATTTGAACCAACGACACGCGGATTTTCAGTCAAAGCGAGTAAAATTGCTGATGTGTCTAAAGAGCGGCTAACGAGATTCGAACTCGTGACACTCATAATTTACTATATTCAAATACTTTTTCAAATGGATAATCTTTAGTTAAATGCATTGTAGCACTCCATTTTTTAGGTTCATCGCGCCGAAAGTAGATTTCTGTTTTAAATACCTCTTCGACTCTTATACAATATACTTCATCATAAATAGGGCTATAAAGTAGAAAAATATCTATATCATCTTTAGTATATCTTTGTAATGAACCATCTCTTTTCGTAGAACTTGTTTTAAAAATCATACGACCTTCTTGTTCTACCATTGAGGTTTTTACCTGCGCTCTTAAACATTTACCATTAACTACAAGAATTAAATCAATTCTATTTCCATCACCAAATGGTTGAAATACAGAAATACCATTTTGTAAACATTTTTCAATTACTTTTAATTCACCTAAATTACCTAATTCTGTAGTTGTCATATTATCCTCATTTATAATCTCTAGCGTGAAATGGTAATCCATAGTATTTGCACCATTTTCGTACCGCATTATCTCCTACTCCAAACATTCGACCAACAGCACAAAAACTATTATGTTTCAATAAATCATATAATTCTTCTTTAGTTGGCCTTTCACATTTTCTTGTGGACCTACTATAGCATTTATGACATAAACCAGTACGCGTTTGATTACCAATAATTATACCACATTCTTTACAATAAGTAATTTTCTGAATACTTTGCATTGGTTGTTCTGACACATTATATCCATTCGGAGTTAAACTATTATATGTTTGAATATAATATGCTTCTCGTTCATTTAACTCCTCTAACGAACATTCTTCTAAAATAGTCAGAGTAAATACTTCTAATCCATATTTTCTCATACTCAAATATAAAGGTTTATGATAACAATTATTATTTGGATCAAAAGCACGCGTCTTATGTTCTGCCCATCGACGATTTATATCATTTGACTAGCCAATATAAATTTTACCTGTTACTTCGTTTTTAATCTAATAAATACCACAATGTTTCATATCTATCACTCCTATGATAAATTATTTTATATAAGGCCGGTGTAGGAGCACCTTAAACTCGTTGCTTCGAATCAACGCTACCCTGAGAGTGGGTGAAGGTAATCGAAACCTCATCACTGAATTGGCAATCCAGCGCACTAACCGTTGTGCTACACCCACATATAAAATGCCCTACTCCGAACTTTGTATCGGTACGCCGCATATGGAATTGAACCATTTATTCCAGTTAGCTTTACCGGCGAGGAACTCCATTCCTCCCTACGGTTTTCGGGCGATGAAACTAAGCGCGTAAACATTGCACTCCCATTGTGCGATACGTCAGATTTTATGGTTGACATAATAAGATTCGAACTTATAACAGATGTGTTAGTTGCTGCTCGCGCTTAAAGTACTCCACCAGGGACTCGAACCCATGAACCAACCGGATATAAGCCGGGTGCTCGACCGATTGAGCTTGTGGAGCATTATACTTCGGGAAAATACTCTTCAACAGTTTTGGGATGATACCCAATAAGTAATACAAACTTTTTAAGTTCTTCGATGAACTCATCAAAGTCCATGCCCTCAGAATCAAACTCCATAGTATAGGTCTGAGGAATGAAATGATCATCGCCATATTCGTATTTAAGAGTAATCTTCTGCATACTTATTTCCCTTTCTTACATAAATATTATAACAGAATTTTTATAAAAAGTCAAATATTAGGAAAAGAAATTATCAACCGTATCGGTATCATAACCAACTGAAGCCATAAAGTCATAAAAGGCTTCACATACATCAGTGCAATTAACACCTTCATT
>Ga0310786_10010540_pt1 | contig 11605 bp, 17 predicted proteins | sample AusTroGonzalo_MG_FD_203881 | JGI IMG/M metagenome (GOLD analysis project Ga0310786, IMG submission 203881) | Bovine rumen microbial communities from tropical cattle in Woodstock, Queensland, Australia - Gonzalo_03 (v2) (version 2) | ecosystem: Host-associated > Mammals > Digestive system >... | reverse complement strand
TCAGGATTTGATGAACGAACTTGCAAAACTCAAACGTGAGAAAGACAAGGCCGCTTCGGAAGCCGCTGACTTCAAGAAGAAGTACCGTGAAAGTCTTTCAGAGGTTGAGAAAGCAAGCATGGAAAAAGCTGAAAAGGAAGCCGCAAGGGATGAGGAACTTACACGTTTAAGACGTGAAGTGACAATTCACAACATGGAAAAAACCTATATGCAGCTTGGCTTTACTTCTGATGAAGCTTCGAGAATGGCTATTGCCGAGACAGACGGCGACCAGGAAGCGAAGATCAAGATTCTCTCCGAGGTGGATGGACGCAAAAAGAAACAGTTAGAGCAGGAATTTTGGGCTTCCCGTCCTGACGTGAACATTGGTGGTGCTTCTGGAACTTCGTACACCAAAGAGCAGTTTGAAAGCATGGACATATATGCCCGTAACAAGCTGTTTGAGGAGAATCCGGCGGAATACAACCGCCTGATGAAACTTTAAACCACATCAAATCAAAGAAAGGAAACAAAAAAATGGCAGCAGGAGTTAATGCAACATTACTCACCAACATGGTGAACCCCCAGGTGCTTGCTGACTTCATAGATAAGAAGTTAGTAAACGCTATCAGACTTTCACCTCTTGCGAGAATAGATGATACTCTCGTAGGCAGGCCTGGCGATACAATAACCCTTCCTTCATTCAACTACATCGGCGATGCAACCGCTGTTAGCGAAGGTCAGGACATTTCAATCGCAAAGCTTACAACCAACACCACAACTGTAACCGTATCTAAGATCGGTAAGGCTGTTGAGATTTCCGATGAGGCAATTCTCGCAGGCGCAGGCAATGTTATGAATGAGGCTTCTTCACAGATACTTACCGCTATCAACAGCGGCGTTGAGAACGCTCTTATCGCTAACATGGCTTCCAACGTAACAATGTCAGAAGACGTTGCTGCTGACGCTGATGCAGCAGATGCTATCGCAGATGCTCTTACAGATTTCGGTGAGGACATCGACGGTGAGAAGGTTATCGTTATCCCGCCTTCATTCTACGCACGTCTGCGTAAGACCGATGGATGGATTCCCAACACCGAACTCGGTGCGAACATGATCGTTCGTGGCGTTGTTGGTATGGTACATGGATGCCAGATAATCACATCTAACAGAATGTCTGTTAACAACGATGGCATTATCACCAACACAGCATACATCATCAAGCCTGGTGCGCTTGCAATCTACCACAAGAGAAATACTCTTGTTGAGTATGATCGTGACATCCTGTCAGAAATGAATTACATCAAGGGCAGCAACATCTTCGCTCCTTATGTATACGACAAGAGTAAGATCATAAAGCTGAATCTTGCAAACCCTACGTAGCTCTCACCGTTAACGGTATGGACGGTGGGAGTGTATTCGAAGTACCGGTAAGCAGTTTACAGAGTGATGTATCCGTAAGCGGCAAGGCTATAACGGGTACATTAAAGTATCTGTCAGGCAGCAATGCAATCACCAACGTATGGGGACCTGGTAACTTCCTTGCTATACAGTTCGGTTCAGTACCTTCGGGCGTAACGTCTATAAAGGTTGGTCTGAATCCTTCTGCGGGAAGTGGACTTGTTGAACTTGTAGGTGATCCCGACATGAACGGCATCTTCAAGATTTCCGACAAGGCACATCAGAAACTCGTTGTTGAGATGAATGGTTCAAAGGGCAGAATGAGTCAGGAATATGACCTTTCAGGTCTGACTTGCGAAACTGCATAAGGAGAAAAACTATGGGAATGATGGTGAGACGCAATGTCAAAGCACGAATCCCCCACGAGGAAGTGAGGGCGGTGGAAGCCGCCCCCGCTCCCGTTAAAGTGGAAAAAGAACCCGCAAAAGTGCAGGAAAAAGACGTAACGAGAGAAGAAGTCGAGAAGATGCCTTACTTCGGTTTAAAGTCACTTGCCGCAAAGCATGACATAGATACCGATGGAAAGAAAGCTGCAAAGCTTAAAGAGGAAATAATCGACAAGCTTAACCTTTAAGGAGCAACCATGATAGAAGAGATAATCGCAGAACTGACAACTGAATTAAGGGAAACCGAAGGTGAGAAGTTTAACGAGACTCTTCTTCGCTCAAAGGTAAATAGCGCATATCGCGATATCAAGGCCGCAAAACAGTTTCCTCAAAGCTATAACGATGCAACTATAGAACGCGAGATGGAGAAATACTATTCAAACGTTTTAGGGTTGGCATTATATCGCTACAATAAGATTGGAGCGGAAGGACAGACACAGTTCAGCGAAGATGGTGTGTCTATTCATTATGAGGATGAGAAAGTGTACTACTTCGGAGTATTGCCTTGTGCAAAAAGAGGTAGAGCATGAGAACGGCAAGACGATGCAAACAAAAGATGTTCTATTCGAATATCCATGAAAGTGAACCTATATACGTCACGGATGAAGAAGGTAACGTTGTTTACCGAACTATGCCGGACGGAGAAAGGATTCCCTTAACGGACGGAGAGACAAAAGAGGGCTATGACGAACCCACGGAGTTCTACAACACAATAAGCGGTAATCTCTCTTTGGAAGAGTTGCAGGCTTTTGGTAGTCAGACGAGGGCAATAGCGAGGATAACCTACCATAAAGGTGAATATCCGTTCAGAACGGGAACGCTGATTTGGAAAAACAGCGAAGTAGGACATATTGACGGAGAAGTCGATGAAAACAGCGCAGATTACCGAGTCATGGGGGTACTTGATGAGGGGCAGCACTTCTATCGTGCCATTTTGGAAAAGGCCACGAAGGAGGGTGTATGACGATAGAGATTACTATTCTCATAAGCGTTGTTTCTGTTTCGGCGGCTATCTTTTTCGGCATAAAGGGCGCGAAGAGAGCAGATGTGAACGACATTGAAGAACGAGCAAGAGACAACGCAAAGATAACGGTCAAACTCGACAACTTGCTTGATCTTGTAAATAAGATGCAGGCAGATATGAAAGAACTGTTAAGCCGATTATCCGATGAGGAAAAGGCTACGGAAAAGCTTTCTATCAAGTATGAAGAGTTAGAACGCCGCGTTGTAAAGTTGGAAAACAAATAATGAAAAGAATATACGTTTCGCTGTCGAACAAGTCTATAGAAAATGCCATTAAAGAATTAGAGAAGTACAGAGATGACCTTAAAAAAAAGTTGGAAATCTTTGTTGTTAAACTAATTCAGGCAGGCATTGCTACGGCTGAAATAAACGAGGGCGAATACAAAGGGATGATAACGTTTCGTCCTGCAAACGAATCCGTTTTTCCATTATCAGATGGTGTAGAGGGCATATTAATTGCCACCGATGGAGTGAAACTCATTAAAGAGTGGAAATACCAGGGTGGAATAAAGCAAGCCGAAGTCAGCCCGTTACTGATGGCAGAGTTTGGTAGTGGTTGGCTTTCAAAAGTCCTCGATCCCGTAGAGGGTGTTGGTCAGGGAACATTCCCTGGTGAAAAACACGCTTTTGATGTAGACGGATGGTGGTGGACAACTCCTGATGGAGAAAACCATCACAGTTACGGCGAAGCACCGACATATCCCGTTCATTCTGCATTGTTTGCAATGATGTTTCAAATAGAGAGTATTGCGAGGGAGGTTTTCAATGGCGAGTTGGTATCTTGACATTGAGGCTGAAATATTCAGCACAATAGAATATATGCTTGCCAAAAGAAAAGATGCACCGTACCCGAATCTTGCGTGTACGACATCCAATGAGAATGTTACACCAACAACATTTCCGACACTTCGTTTGTGGCATACATTTAGAGGTAACGGATTTGATTTGGAAAACGATATGGGAAGTATAGATAGTACAATCAATATCAAGGTGTGGACAAACACCAAGAAGAGAGATTGTGAAGCGATACTTGCCGAGGCTGAAAAAGTCATGCGAGAAGTATTCCACTATCGGTGCAACGCATTTCCTTCGGCAGAAATCTCAAATAAAATAGTATCCGGTCAGATGGTATGTAACCGAACGATTGGAACAAGCGATCAGTTAACATAAGGTTTCACATGAAACTTACAACTAAAGGAGGAACATAAAATGGCATTACCTGGCATTTCAACCGTAGGTGTTCTCTTTGGAGCAAAGGTTGGAACAATCGGAACAACCCCGAGTGAGTTCCATCTGCTTCCGAGAATCAACAGCATCGGTGGTATCGCACTTGATACCGAAGAGATAGACGCATCTGCACTCGAAGATGAAATCGAGCAGATGATCGCAGGACGTGCTTCCACGGGCGGCAACGTATCTGTAACTATCAACGTAACAGATGAGACTATTACAGAGTGGGAAGATGTATTCTCAGCTTCCGCAACCGCGACCGCAGCAGGAAAGTCTATCTGCTTCGTAAACTACAATCCCAACAGAGCAAAGATGTTTGCATTTTGGGCGCAGACACCCCCTGCTTTCCCGATGCCCGAAGAGTCACAGAACTCTCTGGAAACCGTAGAGATACAGCTTACTATCAATAAGTATATCGGTCCGGTAACAGCAGTTAAGCCTCTTGACTCGGTGAGCCTGGGGGAATCGTAAGTCCCACAGTTAGTGCCGAGGCTGCTGGGACTTCCGTATACGGCACACTCGTAAGCGACTTGCAGGACGGACTTACAGTTGGCGCAGACGCGATTACGGGTACTTTGAAATACCTTGACACAGGCGATATTGCGGCATATTGGGGCGATGGTAACTTCATGTGTTTGAAGGTATCAGACGTTCCTTTAAGCGCAACTTCCGTAAAGGTTGGTTTAAGACCTACTTATGGCGGACCTGGTGGCACGACTCCTATCGACGATGATAGTGGTCTTGTTGAAATCCTCGGTGATCCTAATATGAACGGTGTATTCATGGTTAACGACAAGGATACACAGAAGTTTATTATAACGGCTACCGATGGCACGGGTTCGGTCAGAAAGGAATACGACTTGTCAGGGCTTGTATGTAACGCATCATAAGTGTTTATGGGGACGGGTAACACCGTCCCCTTTTTTAAGAGAGAAAGGGGATAAACTTTATGAAATTTACAATTAATGGAAAAGAATATGAGGGTGCAAAGTATAGTTACAATACCTCATGTTTACTTGAAGAGATGGGCGTATCCATCGCAGAACTCGCAAAAAAGCCGCAGAGCATTATGAGAGCATACCTTGCAATCAGCGGCGGTATGGAGTTAGAGGAAGCAGGAGATGAGATAGAGCAGCACCTCATTAACGGCGGCGAACTCACAGAGATACAGAATACTTTTGCAAAGGAACTCGCTGAATCGGGTTTTTTCAAGAGTCTGGTGGAGATGTCGAAGAGGGACGAGGACGAATCTCCGAAGAAGAAATAACATATAAGTCCAAAAGAGAAATGTACCGGAAGAAAGTCCTTCCTCAATGTCTTGCTGTAGGTGTAACAGAAGAATACTTTTGGAACGCATACCCTATAGAAATAGAACCGTATTTTGAAGCACAGAGGATACGGCGCAAGATACATGATGAAGAGGCTTACTTTCAAGGATTATATACGATGGAAGCATTTGCTGTTGTTTTAGGTAATGCTTTCAGGAAGAAAAACACAAAACCTCTGGAGTATAGAAAACAGCCGATTCTTCGAGAGGCTGATGAAAAGAATCGACCTCTATCACCAAAAGAAGCGGAAGAAAAAGCAAAACGGGATGCCGATAGGTTATTCCATAGACTCGAAATTGCAAGGTTCAATGCAGAGTTGGCTGAAAAGAGAATGAGCGGTGGGCTATAGTCCACCGCTTTTTTAATATACACACAAAGGAGAAACAAAATGGCTGATATAGATAATCTTCAAATAAGAATATCGGCTTCGGCAACCAACGCAGAGAAAGCGATAAATAAACTTACCGCCGCTCTGCGTAATCTTGGAACAGCGATGGATGGAGTAGGTACGCTTGGTTCATTTAACGCAAGCATGACCCAAACAGCCGTTGTTGTACCTAAAGCGTCTAAAGCCCTTAACTTGTGGTCAAAGAGTGCAAAGCAGGCGCAGAAGTCTACGTTTAACCTTGCGGCGACAATAGGTAAATTCTATGCTACCTATTGGGCTTTCATGCGTGCCGGACAATGGGTAGGATCGTCAATGAAACTCGCCTCTGATTTGGTTGAGGTACAGAACGTTGTAGATAATACCTTCGGAGACATGAAGGACAAAATGGAAGACTTTGCAAAGACTTCCGTTGATGCTCTTGGTATGTCTGAACTCACATCCAAGCAGATAGCAACACGCTTTCAGGCAATGGGTGTTAACATGGGTATACCCAAGTCTGCTATTGAGTCTACGAATGAGTATTTGCAGGCCGCCACAAAGATGGGTGACGGTTCGGGTAAGGCTTATGCAGAGGTAGCACATTCAGTTGCAGATATGTCTTTGAATCTGACAAAGTTGGCAGGCGATATGGCATCGTTCTACAACCAGGATTACAAAGAAGTAGCGCAGGCTTTAGAGTCCATCTACACAGGTCAGGCCAGACCGTTGCGTCGTTTCGGCGTTGACCTCACAGAAGCAAGCCTCAAAAGCTTCGCGTTAAATAATGGTCTTAATGCTAACATTAAAACCATGTCGCAGTATGAGAAAGTGCTTCTTCGTTATGAGTATGTAATGTCTCATACAAACGCGGCTCACGGAGACTTCCAGAGGACAATCGGGACATGGGCTAACCAAATAAAAATCGCGCAGGAGCGTATGATAAAGCTTAAATCCGTTCTCGGTACAATCGGTGTTAACGTGTTTAAGCCGTTGGTAAGACACTTCAATGATGCGATGAACACAATCATCCATTTGGCAGAGTCTACGCTTAACTCCCTCGGAAAGATATTCGGATGGAAAGTCGAAATATCCGATGTCGGTGCGGTAGCGGATGAAACAGACGATATCGCAAGCAATATGGATGATGCCGCAGGCGCAGCCAAGAAAATGAAAGACTATATGCTCGGCATAGACGAGTTGAATGTCTTTAACGCTGACGATGGTAAAGGCGGCGGCGGTGGTGGCGGTGGCGGCGGTGATGCCGCTATTGAACCTTCTGTTAAGTGGGAAGAAACCGAAAAAGGCTATGAGTCCATATATGACACACTGTATAAACTTGGCAAGAGAATAGGCGAAATAGAAAAAGAATGGTTACAGAGCATTAAATGGGACGAGATATATGCTAAAGCCGAGAAGTTTGGCAAAGGCTTGGCATCGTTCCTGAATGGCTATCTGTCAGATGCAGAGTTGTTCTACGAAAAAGGACGCTTTGTTGCAAATACCATTAACACTATTGCTCATGCTTTAAAGGCGTTTGCGGAAGAGTTCAATGGCTATCAGCTTGGCGTTGATATTGGATCATGGATAAACGGATTAACCACAAATATTGATTGGATTACTGTTCAGAAGGCGGCAAAGCTTTTAGCCGAAGACCTGGCTCAAACAATAAACGGTGCAGTTGAAACTACCGATTGGACAAGAGTAGGTAAAACAATAGCGCAGGGCTTAAATACAGCGGTAACATTTCTCCATACTTTTATAACAAAAACAAATTGGGGAAAGATTGGAAACGCTATCGGAGAGATCATAAATGGATTTGTAAGAAACTTCGATGCAAAGAAAGCGGCAGATACCGTAGCGGCCGCTCTCCGTGGAGCATTTGCGCTTGTTAATAATCTGCTGAAAACTACAGACTTTTATGCTATCGGCAAAAAGATAGGTGAGTTCCTTGCAGGAATCAATATCTTTGAGTATGTCGATGATATAGCGAAGATGCTGTGGAATCTGTTGAAAGCTTCGTTCCAAGTTCTTGCAGGCATGATAAAGGAAGCACCGTTTGAAACTGCACTCCTTGCAGGCTTCGGGCTTTTTAAGCTGTTTAATGTCAGCAACATAATAGGAGTAAAGCTTGGTAATGCAATATTGACCGCTATGGGCGGTACTCCTATAACTAATGCCGTTGCAACCGGAGCAAACGCAGTAGGTGGTTCTTTCGGAAGTCAGTTTGCAAAGCAAGCTTCTACTTTAGGAATATCGAAGCTGACAACATTCCTTACTACCGATTTAGGCACGCTTGCATCTAATGCAGGATTGCTCGGCAAGGCAGGATTAGTCGGTGTAGGTGTTGCGGCGGCTGTACTTGCAGGAGTCACGGGTTATGAGATAGGGAATAAGATAGGCAGGGCATTATTCCCCGACTCGGCAGAATACTATGATATGAGTGCAAAAGAAATCGTTGGCTATATCATAGAGAACTTTAAAGAAATCCCCGAAGGCGTTAAAGAAATGACGAGCGTGGGATTTGATGAAACCAAGAGGTTCTTTGACAACATAGGAACGGTAAGTCAGGGCTTTGTTATTGCTGAATTGTATAAACTCGGAGAGTTAGAGGGCGAAAATGACGAGTTTATTCGTCATCTTACCGACTTATACAACACTACGGATGTAACCTGGCAGCAGATAAAGAATGACATTCTTGCAGGAAAGATAGAGATAGATGCGTCAGGCTTTGATGCTATAAAGACAGCGTTGGAAGAAACGGGTGCTTCTGCATCAGAAGTAAGCGCGGCAATATCTTATCTCAAAAATGCACAGCAGGAATACTACGATGGATTTGATGCGTGGTTAAATGCTGAAACCTCATATAAGAACGCCATAGATGTAGGTGCTATATCGAGAGAGTACGCATATCAGATGTATCTGCGGGATAAAGAAGCTAAAGAAGCAGAAACTTCTGCGGCAGAAGGACTTACAACTACGCAGGACACCCTCACCGAGTCAACAGAGGGTCTGAATACAGCAATAAACAATCAGACCGAAGAACTCAATGCACTTGTTGAGCAGTATGCGAGTGGCGAGATTACCTTTGACGAGTATATTACAAAGTCAACCGAGTTACAGACAGAGATGGATAATCTCACCGAATCCACTCAAAAGACGAGTTCTTCGCTTGCAGGCGTACCGAGTTACCTTACCGATGTTGTCGGTGCGATGAATGAAACAACAGAGGTTACGGCATCAGCGCAGGAAGAGTCCGAGAAATTCCAGAGTTTATGGACGGACTACAAGATAACCAACGTAGATATATCTCAATTAAAAGAGATCAATACTGTGTTGCAGGAGATAAACACCTCGTCCACGAACTTGGTCGGTGTATTTGAGGGTAATTTCAATGCTATATTCACTCACTTGCAGACAAAGCTTGGTGAAGCGAAAGCAGAGATAACAACGTTTGATACAGAGTTAAACGAAACCCTCAATACGTTGTTCAACGAAACGTTGCCTACAGATTTTGAAACAACAAGCACTACTATTACAACGTTCCTGGAAGATACGTCACAGAGTATCACGAATTTCAGCGATGAACTCGGAAAGAAGATAGACACGCTGTTCGATGATACAATGCCAACTAAATTCGAAACGTTGGGTGGCGACTTTGAGACTATGCTTACCACAAACGAGGAAACCCTTACGGGTTCGCTTGGTAATGTAGAAACTGCGGTAGGCGACAGCATAACAAACGTTCAGAAGAAGTTTGAAGACTTCCTGAAATGGTTTGAAAAGAACATTATCTCGAAGACGAAAGGCGAGTATTGGACGAAAGCTTTAAGCGGAGTTTCCGGTGCTTTTGAAACCACCTTCCGTGGTGTGGCGAACAGTATCGCTACTATAATGAACTCCTTAATAGAGCAGATTAATGCTTCTATGAACGTTAAATGGGATAACTTGGTAGTGAACGGGCAGACAGTATTAGCCGCAGGGCAGGCAAAGTTATTCGAGATATCACCTATACCGATGTATGAACGCGGTGGTTTCCCCGAAGATGGTCTGTTCTATGCAAACCATAACGAGATGGTCGGATCGTTCTCAAATGGAAAGACAGCGGTAGCCAACAACGAGCAGATTGTTGCGGGCATCCGTGAGGGTGTTGCAGAGGCAATGTCCGAAGTTGTGTTCAATATGCTGAATCCTTATTTGTCAGACATAGCACAGAGTAGCCGTGAGACGGCAAACAAAGACTTCTCCGTAAACCTCGGAGATAGAGACATAGCAATGGCCGCAAACAGAGGTCAGAGCCTTGTCGGAATGAGTATCATAAGTTGAAAAGAGACCCCTTCGGGGGTCTTTTTTTGTATTTTTAAAGTGCAATAAAGTGCTTGACAATATAAGTGTACACCTATATAATAAAAATTACTTTGAAGTACATATCATTAAAAGAAAGGGGTGTAAAAATGAAATTTATAGTTACAATGAGTGACCTTCAAAAAGACGAGGCAATAAAGATGGAAATAGAAGCAAAAAGTGTTTTTGACGCGATCAACATTGCCGCAAAAGAAATCGAAAACCCAGAAGAGACCGAGCTTATTGAAGCATATCCTGTTAGACAAGCAAATGGGTAAAAAAATGAACGAGGCACAAAAGAGAGCGCAGCAGAAATACGACAAAACAAATACAATACAGATACATTTGAAATTGAATAAAAAAACCGATAACGATATCATAAAACGATTAGAAAATGTAGACAGCAAACAAGGTTACATAAAAAAACTGATACGTCGTGATATAAAGTGAAATTAGCCGCCACGTTCCTGTGGCGGTTTTTATTGCCTAAAGATATACGAAAATCATACCTTTTCTTTATTTCACTTCATAGGCATATCTCTTATCCTTAAATCATAAGGAGAAGAAGATATGTATAGATATGCAAACCCGAATCCAATAGGTAAGGTCACGGACGATTGTTTAGTCCGTACTCTTTCAATTATCATGGATATTCCATGGGAAAAGGCTTACATGGATTTATGCAATCGTGGTCTGATGATTTACGATATGCCTAATCAGGATGCAACTCTATCTCTTTATCTCCGTGAAAAGGGCTATACAAGGCACATAATCCCTAACGAGTGTAGCGTATGTTACACGGTGGCAGACTTTGCGAGAGAGTATCCCGAAGGAAAGTATGTTGTACTCACTTCCGGTCACGCAATTCCTGTTATAGATGGCGACTATTATGATGCCGTTGATAGTGGACGAGACATTCCTATGTACTATTGGAAGAAAGAGAGGTAAGTTATGATCCCTAATTACGCAGATTACTTACAATGGGTGCAACAGCAGAATATGATGCAGAATCCCACTCCGCAGGGCGGTCAGCCGTTAGTTGCTTTTGTGGCAAATAAAACAGCGGCAGACTTGTTTAATGTTAATCCTGGACAAGAGGCGGTTCTAATTGACATGGATATGCCGTATGTATATAGAAAAGCAAGAACACCGGACAATAAACTACAGCCTTTGGGATGGTTCGATTTAGTTCCTCATAAGGAAGAAGCTGTCAAAGAGGAAGAGTTAAGTGAAAAGTATGTCAAACGAGAAGATTTGGACAAGATCATATCGGATGAAGTTGAAAAGCGTATGTCAGAGGTATTTACAAAGAGTCGAAAGAAAGGAGCAGATGAATGAATCCTTTATTCGGAAACAGATACGGTATAGGCGATGTGTTGAGATTATACAAGCAGGCAAAACAGAACCCGTCAATGGTAGGTGACTTGCTCGTACAGAACGGACGTATAGATCAGACACAGTTGGAAGCAATGAAAGGCATGAACCCGCAG
>Ga0310786_10010539_pt1 | contig 11605 bp, 5 predicted proteins | sample AusTroGonzalo_MG_FD_203881 | JGI IMG/M metagenome (GOLD analysis project Ga0310786, IMG submission 203881) | Bovine rumen microbial communities from tropical cattle in Woodstock, Queensland, Australia - Gonzalo_03 (v2) (version 2) | ecosystem: Host-associated > Mammals > Digestive system >... | reverse complement strand
TCGCAACCCGAGGCGTTGGTGAAGGTATGGGTGGGCGCAACTTCAGGAGTCTCGGTGTAGGTTGTGCCATACCAAGTGAATGAGTTACATGCAAAAGCAGTGGTATCACCCGTGTTGCTATGACCAATGGTCAAGTTAAGTGTCACCACAGAATCGCAACCCGAGGCGTTGGTAAAAATATGGGTGGGCGCTTCTTCAGGAGTCTCGGTATAGGTCGTACCATACCAGGTAAATGAGTTACATGCGAAGGCAGTGGTGTCACCCGTGTTGCTGTGTCCGATGGTTAAATGCAGTGTCACCACAGAGTCGCATCCCGATGCATTGGTGAAAACATGGGTGGGAGCTTCTTCCGGAGTCTCGGTATAGGTCGTGCCATACCAAGTGAATGAGTCACATGAGAAGACAGTGGTATCTCCCGTATTGCTGTGTCCAATGGTCAGGTGCAGTGTCACCACAGAGTCGCAACCCGAGGCGTTGGTGAAGGTATGGGTGGGCGCAACTTCAGGAGTCTCGGTGTAGGTTGTGCCATACCAAGTGAATGAGTTACATGCAAAAGCAGTGGTATCACCCGTGTTGCTATGACCAACGGTTAAGTGCAGGGTCACCACAGAGTCACAACCCGAGGCATTGGTGAAGGTATGGGTCGGAGCAACTTCCGGAGTCTCCGTGTAGGTTGTGCCATACCAAGTGAATGAGTTACATGCGAAGACAGTGGTATCTCCCGTATTGCTGTGTCCGATGGTCAGGTTCAGTGTCACCACAGAATCGCAACCCGATGCATTGGTGAAAATATGGGTGGGCGCAACTTCCGGAGTCTCGGTGTAGGTTGTGCCATACCAAGTGAATGAGTTACATGCGAAAGCAGTAGTATCGCCCGTGTTGCTATGACCGACGGTCAGGTGCAGTGTCACCACAGAGTCGCATCCCGAGGCGTTGGCAAAGGTATGGGTGGGCGCAACTTCCGGAGTCTCGGTGTAGGTCGTTCCATACCACGTAAATGAGTTGCAAGCAAAGGCGGTGGTGTCACCCGTGTCACTATGACCGATGGTCAGGTGTAAAGTCACAAGTGAGTCACAACCGTTTACATTAGTCTGATATAACTGATAAGTACCAGAGGAGGTATAGGTGTTGCCGTGCCAGGTGAAATTGTCGCAGGCAAAGGCGGTAGTATCTCCGTAAGTAGTACTGTTGACGGTCAGATGCAAGGTAACAAGTGAGTCACAGCCAGCCGCATTAACCAGATGGTATGTCGGCGTGTCGGTGCTTGACGTGTACAGGATTCCGTCTATCCATCGGAGACTGTCACATACCACCCTATTGTCAATACCAGTACTCGAATAGTTCACCGTCAAATGCAAAGTCACCACAGAGTCGCCACCCTGTGCATTGATAAATGTATGGGTCAGGTTATCACAGGACTGCGTAATACCCACATGCTCATACCAGTCGAAACTGTCGCAAGCAACGGCGAAGGTGTCATTGAAGGAGGTATAATACACCGTCAGATGCAGTGTTACAATAGAGTCACACCCAACAGCATTGGTAAAAGTATGCGTCAGGTTATCACAAGACTTGGTTATGTTCTTATGTTCGTACCAATCGAAACGGTCGAATGCAGTGGCGAAAGTGTCACTGTAGGAGGTGTAATTCACCGTCAAGTGTAGCGTCACCACAGAGTCGCAACCCGCCGCGTTGGTCAAGGTATAGGTCGGTGTATTGGTGCTTGAGGTGTATAGAATTCCGTCTATCCATCGGAGGCTGTCGCATACCGTTTGCTCGTCAACACCCGTGTTGGAGTGGTTCACTGTTAAATTCAGCGTTACCACGGAGTCACAACCCGCTGCATTGGTCAGCGTGTAGGTCGGTGTATTGGTGCTTGATGTGTACAGGATTCCGTCTATCCAACGGAGACTATCGCATACCGTCTGTTCGTCAACACCTGTATTGGAGTGGTTCACTGTCAAATTTAGGGTTACCACAGAGTCACAGCCCACCGCATTGGTCAGCGTATAGGTCGGCGTATTAGTGCTTGATGTATAAAGAAATCCATCTATCCAACGGAGGCTGTCGCATACCGTATGTTCATCAACACCTGTGTTGGAATAGTTCACCGTCAGATGCAAGGTCACAATCGAGTCACAACCCGCTTCGTTGGTGAAAACATGGGTCAAATACTCACAGGATTGGGTAATACCCACATGTTCGTACCAGTCAAAGCTATCGCACGCAATGGCAGAGGTATCTCCGTAAGTGGTGTTATTCACTGTCAAATGCAAGGTGACAATCGAGTCACAACCCGCTTCATTGGTGAAAACATGGGTCAAATTCTCACAGGACTGGGTGATACCCACATGCTCGTACCAGTCGAAGCTATCACAGGCAATAGCAGAGGTGTCACCGTAAGTGGTGTTATTCACTGTCAGATGCAAAGTAACAATCGAGTCACAGCCCGCTTCGTTGGTGAAAACATGGGTCAAATTCTCACAGGACTGGGTGATACCCACATGCTCGTACCAGTTGAAGCTGTCGCAAGCGATGACGGCGGTATCACCGTAGGTAGTATAATTCACCGTCAGGTGCAAAGTGACAACTGAGTCGCAGCCATCAGCATTCATAAACGTGTTGGTATAATCACCGGTTTGAGTATAGGTATGACCATTCCAAGTATAAAAATCACATGTATCAAGTATGATTTCAACCGTTTGATAAACACAGCCTGAATTAGGCACACTATAAAAATCAGACTCATAGCATCCCATATCCACCGTATCACGCTTGATACGAGTAATGCCATCCAAATCGAAAATGTCTGTCACCAACTCATTTCCACCTCTGTTGACACATACCGAGCCCTCCTGCAGATGCCAGTCCACAAGAGCCGTGGTATCGGCATCGCCAGCAATGACTGACGGGCTGACAAACATCGGATTATTGTAGAGGTCTCCCAGTGCGATATTTCCCTCTCCTACATAGCCACCTTCAACAGCGGAAAAATCAACATTCAAGTCCGTTCCTGCGATATTATCGGACAAAGTCAGACCTTTTTTATTGCCCCAAACGATACAATTGACAAGATTTCCGCCATTGCCATACACTCCACATCCGGCTTCTTCTGCCAGATTCTTAACTATTGTAGAATTTATCGCTTCAAAATCTGAATGGTTCACATACAATCCACCGCCATTATGCAATGCTTCATTATTGGAAATCAAGCAATTATATACTGCAGATTGATTTTCCGCATATATACCACCTCCATTGCCAGCCTTGTTATGGCTTATTTTACAATGACTCAAAATGCCGTTTGTACGAAGATAAGCCCCCGCACCGTTTCCTTCCACACGGCCATTCTGAATGGTGAAACCGTCCCAACAAGTCATCTTATTGAAGGATGACGGCTGGTATAAAACTCTTCGGGACTGCTGGCCATCGAGAATGGTAACATTGGCTACCAAGTCACGCTGACTCAAGTTGTAATTTGCCGGTTCGTTGCCAGCAAAACCGCCATACACGTTAACCGCTTTCGGCATCACAAAAGCATTGGCTGAGACCAGAGAGGTATCGCCATAATAAGTACCGGCTGCCACCCATAGCTGAATAGAATCAAGATATGAGGCCGTTTGCAAAGCAACCTGCAAATCTGTCATGGCATTCTCCCATGAAGAGCCGCTACCATCACCTTCCGCATCCGTTTTCACATACATAATATGGTCTGAATAGACTGCGGGAAGATCGATCACCATTACCTTGTTAAACAATATCTGCCAGAACTGTCCCTCGTATGAAAATTTCAATTTAACTGACGTCTCACCCACCAGCGACAACAAATCGACATTGGCCGCTGTGGACACCCATGCCTCAAACGAGCCATATTGGCTCAGACTCCATACGGGCTGTGCCAAATAGGTATTGCCACCGTCCAAGCTAACAAAAACCTTTAGGTCAACATCACCGCTCTCTATAGAATTCGGATGGGTCTGGAAATTGAAACGCAAAACTGGATGGACTGCAGCGCTGAAATCAAAAACTCCAGTTTCCAGCTGCTCTGTTTTCACAATATCATCAATGCCACTACAAGATGCCCACCACTGACCCAAATATTGTACGGAAGTCCATGTTTCGGTCTGTTCCGGAATCAGATTCCAGCATGGAGGCGGAACAACATCAAACGACACTGTCCAAGGAAAGATGCTAATGGCGTCGCAATTTACGCCCAAGCCGACAACATCCACCAACTTAGGTGTCAGACCTGCCGTAGACAAAGTCACGGTCGATTCCGCTTCACCTGTTTCTGTCGGAGTATATCTGACATACAGAGTTCCCCCGTCAGCATTGAGTACAGCCGAATTGCTGTAGCTCACACCGTCAACAGAAACGGTAAAAGGAGCCGTCACACTTGCATTTATGGATGAAGTGATCCCGAAAGAGCGCACTGACACAAATTTTTCAGGACTATGAGACCCTAAGGCAACCGTGTCGCAATGAACAGTGTCTGTATTGGTCAAAATAAAGGGTGTAGCACCGCCCACAACACTCACCTCGTCCAAATCAAGCCAGTACATATCGCTTGTGTTGTAATGGCGAAAAGCAATATATACCGTTTCGCCCGCATATTCGCTCAAATCAACCGTTTTCCAATCCCATTCACCTGTGGCCATTCCTTGCAACACAGCTGCATTTTGCAAAAATCCCTCACGTGTGTTGACAGTGGAAACATATACGCTATAATACTCATCCGGATATTCCTTATCCTGACTCTTGATATAAAACGATAATGCCGCATACGTCGGGACCACCACGGCCGGAGATATCAGCCAGTTGTCAGGTGTTAAACCTCCAACTCCATATATGTGAGAGGCCGAAGATATCATACCCCTTCCTGAGAAAATTTCAGTTGGAGACCCATGTAAAAACGATGCATCCCAATTGTAACCATCACCATCATGGTCTATAACAGTCCAACCATCTGGAAGTTGCCCATCGTTAAATCCTTCAGAAAAAATCACAGACTGGGCATTTGCCATAAACACGAAAGCCAGAGGCAGTATCAGCAATATAAATCTACGAATCATAAATTCTTGTTTTTTCTCCGTTATTTCAGAACTCAATTTGTGTTTTAATACCATCCCCGCTATCCCACAATAAATTTGCAAAATTACGCATTTTTTATGTAAGTTGCAATAAAGAATATATTTTTATAAAGTAGAATGTCTACTTCCAAAATTTATTATTTCAAAATTTATCAAACACTTCTTGTTTATTTCTTTTCATCTGTGACGGATATCTGTACCTAAATAACTTGTACATTTGCAAACTATTACACTAATAGTGTAGCAGGAAAAGAAAAATCTCAAACAAAAATCTAAAAATAACAACAATGAAGAGTAAATTATTAATTTCAGGATTGATAGCAGGAAGCCTTCTGCTGTCGGGATGTGTTACCAAGCAAAAATACGCTGAACTTGAAGACAGCTATAGAATCTGCTCCGAGAATCTGGCCGTGCTGAATCAAGACAACATCAACACCGTTAACCAGAACAAGCAATTGGAGCAACAGGTGGAGATGCTGAAGGCTCGCACCAAACAGCTGGCCGCCGACACGCTGACACTCAGCAAGAGACTGGCCCAGTCTGAAAAAGACCTGGCCAAAGCCGTACGTGACTACGATGAACTGCTGAAACAATTCGCCGAACTGAACATGACCAACAACACTCAGGTCAACAAGCTGCTGGCGGATATTGAAAAAATCAAAGCACAGCTGAAAGAGCGTGAGGCAGAAATCAACCAACAGCGCGATGAACTCAACCTCGCCGCCATGGAGCTTTCGGACAAGGAATCACGCTTGAGCGAACTGCAAAGTATTCTGGACCAGAAAGATGCAGAAGTGAAAAAACTGAAAGAAACCGTTTCTAATGCGCTGAAAGGCTTTGAAGGCAGCGGTTTGAATGTATATGAGAAAAACGGCAAGGTGTATGTTTCTATGGATGATAAATTGCTGTTCGCATCAGGCAGTTGGGTGATCAACAACGAAGGTATGCAGGCTATTTCAAAATTAGCTGAAGTACTTGAAGCAGATGAAGATATCTCTATTTTGATTGAAGGACATACCGACAATGTTCCCTACAAAGGGGCCGGACAGGTAAAAGACAACTGGGATTTGAGTGTGATGCGTGCCACCGCTGTGGTTAAGGCCATTCTGAAAAACGACAAAATCGCTCCCTCTCGTTTGTCAGCTTCTGGTCGTAGCGAGTACTTCCCCATCGACAGCAACGACAATGCCGAGGCTCGTGCCAAGAACCGCCGTACCGAGATTATTCTGACTCCGAAATTGGATGAACTGTTCCAGATTATCAATCAGAACTAAATTCCATGCAATTTACTGATATACTGCTTCATTGGTATGCAGACAACAAGCGTTCACTCCCTTGGCGGGGTGAACGCGACGTTTATAGGGTGTGGGTATCCGAGATTATCCTGCAGCAAACCCGTATCCAGCAAGGCTGGGACTACTACCTGCGCTTTATCAAGGAGTTCCCCGATGTAAAAGCCTTGGCAGAGGCCCCCGAAGAGCAGGTTTTGCGAGTATGGCAGGGTCTGGGCTATTACTCACGCGCCCGCAACATGCACGCTGCCGCCCAAAGCGTGATGCATGAACATGGGGGCAAGTTCCCCACCACATACGAACAGGTGCGTCAACTTAAGGGCATCGGCGACTATACCGCCGCGGCCATCTGCGCTTTTGCCTACGGACTGCCCTACCCCGCTGTGGATGGCAATGTGCTGCGCATCATCAGCCGCGTGTTCGGCATCCACGACAATATTGCGGACAACAGCACCCGAAAGGATATCGCGGCATTGTGCCAGAAGCTGATAAAAAATGCTGATCCTTCCGACTTTAACCAGGCTCTGATGGACTTCGGCTCGCTGCAATGCACTCCTAGAAATCCTGACTGCGAGCACTGCCCTATGCAAGGCGAATGCTATGCGTTCAAGCACCAGCAAGTGGATACACTTCCTGTCAACATCAAGCGTATCCAAATCAAAAACAGGTATTTCCATTATTATGTCTGCATCAAAAATGATAAAATTATCATTGAGAAAAGAGAAAATGACGACATCTGGAAAGGCTTGTATCAATTACCTATGACCGAAACAAGAGAAGATAAGCTTCTGAATTTCAAACTTTTATATAAAACAAAACACCAATTAACGCATCAGACTCTCCATGCATTCTTTTACGACACCCCTGATGCCTCAACATTGCCGGAACCTGCCGGCCAGCGGCTGAAAATCAAGGTCAAAGACATGGATAATTATGCGTTTCCGAAATTGATCATCAATTTTTTCAATAGCCTTTAATGAAAAACTATCCGGCTGCCACAATGTGACAGCCCTACAGATTAAAACCTCTATATTTTATGCGGACGCGATAAATCGCGTCCCTACAATAAAATGGTAAATTGCGTCTATAATAAATTGAACACATCGGCATCTAATTCGAGAATTATATGTAACTTTGCAGTTTGAAACTTTTAAAATCATACCATAATGGAAGAAGAAAAAGACATTAATTTGACTCAAGAAGAGATTAAAATGCCCGATAATGCTTATACAGAGCTGAAAGAGGGCGAAGAGTACAAACCCATCCTCATGGGCACTAAAAAATATCCTGAAATCAACGCTTGGACAGTGATTTGGGGTATCATCATGGCCATCATTTTCTCGGCGGCCACCGCCTACGCCGGACTGAGATTCGGCCAAGTATTCGAGGCAGCCATCCCTATCGCCATTATCGCAGTGGGAGCCTCTACCCTCGCCAAACGCAAGAGCCCACTGTCCGAGAACGTCATCATCCAGTCCATCGGCGCCAGCTCCGGTGTGATTGTGGCCGGTGCCATCTTCACCCTACCCGCCATCTACATCATTCAGGAAACCAATCCTGACATCCAGATGAATGTCAACTTCTTCCAGATTTTCCTGGCCTCCCTCTTCGGCGGCTTCCTGGGCATTCTGTTCCTGATTCCCTTCCGCAAATACTTTGTCTCCGACATGCACGGCAAGTACCCCTTCCCCGAAGCTACCGCTACCACCGAAATCCTGGTTTCGGGAGCCAAGGGCGGCAACCAAGCCAAATTATTGGTCATCAGTGGTTTGATTGGAGGTTTGTATGATTTCTGCATGACCACCTTCAACTTCTGGTCTGAGACCATCACTACCCGTATGGCCGCTTGGGGCGAGCAACTGGCCATGAACCACAAGTTCGTCTTCAAGATGAACGGCAGTGCCATCCTGTTAGGCACCGGCTACCTGATTGGTCTGAAATACGCCATGATTATTTGTGCAGGTTCTTTCCTGTCATGGTGGTTCATCGTTCCTTTGCTGGGACAATACGGTGTTACCCCTGATGGCACCTTGATGAGTACAATGGATCCTGATTTAATCTTCTCGCAATATGTAAGATACATCGGCATCGGCGGTATCGCCATGGCAGGTATTTTGGGCGTCATCAAGTCCGCCGGCGTCATCAAGACCTCTTTGAGTGTCGCTTTCAAAGCCAGCAAAAGCAAAAATGGCGAAGAGCAGCAAGTACTTCGCACCCAGCGTGATATCCCGATGAAGATTATACTTTTCGGCTTCCTCGCAGTCATTATTATGATGGTCTTATTCTTCATTTTCGGCGGTATGCAGATGAACCTCACCCAGATCATCGTTGGTATTTTGGTGGTGTTCCTGTTCGCCTTCCTGTTCACCACAGTAGCTGCCACCGCTATTGCTACCGTGGGTACAAATCCCGTATCGGGCATGACCATGATGACCTTGATTCTCAGTTCCTTCATTCTGTCAGCAGTAGGTTTGCAGGGCGGCACTGGTATCATCACCGCATTGGTGGTGGGCGGTATTGTCTGCTCGGCATTGGCTATGGCAGGCGGTTTCATCACCGACCTTAAAATTGGTTACTGGATTGGCACCTCACCCTATAAACAGGAAGGACTGAAGTTCTTAGGCACTTTGGTATCTGCTCTTACCGTAGGAGCTGTCATCATGTTGCTGTCGAAGACTTACGGCTACACTGGCGAAAATGCCTTGGTAGCCCCACAAGCCAACGCCATGGCCGCCATCATCGAACCCTTGATGTTTGGCGGACAAACCCCGTGGATTCTGTATATCATCGGTGCTATTTTGGCTATCGTGCTCGACCGTATCGGTGTGCCCGCATTGGCCTTCTCTCTCGGTATGTTCATTCCATTGCAGCTGAATATCCCCTTGCTGATCGGTGGCTCTTTGGCATGGTTCATCGGCAGTCGCAGCAAAGACGAGGCTGTGAACAAGGCTCGCAAAGAAAAAGGCACCCTGTTGGCATCTGGTATGCTGGCTGGTGGCGCCATCATGGGTGTGGTAAGTGCCATCATGAAATATGCCGGCGCTGATGTGGCAATGCCTACCGACTACATTGGTTCTTCCGCCTACAATATTCTCGCCATCGTCATGTATGCCGCTATCTGCGTGTACTTGGTGGTGCACTCAATGTCTAAAAAAACGGAAAACTGAAAACGGAAAACTGAAAACTGAAAATTAGCAAATTAAATCCATAATCCTGTAATCCTGTAATCTATTAATAATCTTTCACCTTCTAACCTTCTCACCTTCTAACCTTCTAACCCCTAAACTCTAACACCTATGAAAAAAACAATTCTCATCCTCATAATAGCGTCCCTGGGCTGGAGTTTGTCGGCCCAGGACACGTTGTCGTGGAAGCAGACACTTCAGCGGCATGACATTTATTTTGGCATTGGCGACCCACTTTTCGCGGGACTTACCAATGACAGATTTCCCATATTCAGCAAATGCGGCTCTGGTTTCTTCTCCAAATGTTCCAATAACCAGGGACCTCGCTATGCCACTGACTGGTTTTCGCCAGACATCTACAGTAGTGGGGTGATTGCCACTCCGACTATCAGCATTGGCTACAAATACCGTATAGTCAAATGGTTCTGGCTGGGCGGAACAGTCTCTTATACCGGATTTTTTGAGACCATCCGCGATCGTGTGAGCAATAACAAATACGCAACGCTAAACAGTCACTTGCTGACCGTTATGCCGGAAGTACGTTTTTCCTGGCTCAACAAAAAATATGTAACCTTGTATTCAGGCATTGGACTTGGTGTCAATTTCATTTTTGATGATGTTTATTATAGTGAAAACAACGGACTTATAAAAGCCGGCCATAGATCTGATTATGTCGGACTCGCCCCCACCGGCCAACTTACCTTTGTAGGGGTTCATGTGGGACGAGAATGGTATGGCTTTACTGAAATCGGCATTGGTACCAGAGGTATCATCCAAGCCGGTTTCGGTTATAATTTCAACAGCAAAAAGAAATAAGTTTTAGTGTCATTCCTCAAAAAAAATCATATAATGAAAAAGAACATATTGATTATCATTGCTATTGCCCTGGTTTGCTTCGGCTGTGGTCGTGAGAGACGAGGCCAACTTACCCAAAGAGGCAAGGAGATTCATGACTCATGGAACTATGCCACCATTCAGATTGTTCAAAACGATATCATCCCTGCTTTCCATCTCGACGCCTGGATATCCGCTGCCACTGACAGTGCCCGCAACGCTATCGAAGACATATTTTTCCCATACCGCCGGATAAGACAAGAGGGAACCGATATTTATACCATTTATAACGGCCCCAATAAAGAACTTACCATCAACACATTTGGGAAAACCCTCAAAGATGATGGTTCTAACTGGCTTGTCTCAAAACACAAACTTCAAAATGAAGGATATAAAATATTGCCTGAAATCTTCTATTCTGCTGAAGCAGAAAAAATACATATCAGCAAAAATGGAGACCAATGGCGCATTCAAATGGACAGCAGTGAAAACAAGGGGAGTATTTGCCATCTGAACATTAAGCCTTTGGAAAATGACGGAAACATCCTTTTTAACACGAATAAATTCACCCTATCCGGTAATGGTCGATATAAATATGCTGAAGGTCCTGTTTATCTGTCTTTCGACATTCAAAAAACCATTCTGAATGATAAATTATCTTACACTAAAGGGTATTATTTCGTTGACGGTATCGTTCAATTCCTGGCACAATACAACAACTCCAACGACATAAGTGTGAAAGCCGAATACCTCGGAACTTCACAAATTGCCATCACTTACAAAAATGTTACCGAATATTGGAACAGTACCAATCTCTGGTAAAAACAGGCCAATAGAAATTATCTTAAACTTCTCTTTGCCATTCTGTGGTGTGCTTCTTTGAAGATTTCCATCAGAATGGCATTTTCTTTACTGCTTTCCGCATGTTTAATACATTCTTCAACAAGCATATCATAAACTTTATCCTTATTGAGGATGTATATGGTCTGTACAGAAAAAGCTTTATCCTTTTCACGATAAATCTCATAAGATTTGCGAATGTTGTTTTGTACAACCATAGGAGCAATCTGATTGACGATCTTATTCATATCTTTCATTCTGTCGTTTGCTCCTTTTTGGGTCAACAGGATTTGGCATTGGCTTAAAAAAGGAAGCTGAATCTGATAGGCCAACTTGTTAACCGCATTCATATTGTTAGCTTCTT
>Ga0310786_10010537_pt1 | contig 11606 bp, 5 predicted proteins | sample AusTroGonzalo_MG_FD_203881 | JGI IMG/M metagenome (GOLD analysis project Ga0310786, IMG submission 203881) | Bovine rumen microbial communities from tropical cattle in Woodstock, Queensland, Australia - Gonzalo_03 (v2) (version 2) | ecosystem: Host-associated > Mammals > Digestive system >... | reverse complement strand
TGAAGGACACGATCTTGCCGGCTTTCTCGTTGGGTCTGGTATACTCCTGCGGCATATCCTTGAACTTATTGTCCGGGAACTCAGTCCGGGTGGAGGCAAGGGATTCCATTTTTTCGCGCTTTTCAGCTTTCACTTCCCTTGGCTGGCCGCCACCCATGCCGCCCATGCGGGGCATACCGCCACCGCCCATTCCGCCCATACGGGGCATGCCGCCCTGGCCGCCGCCCATACCGCCGCCGAAACCGCCCATGCCACCGCCGAAACCGCCCATGCCGCCGGGCATACCGCCCATGCCGCCGCCGAAGCCGCCCATGCCGCCGGGCATACCGCCCATGCCGCCGAAGCCGCCCATGCCGCCGAAGCCGCCCATTGCGGGTGCGCCGCCGGGAGCAGCGCCGCCTGCGGGTGCGCCGCCGGCAGGAGCCTGAGCGGAGAGCACTGTGGCGAGGAGCAGAGATCCGGCAATGATCGAGCCGGAAGCCAGCATCTTGTTGAAACTGTGTTTCATGTTTTTCTCCTTGTAATTTGGTTCTTGGAGGTTAAAAAAATACATGTAGTGGGGTTGGTTGTCAGTTTTTCCCTCTATTACGGCATAATATAGACGTGACTTGATCAAATGTCAAATATAACATGCTGTTTTTATTCTCGACAACGGAAGAAACACTCGTTTGTCGTCAGGAACAACTTAGATTTTCTTGATGATTCCTTGCCCATTTGGCCGGAATGTGCATCAGCCCCCGAAGCCGCGATGGTTCCGAGGGCGTTTCCTTTGCAGCGCAGCCCGGTTTTCCGGACTGCATTATTTACGTCGACAGCTCAGTCCTCCCAAAAACTTCACAGGGATTTGTGTTTTTATGATTATAAAATATTCTTCATAATATTTTGTCGCGCACGCTTGATTTCTGCAGGATCGGGGTGTATACTATCCTCGAATAATCTCATAACCCTTTATTCTGAACGGAGAACGAGCTATGGCCTATTATGAAGTCCCCAATGAATCCGAGACCATCCTGAACGGGGTGATCCTCGACAACGAAACCATGAACATTAACGACGGCGGCACCGCGAACGACACGGTCGCCAAGCATGGCTATATCAACATCTACGACGGCGGGACGGCGAACAACACCACGCTCACGGACAATGGTTTTTTGTACGTCCACTCCGGCGCAATCGCGAACAAGGTCACGATCGACTCCGGAACTCTCGAAGTCTTCAGCGGCGGCACGGCGACGGGGATCGAATGGACCCCGTGCGTCGGTTCCGTCACGATCGAGAACGGAGCACAAGTGACATTTGCCAGTACGCATACCGGGGTCTACTACGGCTCCGGCGGCAAGCTTCTTGAAAAAGAATGGATCTTTGATAACAGGGATCTGGAAAGCGGTTACAGCCTGTTTGTGATGAAAGGGGGCTTAGCGGATGTCGTCAATATCATTTCCGGCGGAAGCATGCAAGTTTTCTCCGGCGGCGAGGCGCAAAATACCAAGGTCGAAAAAGACGGCCGTTTCACTGTCTTATCCGGCGGCACGGCGAACTACACCTTTGTCTACGGCGGCAGTTTCTATCTTTCCGGCGGTATCGCAAACAACGTCATGATCGGTCCCAACGGCGGACTCGTCATCGATGACAACGGCACGGCGGACAATGTCACGGTTGACCCCAAAGCCATATTAGTGGTTTCCAACGGCTCCGCAAAGGTGATCGAATGGACCCCGGGCAAAGGGCATGTCGAGCTCTATGCCGACGCACAAGTGACGTTTGCCAACGAGTATTCCGGCGTTTATTACGGCGATCGCAATGATCTGATCTCCAGCGCTGCGGAAATGAACAATCGGGGTATCCGCGATTCCTATGAGATGTACGTGATGAAAGAGGGCATCGCGCAACAAACGATTGTCTACGAGAATGCCTACATGGCGGTCTTCTCCGGCGGCAAGGTGGTCAATACGCAAATCATCGGCGGTAAACTCTGCGTCAACAGCGGCGGCAAAGCGGATTACACAAGGATCGACAACTGGGGCAGCGTCTTCGTCAACTCCGGCGGATCGGCGAACAGCACCACGGTCTACAGTAATTGTGTTTTCAAAGTTTTCGGCGCGGCGGATGACGTCACGGTCAATTCCAGCGGCACGGTTTGGGTCCTTGACGGCGGCAAAGTCACGAACGCCACGCTCAACAACTGCGGCTACATGGCGGTCGACGGCGGAACTGCGGACATCACCACGGTCAATTTCGGCGGAGAGCTTTTCATCGATGAAACTGGCAAGGCTGACCATACCACGGTCTTTGTCGCCGGCACCATGTATGTCTCCGGCTCGGCGGAAAACACCACGAACAGCGGCGGCGATGTCGAAGTTCGCAGCGGCGGGACGATGACCAAAACCAAGGTGACAACCGGGGACACGGATGACTACTGGGGCAGCGCCACCGTTTCCAGCGGCGGCACGGCGATCAATACCACGGTCGATTTCCATGGCGTATTTTCGATCCATGATGGCGGTTCCGCCGACATCGCCACGGTCGCCGCAGGCGGCAGGATCTACATTGGCGAAGGTGCGACCGTGACCAATATCACCGCGGCCGACGGCGCCCGACTTGGCCTGGCTGTCGCGCCGGGCACGTATGCGCAGGGGACCTATGCCGGAAGCGCGTTCGAGACGAAGGACGGAGCCATCTCCGGCTACACCGTCCATTCCTACGGCGGACTTGATGTCGTCAACGGCGGCGTGGCGACCGACATCACCGTTACGGAACGCGCTCAGGTCTGGGTCGCTGAAGACGGCGTTCTGGACGGCATTACCATGAATGGCGGCTACATGTACATCGCTAATGGTGGCAAAGTCACGGGAAAGATGCGGTTCAACGGCGGCGACGGGGACTTTATCTCAGCATACTATGGCGCGACCGTCGACTTCGACCTGACGAGGATCGCGCCCGGAGACGAGGCACTCGTGAACGACATCTTCGCCATCACCGGCTATGGGACCTTCACGCTCACGGTCGACGGGATGGAGAAGAACGGCGTTTACAACCTTGCCGGAAACGCTGCGTACTTCGAAAAGACCTTCACCGTGATGAACACGGATGGCGGGAAGCTCGGCGAACTCAAGGTCGACGGCGAGGCGCAGACCTTCGACGACGTCACATACCAGCTGGCGGTGGACGGCTCCAACCTCACCCTCACGGTCAGCGGCGCGCCAGACCTGACCGGCGACCTGAACACGGAATTCATCCTCACAGACGGCATGCTCGCCAAAAAGGTCAACATCCTCCCGGATGGTGTGCTTATCGTTTCCAGCGGCGCTGTCGCCAACAAAACGACGATCTATCTCCTCGGCGGAATGCTCGTCTATTCCGGCGGCGTGGCGAGCAATACGACCGCCTATTTCTATTTCGGCGTTGACAACGGCGGCACGGCGAGAGACACGACCATTTGTGAAGATGGCGATTTCGATGTTGTCGGCACGGCAGACAATACGACCATCCTTGCCGGCGGCTCCATGTTTGTCGGGTCCGACGGCGCGGCACGCGACACGACCGTGAAAGCCGGCGGCTCCATGTTTGTCTCTTCCGGCGGCAAGCTCACCGGAAAGATGACGTTCGAAACCGGCGCGAAAGTCACGGTCTATTCCGGCGCGACCATCGATTTCGACCTGACGCAGACCGCGCCCGACGCGGACGCGCTCCTGAACGATTTCTCCGCCATCACATTCCCCACCGGCTATGGGACCTTCACGCTCACGGTCGACGGGACGCAGGAGTACGGCGACTACAAGCTCGCGGACGGCGCGGCGGGATTCTACAGGACCATCACGGTCGTGGACATCTCCGGCGAGACGCTCGGATCTCTCAAGGTCGGCGGCGAAAGCGTCGAAGGCGGCGGGAAGAAGTACACGCTCGCCCTGTCTGAATCCAGCCTCATTGTCACGGTCGGCGAAGCGACGCCGCCGAACGGCCCGGACGACGGCTCGAACAATGTGGACAAGCTGTGGGACAAGAAGGCGAAGAAGCCAATCGCAGGCGGGATCTATTATTCCGACGCAACCGTCCTCGGTCCCTCGACGACGTCCGTGCAGATTGATGAGGCGAATTCGGTCAGGAACACGGTCGAGGAATACGACAAGAAATCCATCACGTACACCAACTTCACCGGCAAGATCACCAATCAGGAGTTCGATCCCGACACCGACGACTCCGACTGCCGCAAGTTCGAGCTGGCCACGGGCGCGCGCCTCAGCTTCGATGTCACGGCAAAGTCCGCGGGCAAGTTTGTGATCTACCAGATCGACGGGAAATACGACGCGAAGAAGGGTACTACCACCTACACGCTGAAGTCCGTCCAGTCGAACTCGATCTCGGTCAAGAAGAACACCACGTACGCCACGCTCTCGACGAAGGCGGTCTACCTCGAAAAAGGCACGTACTATCTTTCTTTCGAGAGCACGATCGACAAGAAGAAGGACACCGAAAACTTCTACAACGTCGAACTGAACTACAAGGAAGATCCGAAGAAGCCCGGCACGAAGTTCTACGTGGACGATGACAACGGTGACAACAACTGGCTCTACGACAAGAAGGAAAAGAAGACGAACGACGCAGTCTGCGGCGCCTCCGCAATCCTGATCGCCAGGAATACTCCTTCCGATGCTGCGATCCAGGTCGACAACCCGGCTGTCACCGGTGACTACAAGAATTTCGTCGGTTTCGGCGACGAGTTCGACTATGTCAAGGTGCATCTGAACACCGGCGCGAACCTTGTCTTCACGGTCAATGCAACGGATGCCGCGAAGTTCACGATCAACCAGCTTACCTACGACAAGAAGACCGGCGCCGTCACCGGCACGAAGTCCGTCCAGTCGACCGCGCTGAAGCAGGACAAGGTGACGGGCAAGTATTCTATCACGACGAAGGCTGTTGTCCTCGCCGACGGCGATTACTATCTGTCTGTGCAGTCGACGAACGCCAAGAAGGGCGGCGAGGCATACTACAATGTCCTTGTCGACAGTGCGAGCGTGTATTTCGACAACTGCGACGACGGCACGAACGGCTGGCTGTACGACAAAAAGCAGGGCGGCCTCAACCTGAAGGTCGCAGGTCCCGACGTGGCGGCTCTGGAACTCAATTCTTCCCTCAAGGGACAGAACCTCCAGATCGACACGCAGACGATTCACGACGAACCCAACTGGAACAACTTCGTGGGTTATGATGACGAAGCCGACTATACGAAGGTCCATGTGGCGAAGGCCGGAACCGCAAGCTTCAACGTCGTCGCCAACGATGCCGCGAAGTTCGTGGTCTACCAGCTGTCCTACAACAAGAACGGCGAAGTTACCGGCACGAAGGCCATTCAGACTGTCACATTGAAGCTGAACAAAACCACGGGCCAGTACGAGATGCCCGTGAATACGAAGGCCTGCGAGTTTAAGGAAGCCGGCGACTACTATCTGTCGGTGCAGTCGACGAATGCGAAGAAGGGCGGCAACGCGTACTACAACGTGACGCTGATCGACACGAGCATCACGCCGCCGACACCAGTTGCGGTCGACAGCCTTGACATGGATTCGTTCAGCGCCGCCGACACCGGCCTGAACACGCAGGATACCCTGAGCTTCGGCCAGTACGACGCGGATGTCCTCGCAGATGCCTCCGCCTCCGCCCTCGCGGATCTGGACGGCAAATCCGCCTGGCAGAACCTCGCCAGTCTGGCGTGATTCGAACCTGAAAACTGCAAAAAGAAGCCCCCGGAGTTCGAAAGACTTCGGGGGGCTTTTCATCTGTCTATCGACCGCCGGGTCCTTCCGACCGTCTGGATCGTTCAGCGTTCGAGCAGGAACTTCAGGTCGTCGATGTTCAGCGAAGAGAGCGCTTCCGTCGATTCCTCCACCAGATCGTTGAACAGCGTGCGCTTGCGTTCGTGGAGCGCGAGGATGCGTTCCTCGATGGAGTCATGGACCACGAGGCGGATGATGTTCACGCTGTGGGTCTGTCCGATGCGGTGCGTACGGTCTGCGGCCTGGTCCTCGACGGCGGGGTTCCACCACGGGTCGAAGATGATGACGGTGTCCGCGGACGTGAGGTTGACGCCGACGCCGCCCGCCTTGAGGCTGAGCAGGAAGACTCGGACGGCAGGATCGGTGTTGAAATGGTCGATCCGTTCCGCCCTGTCATGCGTTGAGCCGTCGAGATACTCGAACTCGATCTGCTGTTCGGTCAGGCTGTCGCGGATGATGGCGAGCATGGATGTGAACTGGCTGAAGATGAGAACCTTGTGTCCTGAGTCGAGCGTTTCCAGAAGGAGTTCGTTGAGGAGTTCGAGCTTGGCCGACGGGATGCCGCGCCCCGCGCCGTCGGGGAGGAGCGCCGGATCGCAGCAGGCCTGCCGCATCCGCATGATGGATGCGAGCAGATGGATGCGTGTGACGGCATGGTCGTCCGGTTCCAGTCCACTGAACTGCCTGTACTGTTCGGCAGCGCGTGCCTCGAGTTCCTGGTACAATTTCCGCTGGGGCGCCTCCATTTCGCAGTAGAGGAGCTGTTCCTGTTTTGGCGGGAGCTCAAGGCAGACGTCAGCCTTGCGTCTGCGGAGCATAAATGGCGCGATGCGGCGCGTGAGTTCGCGCTTGAGTTCGGCGTTGCCGGCGATCTCGGAGAATTTGTCGCGGAAAGAGCTCAGAGAACCGAGAAGCCCCGGATGAAGGAAATCGAACATGCTCCAGAGGTCCTCCGCCGAGTTTTCGAGCGGGGTGCCTGTGAGAATGAACTTGTTTGCGGCGGGAATGGATTTGCATGTCCGAGCGTTGAGGCTGAGCGGGTTCTTGATGTGCTGTGCTTCGTCCAGGATCAGCGTTGCCCAGGGGGCGGAGCAGATTTTATCGATGTCGCGCCGGACGAGCGCGTAGGAGGTGATGACGATCTCGCGTGTTGCGGCCTTTTCCCAGAGAGAGCCGCGGTTCGGACCGTTAACGATGAGCGTGCGGAACCTCGGCAGGAAGCGTTTAATCTCCCCTGCCCAGTTCCCGACGAGCGTGGTCGGGCAGACGACGAGCGCGGGAAGCCGTTTCTGCGGGGAGACGGCGAGGCAGGCGAGCATCTGAACGGTTTTGCCCAGGCCCATTTCATCCGCGAGGATGAGGTTGCAGCCGCGTTTCGACATGCCGTCGAGCCATGCCACGCCCGTCTTCTGGTATTCGCGCAGCTGGCCGCGGAAGATGGCGGGGTCGATCTCGGGGCGTTCCGGCGAGCTCAGGACTTCGTCGTAGTCAAGCTTCAGGCGCAGGAAGTCGACGGGGACCGCGCCGGGCAGTTCCGAGGTGGCGTCCGCCCAGTAATAGGCGGCATGACGCGGGATCCGGATGATCTCGGCGTCCGGTGCGTCATCCGCACCGGGCATGTATGTGACGACGGGTTGAAGCGAAGCGGCCAGGCGGCGCAGGGCATCGGGGATCCTCACGAAATGCCTGCCGAGGATTTCGGGCGGGAGATAATTCTCCCCTTTGAGCGCGGCCTTTGTCAGGTCTGCCCAGCGGACAGCGGTGCCGCCGGCGGAAAGCCGGACGCCAAGTTCGAACCAGTCGGCGCCCGATCCGCGGAGCGACGTGGCGAGTGTCAGGCGCGAATTGCCGCCCGTCAGGGCAGCCAGCCCGGCATTGAGCAGGAAATCGCGTCCTTCGCGTTCCCAGCGCGGAATCACTTCCTCAATGAACATGCCGGCCGCCTCGCGGTCGCTCAGCCGGTACACGGTCGAGGTCCCGGCGGCGGTGCGCTTCGTGCGGTATGAGAATCCGAAATGGACCAGTTCCTCGTGGCGGAGCGTCTCGAGCCGCGTGTTGCGGAGCCAGAACATGGCGGAACCTGCGGAACCGAACCTCGTGGCGTCGGCGGCGCAGAGCTGGCTGCCGTAGTTGAACGTCATGGTCAGTTCAAGCGTGCCGTCGTCGAGGAAACGCCCGTCGTAGACCGTGCGGAACTTGCGTTCGCTCACCTTGACTCCGGTCGACGGGATGATGCGGATGGGCAGGTCCTTCGTTTCCAGCAGGAGTTTTGCCGCCTCGTCGTCGCAGGGCTGGATCGTGGTGCGGAGGAAATTGCGGAGCCAGGAGACGTCGTTGCGGGCGGGGAGCCACCAGTATTCGCCGAGCATGCCGACCCAGCAGCCGCAGCGTCCTGCGATGACCTTCACGTCCTTCAGGGGGAGCGGCGAGCCTTTGACGAGGATCGCGGACCGCAGAAGGAATCCGCCCGTGCGGAGTTTTTCCAGCAGAAGCGCGGGCGCGGCCTGTTCCGGGTGAACGATGAGTCTCTGCCCGCCGCGGGAGAAATGCGTGAATCCGGGCAGGCAGTGGAAGAACTCCGTGCATTGTTCCGCCGTGAGGGACAGCGTCTGATGCTCCAGCTGTTCGGCGTTGATGGCGAGGAAGCGGATGATCTGGCGGTCCTGCTGCGGGAACATGGCCAGGCGGAGCATCGCGGTCGACTTGTCGAAATGGAGCTGGCGCAGATTGGTCTGGTTACCCGTGTAGGTGCGCGGACCGCTGACCAGGTTTACATGGAGATGCACGGTCTCCCATTTGCTCGGGGCATGCGGGAATTCCGTGCCGGATTCGATCTCGACGTGGGCGGGATGGTCTCCCAGGAGCTCGGTCAGGAGTTCGGGGATCCCGACGAACCGGAGTCCGGCGAACTGGACCGGCAGGTCCGGCAGCTGCGGTTCCTCGCGTTTCTTGATCGTGTATTTGGCGTGGTACAGGGCCGCCGCCATGGAATGCGGACAGAACCCGGGGAAATTGCCGCGGCACGTGCATGTGCCGGAAAACGGCCCGTTGGGGAAGCCGCGGATCTCGGCATGCGACACCATGCCGTTCTGGTCGCGGCAGACGGCGCGGAGCACCCCGTGTTCGATCTCGTGGCAGCAGAGCAGACCGTTGCCGTGCAGGATCTGCTTGGCCTTCTTGAACACTTCCTTGGAGCTGGCCGCGATTAATTTCGCCTCAAAACTTTCACCCATTTGTCTTCCCCGGGTTTATTTTATGATGAAGAACAAATAATATACCCCCGGCCATCCGAAAAAGCAATGACGTTTCATCATATTTCACGGAAAAAGGACGGTTTTTCAGGATTTGAATCGTCCGGCCAGCCGTGAAAGCATTTCCCCGTCCCTCTCCCCCGCAGCTCCTCTTTCGTCATTTTTTCTTTAAAAAAACGGATGTTGCTATTGATTTGCCCTGATTTTGTGATATATTCCATTCTGATTTCTTTTTTTCGCGAAACTACTCCGGAAAGGTTTTCTCTCATGACCAGATTCCTCTCTTCCGTTCTTTTCATATTCATTTTCTGCGGCATGCTGCCCGCATGCAAGCTTTCCGAGGCGGAGATCGAGGAAATGCTGGGGCTGAACGACCCGGGCGAACCCGCCAACCTCACGGTAGAGCAGCTCATCATGCACATGGAGGCAGCGACCGACCCGGAGGGCAAGTTCAAGAACGCCAAGTCCTACATCCTCCGCCAGGTCATTGTTGAGGAAAGCCAGAAGGACGTCGACGAAAACCCGTTCAGCCAGCGCACCAAGACAACCATCGACCAGTACGAGACCGAGATCAAGTTCCGCAAGCCCGACTTCGAGCGCCAGATCTCCTATCGCAACGGGGAACCGTTTACCTCGTTGCTGTTCAAAGGCGGCCGCGCCTGGACCATCGACCCGAAGAAGGAGAAGGCCACGGAGATCACCGGCCACCAGCTCCGCCTCTTCCACGTCTTCAACTCGTTCTCCCATCCGAACAACAACCTGGAGGACGTCTTCAGCTCCATTGAAATCTCCACCGTCTATCTGCGTGGCGCACGCCATTACCGCGTCGTCTGCCGTGCCGACGACGTCGAGATCGCCCCCTACGTGATGTATGTCAATGCAAACACATTCATCACTACCAAAATGGAGACGATCCTCTACACCGATGACGGGCAGGAGTTTCTCTATGTCGCACTGCCGGACCGCTTCGAGAAGCGCAGCGGCGTCCTGATGCCGACCATCACCAAGACAACGATCGGCGAAGATCGCCACGAGGTTGTCCTGCTGAAGGAATTCGAGCTCAACGTCACCTTCAGCGACGATGTGTTCCAAGTGCCCGAGGGCAAGATCAAGATCGGCCGCAAGAAACAGCAGCAGGAATGATCTTTCTCCCGCTGGCGGGGTAATCCCATGCTGGAATTCAGGAAAGTTTTCGACACCATCCCCGCGCAGTTCGACAAGCACAGGCCGCGTTACAGCGCGGAACTGTTCGACGCCCTGATCCGGTACGCTGAAATCGGCCCCGGCAAATCCGTGCTGGAGCTAGGTCCCGGGACCGGACAGGCGACGGAGCCGGTTCTGGACACCGGATGCGACTACCACGCGATCGAGCTCGGCGAACATCTGTTCGAATTCATGAAGCGCAAGTACGGCCATCTGCCGAACTTCCACATCGTGAACGGCGATTTCATCACGCACGATTTCGGAAAACGCCGGTTCGACATGGTCTATTCCGCGGCCACGATCCAGTGGATCCCCGAGGAAATCGCTTTCCCGAAGACGTTTGCCCTGCTGAAGCCGGGCGGGACTTTGGCGATGATGCTGACCGTGTCCGACTACAGAACGCCGGACGAAACCCTGTATGCGAACATTCAGAAAGTCTATACCGAATACTTCAGGCCGGAAACCCCGTATACGCACGGCGGGTTCCGGTACGATAACGCGACGGCTTACGGTTATGCGGATCTTGAGCGGCGCGAGTTCCACGGGAAGCGCGTGATGACCGCCGACGAATATGTTTCGTTCTGCGGCACGCACTGCGACCACATCGTGATCACGGAACCGTACCGCACCCCTTTTTTCGAGGGGCTGAGAAAAGCCGTCCTGGACGCGGGAAACAGGATCGTGTTTCTCGATACCTATGTCCTGTACCTCGCGCGGAAACCGCTTTCGTCAATCCCTTGAGAGCTGGTTTTGATTGAAAAAAGTGATTTGCGATTCGTCCACGGCGTAGCCGGTCAGAAGCTGGCGGCCGAGATCACAAAGAGGAGGAGGAATATCCCCAGGAGCGGAACAGCCGCGATTAACCTGGGGACGGACCGTTCTCTCCACACGACGATGACAAGCCCGAGCGTCACCAGAGCGATCTGGAAGCGGTCCTCATACGGCCAGTCGAAGGTGAGCCTTTGCCATTCGGCTCTTCGTGCGAACAGATCATTAACGTCCGCTATGAGGCTGTCGGCAAGAAGGATGCAGGAGACCAGGGAAACGCAGAGGTCTTTGGAAAAGAACAGTTCGGCGGTCAGAAGCGCAAGCAGGCCGAACTGCGGAAGATAGCCGATCCAGAATTCCGCGAAGTAAAAAGCGACGGCAATCCGCGCCAGCAGGAGGGCTGCAAACGACCATGCAAATACAGACCGCCAGTGGAGTTTTATCCATTGGAACCAGCGGGGACCGGATGAGGATGAATCCTTGTCCCCGGATTTGAAGTGCACCCCAAAAGTTGGACACAACCTATGAGGTGCACTTTTTTATGCCCAACACACAAAAAAATCGTCGTCGGTATGATGCAGAATTCAAGATCAATGCTATATTGGATATG
>Ga0310786_10010536_pt1 | contig 11606 bp, 10 predicted proteins | sample AusTroGonzalo_MG_FD_203881 | JGI IMG/M metagenome (GOLD analysis project Ga0310786, IMG submission 203881) | Bovine rumen microbial communities from tropical cattle in Woodstock, Queensland, Australia - Gonzalo_03 (v2) (version 2) | ecosystem: Host-associated > Mammals > Digestive system >... | reverse complement strand
CTGAGTTACACTGCAACGGAGGCTGTTTTGCATGGTAAAACAGCCTCCGTTGGGTTGTAAAACAGCCTCCGTTGCATGGTGAAATCGATAGGGGTCCTCTGAAAGGTCGTTTTTGACCCATTTTTCCGTTCTAGTTTGTGTTTTTTCAGAACCCTGTTTTTTAGCACTATTTCTTGACAAACCTATTGGGCGAGTAGCCTGCGCGCATACTCGATGATGGTGTCGCGCCCTTTGGCAAAGTCGTCGTCGGTCTGCTGAACGTTATAGTGAGGCTCAATGCCAAACTCACAGGCCTCACCCTGAGCATCGTACATGGGCACGGCCGAGAAGCGAACGCTCCAGCCGTTGGGCAGACTGCTGTTGAAGGGCATGCCTGCTCCACCTCCTGTGTGGTCGCCCACCAAAAGGACGTTGGGCAGGGCTTTCATATAGACGGCAAACTCGTTGGCGGCACTAAACACACGACGGTTGGTGAGTAGCACGGCTAGCTTGTTCCATCGCAGGTTGGCCGATGGCGCCAGATAGCGCTCCTCGCGACTGGAAAAGTCGCTATGTCCAGGACCTGTTTTATGCTGATAATAGCCCACGAGCGTTAGCTTGTGACAGAAGCGGGCTGCCAACTTCTCGGCATTGGTGAGCATGCCGCCGCTGTTGTTGCGTATGTCTATGATAAGGCCGCGACAGAGTAGCATGTGCTTAAACACCTCGTCGAGGTTGCCTTCGCCAATGCCGTCGTTGAAACTCTCATAGCGCACGTAGCCGATGTTATCGTCGAGGATCTTATATTTGATGCCTGAGGCAATCTGATAGTCGGTGCCCATATAGCGGCGCAGCAGCGTGTCGCTGAAGTTGGTGGGGTAGTCCTCGTACCACGACCAATAGCGCCCCATATCGTGGGCAGCGTTGAGGTTCACATGGCCGTCGCGCAGTTCGCTGAGCATACTGGCAAGCACCTCGAAGAGTTGCTTGTTGCTCATGTCGTTGTCAATGCGCACACGATACTTGTCGTGCACCTTCTGCCAGTCCAGTCCGTAGGCCTCGTGCTTATAGTCCAGAAAGCAGTAGTGCTCGTCGATGATCTTCCACAGCGCCTCGAAGTTGCCCTGTGGGGTGTTGTCAAACTCCTCCTCGTCGACGCAGGCCGTGAGTAGTGGGAGTGCGCAGAGCCATAAACAGAATGTCAGCCAAGAGAATAGTTGTTTCATAATCTCGATTGATGTCGTTTATCGCTGCAAAGGTAGCGCAATCCCTGCTAACTACCAAATTAATAAACCCTTTTCTTGCCGTTGACAATGTTGATGCCCTTCTGTAGAAAGGCTTTTTTAAGTCTAAAGAATAGGACAAAAAAGAACAAAGATAATATTGTCCTATAAAAAGTTTGAATTGTGACATGGGAATAAGTGTTTTTTTTACTATCTTTGCATCATCGTTTAATACACAAATGGTTACACCACATGGAAGGGTATATTCAGACTATATCAAATGGAACAATAAAGCGATATGTGCAGTTCCTCGAGATTAATAATGATCCGGAACTGATAGCACAATACCGCTACTGGCACTCAGAGGCACACCACTGGCAGGAGATACGCGAAGGTATCAAGGCTGTGGGTATCCTCGAGATGGAAATATATATGCTTGACAATCGATTGGTGATGATTGTTGATGCACCAGCCGACTTTAACTGGCAGCAGGCAATGGACCGCTTGGCCACTTTGCCCAGGCAGGCGGAGTGGGAGGCCTTTGTGGCTCGCTTCCAGGGATGCAACGCTGAGGCTCGCAGCGACGAGAAGTGGCAGCCGGCCGAGCGTATCTTCCGACTTTATTAAACCTTTAACGACCATATGAACTAAAACTATGATGCAAATTCCTATCGAATCCTTTAACCTGCAGATGCTCAATGTGGGATTGGCTCACCACAATGGCGACTGGAACTGGAAGAATGTGAACTCTCCCTTTACGCGTATTTTCTATGTGACTGAGGGTGAGGCTTGGGTGCGACTGCCGAACAAGACGGTTCATCTGTGCCCTGGCAACTTATATATTATCCCTGCCTATACACTGCATTCTTACGAGTGTAATGGTGTGTTTGTGCATTATTATCTGCATGTGTATGAGGGGGTTACGGCTGAGATGAACTTGGTGGAGCAGTATGATTTTCCTACTGAGGTGCAGGGCAGTCATGACGATGAGCTGTTGCTTCAGCGCATGTGTGAACAGCATCCGCAGGCACGTTTGCCAGAGAGTAACCCACAGGCTTACGACAATGCCACACAGTTTACTGACTATGTGGAGCGTTATCGTGATATGCCTCTATGGCAGAAGATGGAACTGCGTGGTGCCATCCTTGTACTCTTCTCACGCTTTCTGCGCAAGGCCGTGCTCCATATGTGGACGTCGGACGACAGAATGAAGCGTGTGCAGGAGCATATCCATTCGCATATTTGCAATAATATTGATGTGGAGGAGTTGGCCGACGTGGCTTGCGTGACGAAGCCTTACCTTATTCGCCTGTTCAAGCGTGAGTTTGGTACTTCGCCTGTGCAGTATATCAACAAGAAAAAGGTGGAACGTGCGCAACTGCTGCTCTATACCACGGATATGCCTGTAAAGGAAGTGGCCTATCAGTTGGGCTTCAGCGACCATAGTTATTTTATTCGCATGTTCCGTAAACAGACAGATATCACGCCGCAGGAATATCGCGAGCGTATGAGAAAATAAGAAATTAAGTAAAATAGGTTTTGTTAGTTGATTGAGGGGTGTCACTTGTCATCAAAAAAGTACAAGTGATGCCCATCATCTTTTTTGTTATAGTCCATAGCTGATGCCCAACATGAGGCGATGGGTGAGCACATGCTGCTTCAGGTTGTTCACCTGCAATTGCTGATAGTCGCCCAGATAGCCCAGCATGAGGGCTGTGCGACAGTTGATCCGCCATGAAACGCTGAACTGCTGGCGGAAACAGGGGGCAGAGATAAACGTGGTGGGCACAGCGTTGTGGTCGTAGTTTCCCTGAGTGAAAATCTCGTAGTACGACTGTCCGTAGTTGGGACTGAATACAAGGCCGCAGAGGGGCAGGTCAATCTCGTAGCGCAGCTTGAACCGCCAGGAAGGATAGTAGGTGGCGATGCCTGATGGGCGCAACTGTAGTCCCAGGCGTGCCTGTGCAGGGTTGTTGCCGTTGCGTGTGTTATAGATGAAACCCAGTCCCAGGTCGGCCATGGCGCCTGCCTGCAATGTCAGGTTGCCGCTGAGAAGGTGCCAGGCATGGTAGCGACCCAGATAGAGGTTGTAGGCCCCCTCCAACTCTGTGCCGTTCTTGGCTCTGTCCTCTGTCGATGATAGGTTGAGCTGGTGTTGCCACAGCCACGACCAGCGAGAATAGTGCTTGGTATTAGAAAAAAGCTTGACGCTCTCACTAGTGGTGAGAAACGTCAAGCCTGTTCCTTTAAATTTTTCTTGCGAGAGATAGGTGTCTAGAACCTGTGTGGGACCTATGCCCACCTGGATGCTTTTCTGTGCCAGCGCACTCAGTGGTGCCAGCAGGACAGCCATGAGTAGGATACCTATCTTCTGCTTCATTGTCGAGTTATCTTTTCAACGTATGTCATGCCTCGTCGTCGAAGAGTCTCAGTTGACCAGTCATCTCGTCGATGATCTGCTGCTGACTCTTCCCTGCATCAGGGTCAACATCGGGCTCCTCTGGTGCTGCCTCTGCCACAGTATCCTCCGTGGCTTCTGGCTCTTCAGGGAAGCGCACTGGCTCAAGTTCCACGATGCTCTCAATCTGGTAGGTGCTCAGGCGCTTGCCCTTGGCCTTGAAGCCCTTGACGGCGATAAACTGCTCTGCGTCAATCTCTTCAGAACCACGGAACTCGTCGGCACCACCATAGGTCACCTTGACAAGTGGGTAGACAACGTCTGTGAGTAACACCATCTGCGATTGTGGGTTGTCGCCCAGGAAGTTCTGTTTGCGCTTGTTGCCCTCCATGAGGAAACGCTTCATATAGGGATAACCCTGGTTGTCGGCGTCGAAGAGTACGCACGTCCACACCTTGTCGGCCTGGAATTTCTCAATACGCAGGATATTTTCCTCGTAGTGGTTGTTGGCGTCGAAGTTGGTGAGGTAATAGTCGCCGTTCTTCAGGATTACCAGAATCTGGTCGTCGTCGAAGAACTCGCCCAGAAGGCGTCCATGCTCGTCGTAGTTCAGACGGTTGACATCTGGGTCGAACCACACCTTGCGGCCACCCAGTGTTGAGTGTCCCTGACTCTTCAGCGTGATGCGATGAACAGGGAACTTCGTGAGGATGTTGCCTTTCGACGAACGTCCCTTGATATCGATAGCTGCAAACGAGCGCTCCAGGAAGAGGCTCATGCGTGGATGGTCGTTGAGAACGGTGGCCTCGAGTGTTATCTTGATGATCTCTGCCTCGCCATTGGGATTAGCGGTGAAATAGAGCACGCGTGTGCCAGGGGTGCCCAAGGTGAGTTCCACCTCGCGGTCGCGTGTCACACCAGTCACGTTGAAGCGCTTGATATAGCATGTGCCAGCCCTGCCGTCGCGATATACCATATTATATATGGTTCGCTTGTCGTTCTTCTTGAACACACCAAGCCAGATGACGTTCTTGCCCACGAACAACTTCTCGGCTACGCGCACCACCTTAAACTTACCATCACGATAGAAGATGATGATATCGTCGATGTCAGAGCAGTTGCACACAAACTCGTCCTTCTTCAGTCCTGTGCCGATGAAGCCCTCGCCACGATTGATGTAGAGCTTCTGGTTGGCCTCGGCCACCTTTGATGCCTCGATGGTGTCGAAGTTGCGAATCTCTGTGAGTCGTGGATGGTCCTTGCCGTACTTGTCCTTGAGGAACTGGAACCACGCTGCTGTCACTTCTGTGAGGTTGGCCAAATCACGGTCTATCTCGTCGATCTCGGCCTTGATGCGTGCCATCAGCTCGTCGGCCTTCTCTTTGTTGAACTTCAGGATGCGCTGCATCTTGATTTCCAGCAGGCGCAGGATATCGTCTTTCGTTACCTCACGCACCAGTTGCGGATAGTAAGGCGTCAGTCGGTTGTCGATATGCTCGCACACCTTATCGACGTTGGGCGCCTCCTCGAACTTCTTGTCCTTGTAGATGCGCTCCTCGATGAAGATCTTCTCCAGTGAACAGAAATGTAACTGCTCCAGCAGTTCATTCTTGCGAATCTCCAGTTCCTGACGAATGAGGTCCTTGGTGCGCTCTGCGCTATGGATAAGCACGTCGCTCACAGTGAGGAACTGAGGTTTCTCGTCCTTGATGACACAGCAGTTGGGCGAGATGTTGATCTCACAGTCGGTGAAGGCATAGAGCGCATCGATGGTCTTGTCGCTCGATACGCCTGGAGCCAGGTGTACTTGTATCTCTACCTCGGCCGAGGTGAGGTCGGTGACGTTGCGTGCCTTGATCTTGCCCTTCTCGATGGCACGTGTGATGCTCTCGATAAGTGTGGAGACCGTCTTGGAGTAGGGGAGCTCGCGAATGACCAGTGTCTTCTGATCCAACTTCTCAATCTTTGCGCGCACCTTTACTACACCGCCACGTTGTCCGTCATTATATTTTGAAACGTCGATAGAACCACCTGTCTGAAAGTCGGGGTACAGGTGGAACTCCTCGCCATGCAGATAGCTGATGGCGGCATCGCAAATCTCACAGAAGTTGTGGGGGAGAATCTTGGATGACAGACCTACGGCAATACCCTCGGCACCCTGACTTAGGAGAAGAGGATATTTGACAGGGAGCGTGATTGGCTCCTTGTTACGACCGTCGTAAGACAGCTGCCAGTCGGTGGTCTTGGGGTTAAAGACCGTGTCGAGGGCAAACTTCGAGAGGCGTGCCTCAATATAACGAGGGGCGGCCGCACGGTCGCCAGTAAGGATGTTGCCCCAGTTTCCCTGTGTGTCAATCAACAGGTCTTTCTGTCCCAGTTGCACCAAGGCATCGCCAATGCTGGCGTCACCGTGGGGGTGAAACTGCATGGTGTGACCAACGATGTTGGCCACCTTGTTGTATCGCCCGTCGTCCATACGCTTCATGGAGTGAAGGATACGGCGCTGCACGGGTTTTAGTCCGTCCTCGATATGCGGAACGGCACGCTCCAGAATCACATACGAGGCATAGTCCAGAAACCAGTTCTGATACATGCCGCTCAGGTGGTGTACCACCGAGGCGTCGAAGCGATTCACGGGCTTGTAGTCGGAATGACCCTCAGAGCCCTCTGGAGCCTCAGAGTTATCGGAGCCCTCAGCGCCTTCTGAGTTCTCCAAAATTTCGTCCTTTATTTCGTCGTCCATTATCTACTATGGTTTTCAGTTTGTTTGCAAAATTACAAAAAAAAACTGAATAAAGTGTGCTGATGTCAGAAAAATCCCTTAAAATCCCATAATTTATCAATTCTCATTTCTCATTTTTCATTAAATTTATTACCTTTGCACAAAATTTCTAGAAATAATAATTTTATGGCACAAGAAGACGTATTTAAGAAGATCGTATCGCATTGTAAGGAATATGGTTTTGTGTTCCCTTCAAGCGATATCTACGACGGACTGGGCGCTGTTTATGACTATGGACAGAACGGCGTGGAGTTGAAGAACAACATTAAGCAGTATTGGTGGAAGTCAATGGTTTTGCTGCACGAGAATATCGTGGGTATTGACTCTGCTATTTTTATGCACCCCACCATCTGGAAGGCTTCTGGCCACGTGGATGCTTTCAACGACCCCCTCATCGACAACCGCGACAGTAAGAAGCGTTATCGTGCTGACGTGCTGATAGAGGACCAGATTGCCAAATACGACGAGAAGATTCAGAAAGAGGTTGAGAAGGCTCGCAAGCGCTTTGGCGACTCTTTCGATGAGGCTAAATATATGGAGACCAGCGAGCGCGTGAAGGAAGCAAAGGAGAAGCGCGACGCTCTGCATGCCCGTTATGCTGAGGCTATGCAGGGTCCCGATCTGGAGGCTCTGAAGCAGATTATCCTCGACGAGGAGATCGTTGACCCCATCAGTGGTACTAAGAACTGGACTGACGTGCGTCAGTTCAACTTGATGTTCTCTACTGAGATGGGTGCTTCTGCCGATGGCTCTATGAAGGTTTACCTGCGTCCTGAGACGGCTCAGGGTATCTTCGTGAACTACCTGAACGTACAGAAGACTGGCCGTATGAAGATTCCTTTTGGTATCGCTCAGATTGGTAAGGCTTTCCGTAACGAGATTGTGGCTCGCCAGTTTATCTTCCGTATGCGTGAGTTCGAGCAGATGGAGATGCAGTTCTTCGTAGCTCCTGGCACTGAGCTGGAGTGGTTCCCCAAGTGGAAGCAGACCCGTATGGCTTGGCACCAGGCTCTGGGCTTCGGCGCTGAGAACTATCGTTTCCACGACCACGACAAGTTGGCTCACTATGCTAACGCTGCTACTGATATCGAGTTCAAGATGCCATTCGGCTTCAAGGAGGTTGAGGGTATCCACTCTCGTACCAACTTCGACCTCTCTCAGCACGAGAAGTTCTCTGGTAAGAGTATCAAGTACTTCGATCCTCAGACCAACGAGAGCTATACACCGTATGTTATCGAGACTTCTATCGGTGTCGATCGTATGTTCCTTTCTATCATGTGTCACGCTTACTGCGAGGAGAAACTCGAGAATGGTGAGACTCGCGTAGTGCTGAAGTTGCCCGCAGCTCTGGCTCCTGTGAAATTGGCTGTGATGCCTCTGGTGAAGAAAGATGGTCTGCCCGAGAAGGCTCGTGAGATTATCAACGACCTGAAGTTCCACTTCAACTGTCAGTACGACGAGAAGGATTCTATCGGTAAGCGCTATCGTCGTCAGGATGCCATCGGTACACCTTATTGTGTAACCGTTGACCACGACACACTGAACGATGGTTGTGTTACTCTGCGTTTCCGCGATACCATGGAGCAGGAGCGTGTGAAGATCAGCGACCTGGCTTCAATCATTGAGGACAAGGTCAGCATTGCAAGTCTGTTGAAGAAACTTCAGTAATGAAAAAGTATATCATCTATCTGTTCGCCATGACGATGGGCCTTTTTGGCCTGTCGTCATGTAGCGAGGAGACCGAGGAGGACAACGAGTTCGCCGACTGGGCCGTACGCAATGAGCAGTATCTGGCCTCAATCGCTACCGACTCGATGAAGCAGGCTGGCTGGCAGCGTATCAAGAATTATTCGCTGAACGATTCTGTAGAGGGTGGTATCAGTGACTATATCTATGTTGACAGCATAGCTCATTATGACCTTGGCGTTAATAAGCAGGGCTCGCCCGCTTTCACTGATTCTGTTCGTGTGATGTATCAGGGTCGTCTGATGCCTTCCGCATCTTATCCTCGTGGTAAGTTCTTTGATAAGGGCACTGCAGTAGGTACATTCTCTGTAGCCACCAGTTCTACGGCACGTTTCAGTGTCTCAGGCGTTGTTACGGGCTTCACCACTGCTCTTCAGAAGATGCATGTGGGTGACTACTGGCGTGTGTATATTCCCAGCGATATGGGTTATGGCACCGCAGGCAACGGAACGGCTTTACCTGGTTCCAGCGTCCTCATCTTCGATCTTGTCCTTGTGGACTATAGTCCTGTGGGACAGGTGATGGATCCTTGGCAGTAAAACATAGTAAATGATAGATACAAAAAAATCCGAATCGATAGCCGATTCGGATTTTTTTTCTTTGTGTCGACACTTGGATTCGAACCAAGGACCCCCACCATGTCAAGGTGATACTCTAACCAACTGAGCTATGCCGACAGGTCTTTTTTTCTTAAGCGGATGCAAAGGTACATAAAATAATTGAGAATAGAAAATTGAAAAATGATAAATTTAGGGGACAAGACGAGTATTTAACATTTCTTTGAGAAAAATGTGAGCATGGATAGAGGTCATGTCGGAAATATGTTGTATATTTGCGACATAATTAAAAACTGATGGCTATGCAGAAGTACGCGGACTATATCAAGAAAATTGAGATTGACGCATTGTGGAGCGGCAAGAAACATATTGTGTGGGAACTAGACCCGCATGTGAATATTTTGAGCGGCATTAACGGTGTAGGCAAGAGTACGATTCTTAATAAGGTTGTAAAGGGTCTGGTTGCTGGTGGCGAGTTTCCCAGTCACATGCTGAAGGGTGTGAGACTGGAGGTGATGCCCGAGGAATGCAAGTGGATTCGTTATGACATGATCCGTTCACTTGATTCAAACCTGTCGCAGGCGTTCACAGAAAGTGATGGATTCGTGCGTCAGGCTTTGACGGCTTTGGCTGGCGTGGGTGGCGGTTCGCTACTTGATATCCAACTATATAATCTGCAACGTAAATATCTGGACTATCAGGTGAATATAGGCAATCGTATCATCGAACAGCTTCAGCAAGGTCATGCGGATGCGGCTCAACAGTTGTCGCAGAAGAAGACACGCTTCCAGGATATCGTGGACGAACTCTTTGCTGAGACGGGTAAGAAGATTGTTCGAACGGAGAATGAGATTCGCTTTACTCAGATTGGCGAGGTGTTGGTGCCCTATCAGTTGTCGAGCGGTGAGAAGCAGATGCTGGCCATCCTGCTCACCGTATTGGTGCAGGACGACCAGCCTTATGTGCTCTTTATGGACGAACCGGAGGTTAGTCTGCATTTGGAATGGCAAAAGCGTCTCATCGATTTGGTGATGGAGTTGAATCCTAATGTACAAGTTATCATGACCACCCATTCGCCTGCCGTGGTGATGAATGGTTGGTCGGATCATGTGACCGAAGTGAGCGAGATAACTGTCAATGGCTAGTCGACTGATAGAGAACATAGACAGCCGTTACTTCGAGGCGGCCAACGCGCTGAGAGGTAAACGGGCACGACGTAGGATTGTTGCCTATGTCGAGAGTTATGATGATGTCTATTTTTGGCGTACGGTGCTCAACCGTTTTGAGGATGAGAGTCGCTATTTCGAGGTGATGTTGCCGTCGAAGGTGAACTTGACACGTGGTAAGAAGTCGGTGCTGATGAACTTCATTGGTGACCATGTGGGACCTGATATGATTGCCTGTGTGGATGCCGACTACGATTATCTGTTGCAAGGCATCACAGAGCAGTCGCGCAGGGTGTTAAATAGTCCCTACGTGTTTCATACCTATGTTTATGCTATCGAGAACTATCAGTGCTATGCGCCATCACTCCATGATGTGTGTGTGGCAGTGACGCTTAATGACCATCGCATCTTTGATTTCCAGGAATATTTCCGTCAGTATAGTGAGGCCTGCTTCCCATTGTTTGTGTGGTCGGTGTGGGCTTATCGTACTGGACATCATGGTCGCTTCTCTCTGTCTGACTTTAATCGTGTGGTGGATCCAGGTGGATTCACAGTCCAGAATCCTCAGACGTCAATAGAGCATATGAGACGTAAGGTGAAGACGAAGGTTCACGAACTGCAACGCCAGTTTCCTAACAATAAAGAGGCTTATCTGAAGGTGAAGAACGACTTGCTGGAACTGGGGGTGACACCACAGACAACCTATCTTTATATGCAAGGGCATCATCTGTTCGATACTGTGGTGACACCAATCATGACAAAGGTCTGTAACCTATTACGCCAGGAACGACAGGTTGAGATTTACTATTCTCAGGCGCATCGTACACAGAAGCGCAATGAGATGTCGTGCTATGAGAACTCGCAAGAGGATATCAAGTCGATGCTTAAAAAGAATACTGGCTATCAGCAGGCATCGCGCTTCCTGCAATTGCAAGATGACATAGAGGATTTCATTGTAAAAGGTATGACAAAGAGTACGAGTACAGAAGATAAACCTTAAAAATAATCGACGTTAGATGCAACTTTTTGTGCTACTTGTGCGTCTAATGTAAAGAAACTTATTTTAAGAATACGATTATGATACTATCAACAACCCCACAGATTGAAGGTCAGACCATCCGCGAATATAAGGGTGTGGTGACTGGTGAAACAATTATTGGTGCTAACTTCGTAAAGGATTTCTTTGCCGGCATACGCGATATCGTAGGCGGGCGCGCTTCCAGTTATGAGCGCGTGCTTCAGGAGGCAAAAGAAACATCGATGCGCGAGATGATGCAGCGCGCCCAGGCTATGGGTGCCAACGCCATCGTGGGCATCGATATTGATTACGAGACGATAGGTGCTAACGGCTCCATGCTGATGGTTGCCACCAGCGGCACGGCCGTGGTCATTTGATGTTTAGTACGCCATCAACACTGGTATTAATAGTTATCTCAGATAGATCTTTCCGTTACTTACATAAGCGCCCTTAGACGGTTTCTTGTTGAGACGACGTCCCTGTAGGTCAAAGATGGGTGCTGACTGATGGGTGATGGGTGATAGTGTGATGCCAGAAGCGTCGGCAGCACCCGTAATCTCCACATCGTCAATCTGCCACCAATATTGCAGGCCTTCGTTGTTGGTGTCATAGCAATGGAAACGAATCTTCATGGTCTCTGACTGATATGGCGTGAGGTCGAGCACAATCTTCTGATAACCAGAAGCAGGTGTGACGGTCTTTCCTTCTGCATCGCGAGGATAATCGCCCAGCACATT
>Ga0310786_10010534_pt1 | contig 11610 bp, 9 predicted proteins | sample AusTroGonzalo_MG_FD_203881 | JGI IMG/M metagenome (GOLD analysis project Ga0310786, IMG submission 203881) | Bovine rumen microbial communities from tropical cattle in Woodstock, Queensland, Australia - Gonzalo_03 (v2) (version 2) | ecosystem: Host-associated > Mammals > Digestive system >... | reverse complement strand
TGCTTAACAATGTTGGCATTCTCAATAGCACGCTGGCGGAAAATGATGAACAGCGACAAGAAGACGATGACGAGCGCACCGAGCGACACCCAATAGGTAGCGGAGCCAAAGAAGAAATCGTTGACACCATGCTGGTCGGTATCTCCTGTATGGATGTAACGGATATCACTTGCCAACTGCTTGACATCCTCCTGGCCAGCAAACGAAGCCACAGTGGTCTGACCATCACCCTTGCCAACCTTCAGTGTAAAGGCCTCAGTACGTACTGTCTTGTAGCTATTAGACTTAGTATCGAAATAGGTATATTCAATCGGTGGAATCTCGTAGGTACCTTGATGACGAGGCACAGCCAAGAAGTCATAGACGATACTACCTTCCAAGCCATTGACAGTCAACTTTGTTTTATCAGTCACCTTAGCATCATAGCTGTCAAAATCTTTCGGAATCTGAACAACAGGCTGCTTGAGAAGCTTCATATTGCCCACACCGCTAATGGTTACACGCAGATTTACAGGGTCGTTAGCCTTTACCTCAGTCTTATCCAGCTGTGCAGAGATATTGAAAGAACCGACGCCGCCAGAGAAATTAGCAGGACGCTGAGGCAGCGGATCTACCTGAATAGTGATAGCTGGTGCCTTAATCTGCTTCTTTACCTCGATATATCCTGAGCCACCATTGAAGAAGGCCTCGAATGGGTCTACATTACGATTCTGCATGGCAACAATACCATCATAGGTAATGGACGGAATCTCCAACTTACCAGTAGCCTGTGGGAACATGACATATTGCTGCCACGTTACCGTACGATACTGGCGACCGTTGAAGGTTTCTATCTTGAAGCTCTTCTCCTGAGGCAGAGGCACCTCACGAGTGTAGAAACTCTTCAGGTCAGGCATCTTTCCACTGAGCTGCGTCAGACCTACCAGTGTATAGACTTTATAGGTCAGCAGAATGGGTTCCTGCTCACGAACATGCTGCTTGGAGGCGCTGACATGAATAAACAGGTCACTGCCAGAGATGGTACTGCCAGCGGGACGCAACTCTCCGTTGCCCCCACCCTGTTGGCGACCTTGCTGTCGGCCACCCTGCTGTGCCTGACCACTAACCTTGATACGTATCTCGTTAGAGGTAACGGTCTTACCATCAACGGTAGCATGAGCGGGAGGAATGGTAAACGTACCATTCTTTGTGGCTACAACAATATAGGTATAGGTCACCGACGACGTGCTCGACGTATGACCATTAACCATCTGGAAACTCGACTGTGTCGACGTGCTAGGTCCCATCAGAACCTCTAACTCGTCAGGGATGTTACCAGCACGGAATCCTTTTACATCTTGCGTATTGATGGTATATGACAAACGGAACTGCTCACCCACAGCAACCTGTGAGGGAGCACGACCTGTCAACGTCTGGGCAATAGCGCCCACGACCATCATCGTTAGAATTATCAGCGTTGTATATCTCTTCATATCTACCATTACCAATTCTTTTCCAACTTGCGACGATTAGGCTGCTGCTGAGCCTTCTTCATGCGCTGCTGAGTCTGTTTTTCCTCCTGCATGGCAGCATTCAACATCTGCTCAGCATTCTCACGGCTCATCTGCTGTTCCTGCTGCTTCTGTTGCTCTTGTTTTTGCTGCTGTTGTTCCTGCTTCTGCTCCTCCTTTTTCTGTTCTTGCTTTTGGTCTTGCTTCTGCTGTTGTTTTTGTTGTTGCTGCTGTTGTTGCTGCTGACGTTTGCAGACAGCAAGATTGTAGCGTGTCTGATCATCGGTAGGATTGTTACGCAAAGCCTCCTTATAGACTTCTATGGCTTCACCGTACATCTTCTTACCCTGACAGATGACACCAGCATTATGGTATGACTGAGCACGACGTATCGGATTGGTTTCCATCTTGCCAGCATCCATAAACTGCTGAACAGCAGCAGAGTCTTTCTGCTGCCTCATCAGAGAAAGTCCCAGATTATAGACTGCCTGCGGATTACGAGGATTCTTCTCGACTGCCTTTCGGTACGACACCTCTGCATCGGCAAAGTTGCCAGCCTTAAACTGCTTATTACCCTGACGAACCAACTGGCGGTCGCTCTGTGCAGCAACAGTTCCAGCCACTAACAACATGGCAATAATGGTTGACACTTTCTTCCTACGGAACAGCGATACATTCTTCAGCAACGGATTCTTGATTTCCAAGATGAAAGCCTCCAAAATCAACAATAGCAGCGCAATGATGCCCACTGCCTGGAACTGTTCGTCGTATTCGCTATAGATAGTAGTCTCTGTCTCCTTCTTAGCCAACTTATCCAATTCGGCATCCAGCTTCTCTTGAGCACTACTATTATTCTCCACATGGATATATGCGCCACCACCAGCCTGAGCAATCTGACGGCACATTTCCTCGTTCAGTCCCGTCATCACAGTCTGACCAGTATTATCTTTCATAAAATCGCCATCACCTGTGGGAATGGGGGCACCCTTGGTAGAACCGACGCCCAACACATACACTCTATGTCCTCTATCCTTTGCTTCCTTAGCAGCCTCAAGAGCACCTCCTTCATGGTCCTCACCATCAGTAATAACGATGATGGCCTTGCCAATACCCTCCTCCTGTGTAAAGCTATGTGATGCCATTGATACCGCCTTGGCGATGTCTGTTCCCTGAACGGCAATCATCGATGGGTCAATGCTTGACAGGAACATCTTTGCAGAGACATAGTCGCTGGTGATAGGCAACTGGATAAAAGCGTCACCTGCAAAGACAATTAAGCCAATCTTATCGTTTGTAAAGTTGTCGACAAGGTTCTCCACCATCATCTTAGCACGATCCAAACGACTGGGCGTTACATCCTCTGCCAACATGGAGTTACTGATATCCATCGCGATAATGGTCTCGATACCAGTACGCTTCTCGTGGCTAATTTTCGTACCAAACTGTGGGCGAGCGAGCATCACGATGAGTAGCGATAAAGCCATCAGCAACAGGCAGAACTTAACCAGCGGACGGAAACGAGACACATCAGGCATCAACTCGCGAATCAGCTCAAGATCGCCAAAAGCGCACAGGCGCTTCTTCTGCTGACGTACCATCAACCAACGTATCACTGCCAGCACTGGTATGACGGCTAATAAATATAGGTATATCGGATCTTCGAATCTAAACATCTTACGGTAATTTTCTGAATACGGTTATCCGCAACAACATCTCAAGCAACAACAGCAAGAAAGCTGCGATAGCAAAGGGCTGATAGGCCTCATAACGCTTACTAAACTGCTTGACGTTGAGCTTCGACTTCTCAAGTTTGTCAATCTCCTTATAGATTTGCTGCAACTCCTTATTGTTTGTAGCACGATAGAAGTCGCCATCAGTTGCTGCGGCAATGTCACTCAGCGTTTTCGTATCAATCTCCACGGGAATATTGACATACTGTACACCACCAGCCACCGACATCGGATAAGGTGCCACCTTATTGGTACCAACGCCAATGGTATACACACGAATACCAAAACTCTTGGCAATCTCAGCAGCAGTCATAGGCGACAGGTCGCCACGGTTGTTTGAACCATCAGTAAGCAGGATGACTACCCTACTCTTTGCTTTCGAGTCTTTCAATCGTGAAACGGCATTGGCCAAGCCCATACCGATGGCCGTACCATCTTCTATCAATCCGCGCTGAGCAATGTCTGTTCGTACATTCTGCAACAGATTCAGCAATGAGGAATGGTCGGTAGTCATAGGACACTGAGTAAAAGCTTCACCAGCAAATATCGACAAACCGATATTATCATTAGGGCGACCTACAATAAATTCAGCAGCGACCTGCTTGGCAGCCTCCATTCGGTTAGGCTTCAGGTCTTCTGCCAGCATAGAGGTAGACACATCCATTGCCAACATGATGTCAATACCCTCCATGCTCTGATTCTTCCATGAGTTCTGAGTCTGCGGACGTGCCAGCACCAAGACTATCAATACAAAGGTGGCCAGGCGCAGCAACAGCTGAACAGGCATCAGCACAACCTTCCATGAACGTGGAGCTACGCGATAGGCCATCGTATCGCTCATACGCATGGTGGGCTCGCTCTTCTTACGATACATCAGATACCATAGCAGATAAGGTATCATCAGCAAGAGCAGAAACAGATATTCTTTGTTGGCAAATTCCATGTTTTAATTCAGCATTTGATAAATATTGTACAGCACATAGCAGAACAGCAAGACAGTAGCCGTCGTCAACAATCCGATAAAGACTTTCAGCACACGGCGTTCTTTCTGGCTACGCTGGTCTTCTGCAGACAGCTGGGGCTTTTCAACAGTCTCCGTCGGCTGATTCTCCAGCTTGGTCTGATTGATGAAGTCAATAGCATTCACGAGGTTGGCATCGTTCTCATTAATCATCGTAGAATACTTGGCAAACTTCACAAGGTCAGCGGTAGTAAACAACTGGCGCAACTCCTCCAGCGACTGCTGGTCAGTCTGCATCAAGCGTTCGATAATCTCCGTACTTGTCATCTCCATCGCTGAGAAACCATAACGCTCCTCGATATAGCGACGCAAGGTATCGGTAAGTTTGGTATAGTACTCCTTCTGATTGTCAGAGCTGACCATCTTGTCGGCCTTGATTTGCTCAATCTCCTTCATGGCCTTCTGGTGAGGCAACAAGCGCTTTACAATCTTGATATGAGCGATGATAGGTTTATTGTCACGAAGACGCAGATACAGATAATAGCATACAGCCATCATGACAAGCATCAGGATACTCAACCAGAACGACAGCGACCAATCACTCCACTGGAAGGGATTATCCTGAACATCCTTAGGGCCATAGAACTGATCAAGCTTCGTGGTGTCTACCTCAACTTCTATTACTTTCAGTGCCAGATCATCAGTTTTAAATTCCTTACCATCAACCTTTACCTTGAAGGCTGGTAAGTGATATAACTTACCGTCGAAACTCGTCAATAGCAATTGGAGTGTATTATCGTCGGGCTGCTGAGTATTGAGTACTTCAACGCCAGGCACCAGTTCTTGACGAGGCTTAAAAACAGGAAACGACACCTTAGCGCCGTCGTTAGCTTGCACAGAAATAGTCACCTGTGCCTGCTCTCCTATCATCATCTCGACAGGTTCTATCTTTGCTGTAACACTTGCTTGAGCAAAAGCGCACAACACACTGGTTACCAGAAGTAATAATATTATCAGTCGTTTCATTTAACTACGTTGTTTAAACAGCATCAGCAACGCCTTCACATAGTCCTCGTTGGTAGCGATGCTCACCAAATCGACATTACTCTTGGTCATGGTTTCACGCAGGTGCTGCTGTCGATTGCGCCAATAGCGCTCATGGGCCTCACGCAGCGCTCGGCTGCTTGTATCAATATACTGTTCATGGCCCGTCTCGGCATCGACGACACGCATCAAACCAACATCAGGCAAGACACGGGCACGCAAATCATACACCTGCAATGCCACAACATCATGCTTACGATTTGCAATCTGTAAAGGCTGCAAGAAATCCTGACGCACATAGAAGTCGCTGAGCACAAAAGCCGTACAACGACGTTTAGCCACGCTAGTCAGAAATTCCAAAGCCTGCTTCACATCCGTACGCTTTGACTCCGGATGGAAGTCGAGCATCTCACGAATGATATACAGGATATGCTTGCGGCCCTTCTTTGGCGGTATGTACTTCTCAATACGATCAGAGAAGAATACGACACCGATTTTATCGTTGTTCTGGATGGCTGAGAAAGCGATAGTGGCAGCAATCTCCGTCACCATATCACGCTTCATCTGACGCTGGGTACCAAAATCCAGTGAACCACTGACGTCAATCAACAGCATCACGGTAAGCTCACGCTCTTCCTCGAACACCTTCACATAAGGACGATGGAAACGAGCGGTCACATTCCAGTCGATATCACGGACATCGTCGCCATACTGATACTCGCGCACCTCACTGAAGGCCATACCCCTACCCTTAAAGGCTGAATGGTATTGCCCAGCAAAGACGTTCGAGCTCAGGCCACGGGCCTTGATCTCTATCTTGCGAACCTTTTTTAATATTTCAGAAGTCTCCATCAGGGTACTTCTACCTTATTGATAATCTTTGAGATAATCTCCTCACTGGTGATGTTGCTGGCCTCAGCCTCATAGGTCAGACCAATACGATGACGCAAAACATCGTAGGCGACAGCACGCACATCCTCAGGAACGACATAGCCACGACGCTTGATGAAAGCATAGGCGCGAGCGGCCTTGGCCAGATTGATAGAGGCACGTGGTGAACCACCAAACGATATCATGTCTTTCATATCCTTCAGACCATAGCGATCGGGGAAGCGGGTAGCAAATACAATGTCAGCAATATACTGCTCAATCTTCTCGTCGATATACACCTCACGAACCACCTCACGAGCCTTGATAATCTCGGCTGCTGTGGTTACTGGAGAAACGGTAGGCAGTGCACCAGCAATATTCTCACGGATAATCTTCTTCTCTTCCTCGATAGTTGGATAGCCGATAACCACCTTCAGCATGAAACGGTCCATCTGTGCCTCAGGCAATGGATAGGTACCTTCCTGCTCGATGGGGTTCTGAGTAGCCATTACCAAGAAAGGATTAGGCAATTCAAAGGTATCGGCACCAATCGTCACCTGCTTCTCCTGCATGGCCTCGAGCAATGCACTCTGTACCTTTGCTGGAGCACGGTTAATTTCATCTGCCAATACGAAGTTGGCAAATACTGGGCCCTTCTTTACCTGGAACTTCTCCTCCTTCTGCGAATAAATCATTGTACCCGTCACGTCGGCAGGCAACAGGTCAGGAGTAAACTGAATGCGGCTATATGTAGCATCAATTAGCTGTGACAGCGTCTTGATAGCCAGCGTCTTAGCCAGACCAGGAACACCTTCCAAAAGAATATTACCATCACTCAGCAGACCAATCAGCAGAGAGTCTACCAAATGTTTCTGTCCTACGATAACTCGATCCATACCCGTTACCAGGTTGGTAACGAATCCACTTTGTTGTTCTATCCGTACATTTAACTCGCGGATGTCAATAGCTTCAGCCATATTTTTACTATTTATTGGTATTTACTTTTTACAAGTTGCAAAAGTACTCATTTCCACGCTGAATATACTCGGAGAGACACCTAAATAATATTAAAAAAGTTTCCTAAAACTTACATTTTAAGAAACTTTTCAATCTATTATAGATATTATATTCTACTTACGTCGCTTCTTCAATTCCAGCTTAGGAATTTTCAACACCTGACCAGCCTTAATCTGCGGGTTGTTAGGCAGGTTGTTATAGGCCTCAACATAACACTGCATATCAGGGCCAAGATGTGCACGACAAATACTGTAGAAGGTCTGTCCTTCCAAGACAGTCACCTCATGTGACAAACCTACAATACGGTAAGCTCCCAGGCGAACACGCTCATCCTTGGCCGACCACTGGTCAAGCTGTTCTTTGGAAGGTTCATTCTTAGCAGGTGTTTCAACCTTGGGTTCTTCCTTGGCTGCTGATGGAGCAGTCATCTCGCTCGCAATAACATTCTCCGCTTCCTCTCCTACCTCAGAATCCTCCAGTTCAGCCATATAAACAGTGTCTTTTACGACTACAGTATCAGGAACGAGTGTAACAGTTTGTTGTTGGATACCATATTTATAACCTCCATAGGCGGCACCTACCAACAAAAGAAGTACTACCAGACCGCACAACAACCATCTTCCCCAATGACGCTCAGGCTCCTGTTTCTCTTCTTCAAAGAAATCAATCAGTTCTGAAGACTCTTTAGCAGCAAGATTCTCAACAACTGGTTCCTCAACGGCAGGCTCCTCCACTACGGGAGTTTCATCAAGAGTCGGTTCTTCTGCTGTTGGAGTTTCAATAACCGGAGTATCCTCGATAATTGGGGTATCCTCGACAAAAACAGGTTCCTCAACGATAGGCTGTTCGGCAATTGGCTCTTCAACGACTGGTTCCACAGCTATGGTCACAGGCTCCTCGACTACGGCGACAGGTTCCTCAGCTACGGGTTCCTCAGCGACATCTTCAGATACTTCGTCCTTGATGTCCTCAAACTCCACGCCATCGTTAAGTACCACGGTTTCAAACTGCGAGAACGGTTTATTAACCAACTCACGCATCAGAGTATCTGGCGTAAAAGTAACCTTTGCATGACTGTCAATCACAACACGTTCTCCCGTGCGGACACTGACACTCTCGCGGGCCTCGACATTAATTATCTTAAAGGTTCCCAGTCCCTTTACCTTGACAGCATCACCCTCTTGTAAACGTTGGAGTATAACAGAGAACATCTCGGCAGCAAAACGACTGGCTTCACGTGGTTCCAAGCCGTTCTTCTCCGTCAAGATTTTTGCAACCTCCTGTATTGTCAGTTTTCCCATAGTTTACTGTCCTCCTTTCAGTTTATCTTTCCACGTCTGATTGGGTTTAAAACTCAGCACAAGTTTGGGCGGGACCAGCATACGCTGTCCAGTAGCAGGATTCACCATGATGCGTTCCATCTTCTTCTTGGTCTCAAAAACGCCAAAGTTAGGAACCAGTATGGAGTTATCCTCTTGGAAGGCATCACCCATAGCATCAATCAGGTTGCCGGCCAGTTTCTGAGTATCCTTGGTACTATACCCTGTACGCTCAGCCAATTCAGCTATAAATTCCTTGTTGTTCATATTCTTGTCGTGGCATATAAGTCAAACTCTTCCGCATCCGTAATACGAGCATCATAAAACTCCCCGATAGTAAGTTTTTCATCAGCAGGAATCAGCACCTCCGGATCTACTTCTGGCGAACAGAACTCCGTTCGTCCTACATACCAGTCACCCTCCTGACGGTCGATGATGACACGCATCACGCTACCTACCTTCTCAGCTTCCAGCTCAGCACTGATGTTCTGCTGTACACGCATCAGTTTGTCCAATCTTTTCTGCTTGACATCAGCAGGGACATCGTCATCATAATGCTTGGCACTATAGGTTCCGTCTTCCTCTGAATAAGCGAAAGCACCCATACGTTCAAAGCGCGCCCACTTAGTAAACTCAATGAGTTCACGAAAGTCTTCATCCGTCTCACCGGGGAATCCCACCATCAGCGTGGTACGGATATGGATGCCTGGCACCTCGCGACGCATGCGGCGTATCAGTTCATAAGTTTCTTCCTTAGTGACATGACGCTTCATGCGGTCCAGCATGTGGTCGCTGATATGCTGCAGGGCGATATCCAAGTAGTTGCATACGTTCTTCTTCTCTCGCATGACACGCAACAAGTCCCATGGGAAATGGGTTGGATAGGCATAGTGCAGACGTATCCACTCTACCCCCTCGATATCGGCCATCTTTTCTATCAGTTCAGCAATATGCTGCTTACCATCGATGTCAACACCATAGTAGGTCAGTTCCTGAGCAATCACCTGAAACTCCTTTGTACCCTGACTAACCAACCAGCGCACCTCGTCGAGTATCTCGTCCATCGGACGACTCTGATGCTTACCAGTAATAATAGGTATAGCACAATAGGCGCAGTGACGGTCACAGCCTTCTGCTATCTTCAGATAGGCATAATGCTTGGGGGTGGTTATCTTACGGTGAGCATTCTCAAGGTTACATTGTTTTTCTAAATCTGCCAGCAGTTGCTTATAGTTGAACTTGCCATACCATCCGTCAACCTCAGGAATCTCAGCCTCCAAATCAGCCAGATAGCGCTCTGACAGACAACCCATCACATAGAGTTTCTTCAGACGACCTTCCTCCTTGGACTGAGCCAGTTCCAAGATGGTATCGATGCTCTCCTGTTTAGCATCCTCAATGAATCCACAGGTATTGACAACAGCGATGTCACCTGTAGGATTGTCTGCGTCATGAGTCACATGATAGCCATTGGCCTCGAAGAGTCCCATCAGAGTCTCCGAGTCCACCAGGTTCTTTGAGCAACCTAAAGAGATAAAATCTATTGTTGGCTTCTTACTCATGCTTAAACAGTGAATCCACAAACTGACGCTTATTAAACAGCTGCAGGTCTTCCATGCGCTCGCCCAGTCCGATATATTTCACAGGAACCTTCAACTGGTCGCTAATACCGATAACCACACCACCCTTGGCTGTACCGTCGAGTTTAGTGATAGCGAGACTGGTGATGTTAGTCACTGCCGAGAACTGCTTAGCCTGTTCAAAGGCATTCTGGCCAGTAGAGCCGTCGAGCACGAGCATCACCTCATCAGGTGCATCAGGCATCACCTTCTTCATGACGTCCTTGATTTTCTTCAGCTCATTCATCAGGCCCACCTTATTATGCAGACGACCTGCTGTATCTATCAGCACCACGTCAGCACCATTAGCCTTGGCGCTCTGCAACGTGTCGAAGGCAACGGATGCAGGGTCAGAGCCCATCTGCTGCTTGACGACGGGTACACCTACGCGCTCACCCCAGATGCAAATCTGCTCAACAGCAGCAGCACGGAAGGTGTCGGCAGCACCCAGATAGACTTTCTTGCCAGCCTGTTTGAACTGCCATGCCAGCTTGCCGATGGTTGTAGTCTTACCTACTCCATTGACGCCCACTACCAATATCACATAAGGTTTGTGGTCGCTTGGCAGGTCCCAATTATCATTATCTTCAGAGTTATTCTCTGCCAGCAGAGAAGCTATCTCGTCGCGTAATATTTCATTCAACTCACTAGTTGACACATATTTATCACGAGCCACACGCTCTTCAATACGCTCAATAATCTTCAGCGTAGTCTCCACACCTACATCAGAGGTTATCAGCACCTCCTCTAAGTTGTCGAGCACATCGTCATCCACCTTCGACTTACCAGCCACAGCGCGTGCCAGTTTGTCGAATACGCTGCTCTTGGTCTTCTCCAGACCTTTATCCAGCGTCTCTTTCTTTTCCTTATTGAAAAAACCAAAAATACCCATCTCTCAATATATCATTCTCTCAATGTCTCAATTTCTTACACGTGCAACTCCAGCACGAAGCGCACGCCCTTGGTGAATTCAGGATCAATCTCCAGGTCACCATCCATCTTCAGCGCCATCTGCTTACAGATAGGCAATCCCAGACCGTCGCCCTTTGTCAGGTCACGAATCTCAAGGAATGGCTTGAACACATCCTCGCGTTTCTCCTCAGGAATATTCGAGCCTGTATTAGCTACCAAGAACTGCAGGGTATGAGCACTGCGCTTCTTGAACTCCAGCCAGATAGTACCCTCTGCAGGGGTATACTCAGCGGCATTATTCAGCAGATGCAGCAACAGATGTGATACATACTCCTTATTGATTGGAGCACTCATCTTGGGAGCGTTGACATTAAGCGCCACATCCTTCTTCACCTTGTTGCGAATCTGATCCATCAGACCTTCGCAGAACTGTGGGATCTGTGTTTCTTCCAATTCTACTGCTTCATCCGTTGAGTTCTCAATCAGCGACAGTGTCTGAATATGCTCTGAGAAGTCCAACAGGGCCTTTACCTCAGGAACGCTACTATCCAGCTTCTCAAAGGTAGGCTGCAGCTGACCAGCAATATTGCTGATAAACTTAGCCTTCAGGGCATTGCTATCTGTCAGCATCTGGATATTCTTCTGCTG
>Ga0310786_10010531_pt1 | contig 11611 bp, 8 predicted proteins | sample AusTroGonzalo_MG_FD_203881 | JGI IMG/M metagenome (GOLD analysis project Ga0310786, IMG submission 203881) | Bovine rumen microbial communities from tropical cattle in Woodstock, Queensland, Australia - Gonzalo_03 (v2) (version 2) | ecosystem: Host-associated > Mammals > Digestive system >... | reverse complement strand
TCCTATGCGACGGAATACTCAAAGGAGTAGGTGCCGTCGTCGGTTTCCTGCCCCAGATGATCGTCCTCTTCATATGCTTAGTTATCCTCGAAGAGATCGGATACATGGCCCGTGTCGCTTTCGTCATGGACCGTATCTTCAGATACTTCAACCTCTCAGGAAAGTCTTTCATCCCTCTCCTCGTCAGCACCGGATGCGGTGTTCCTGGAGTAATGGCGACCAGAACCATAGAATCGGATTCTGACCGCCGTATCACGGCCATGACATGTACGTTCATGCCCTGTGGTGCTAAGCTGCCTGTCATATCCGCTATCGCAGGTGCCCTCGCCGGAAGCGTTTGGGTGGCTGTCTTCGCCTATGTGATGGGAATTGTCCTCGTTATCATATCTGGTATCATCATCAAGAAGGTCAAAGGAATGGCTGGAACCCCTTCACCCTTCATCATGGAGCTCCCGCCCTATCACGCGCCTGGATTCGTAAGTTGTGCTAAGACTGTATTCGACAGGACCTGGGCATTCGTGAAGAAAGCAGGTACGATTATTCTACTCGCCATGATCCTCGTCTGGTTCCTCAAATCCTTCGACTGGTCACTCACACTTCTCGCAGAGGATGAGATGGACAAGTCCATCCTGGCCGGAATTGGAGGCGTACTCAACTATCTGTTCCTACCTCTCGGATGGGGAGAAAACTGGGAACTGCCTGCAGCATCCCTTACAGGACTCATCGCAAAGGAGGACCTCATAGGAACCTTAGAGCAGTTGATTGCAGGACCGTTCGATCTTGAGATCTCTGAGGCTCTTGCAGATATGCTGTCGCCTGCGGCAATCCTGTCGTTCTTCACTTTCAACATGTTCTGCGCACCCTGCTTCGCAGCCGTCGGTGCGATCCACAGAGAGTTAGGAGACTGGAAGTCCACTGGATTCGCATTCCTGTACCAGTGTCTGCTGGCATACTTCGTATCCGTCATAGTTTATGTGGTATACTCTGCAATCAACGGAGACCTGGACAACATAGAGATGTATTCCATCATCTTCGCGGTGATTGACTTTGTTATCCTAGTCTACCTGCTTGTGGCGAAGGATCCGTTCAAACACTTCTACAGAAAGGAAGTGGCCGAATGAGTGTTGGTGACCTGATAGTGATTGGAATAATCGCTGCTCTGGCGCTAGGAGCGGTGTTCGTCCTTTGGAACGACCACCGTAAAGGCAGGAGCAGCTGCGGATGCAACTGTTCAGGATGCTCCAAATCCAAATCATGCGGGTCACCCATCGTCAAGATAGATGATGAGAATTCTTGCAACTGCTGCAAGAAGGAATGAAAACATGGGGGAGATTTCCCCCTCCTTTCCATTTTTGTTCTAACACCGCTCAACGGACCTTTTCGTTTTATAGATTGAACGTGTAACTAATTGCATGAAATACAGATGCCCCATGTGCGGTTACATCTATGACGAGGAGGAGACTGGTGTCAAGTTCGCCGATCTCCCCGATGACTGGGAATGCCCCGTATGCGGAGAGCCCAAGTCAGAATTCGTCCCGATGGATGACTGATCACAGCCCATCTATCTTAATGAATTGGGTGTTCTGCTTCCTGCGAAGGTCATCCAGGAACTGCTTCGCCAGCTGGTTGCCCAAGTTGGCAGAACGCCCGAACCTTTCCATCGCTTTCTCAACGTCCTGTTCTGTACCTAGACCCTCAAACAGCATCCTTGCGGTCATGAATAGCGCATCTGCATCACCAAGCTCGGCTACCTTATCATACAACTCGAATGCTTTGAAAAAATCCTGCTTGACAGCCCTGCCTTCATAGTACATAGTACCTAAATTGAACACTGCGGGTTCAAATCCCTGCTCCACGGCCTTCTCGTACCATTCCAGTGCCGCTTTATCGCCGCCGGGGATCTTTCCCTCCTCTATCAGCCTTGCCAATCTGAACTGAGCCTCCGGAATCCCTCCTTCGGCAGACTTCTTGAACCACTCTATGGAGCTCTTCTCGTCCTTAGGAACGCCTACGCCTTCAGACAACATATATCCGATCATAAACATCGATTGCGCGTTGCCTGAATCGGCCGACAGACGATAGTAATGCATGGCCTTCTCAGCATCAGGCGATGTGCCGTATCCATAGAGATAGATCGCCGCTATTTCCGGATATGCTAGTTCAACGCCGGCCTCCGCGGCCCTCTCGAACCACATCTTGCATTGTTCCCTATCCTCGGGGTATCCATAAGAACCTGTGAATATGCTGCCGAGTCTGAACATCGCAGGGGAATTGCCGGCCTCCGCCGATTTCTTGTACAGTTCGACTGCCCCTGCGATATCCGCAGGAGTGCCCATACCATTGATCTTCATCTCCGCCAGACCGAACCATCCCTCGGGCGATCCAAGCTCCCCTGCACGTGTAAAAAGAGCAACGGCCCTCTCAGGGTTGGTCTGATAGCAGCTGACCGCCTGCATACAATACTCTGACGGATCTTCCATGCTACCGGGATTGTTTTTCCAAAATAAATCCAACGCTATATCTATTTGAAATACCATCCTCGGTACATGATTAAAGGGCCTTTGGTCTATGCCGCTGTCATCCTTGCGGCACTTCTGATGGTCATATCCGCCGTCATGATCCTCAATAGGGATTTCTTTCTGGAGAACACAGTTCTGATCTCAGTAGTGTCAGGCATCATTGCTTTAGGGGTTGTAGTGGTCCTCGTTATCATGCTTTACCGCACCAAGCAACAGGTCAGATGAGACCGTTTTTTCTGGCGTTTCCGGGGTCTACGAAATTCGTTGCTTGAGTGTTTTCACGTTTACAAATAAAGCAGACACCTTTTATATGCTACGATATTCGTAGAACCGAATACTTTATATTTTATAGGTTGAAAATAATCAGTCTCCCGATGGGATTATGAAGGTAGGTATAGACCTCGGAACAACATACTCTGCAGTAGCAAGATATGATAAAGCGTCGAACAAGCCGGTGATGCTGAACAATGCGTTCGGAAAGGAGATCACTCCGTCCGTCATCTGTTTCTTGGATGATGGCGACATCCTAGTCGGTGAAGACGCAAAAGACATGCAGTCGAACGGAACAGGTGTCAACGCAGCAGCCTTCAAGCGCAACATGGGTGACGGATCCATCGTTGTCAGCTTCAACGGAAAGGATTACACTGCGGAAGACCTCTCTGCCATGCTTCTCAAGCACCTCATCGAGGATGCAGAAAGGGCAGCAGGAGAGAAGATCGAGGAAGCGGTCATCACCGTCCCCGCATATTTCGAGGACGCGCAGAGGATAGCTACCAAGCGTGCCGGAGAATCATGCGGCATTAAGGTCCCCAAGATCATTAATGAGCCTACAGCGGCTGCAATCTCCTACGGATACAAGCACTCGGCAGACAAGACACTTCTTGTCTACGACCTAGGAGGAGGAACCTTCGATGTCACCATCGTAAGGATCACGAAGGGAACCATCGAGGTCATAGGTACCAATGGAAACCACATCCTCGGAGGAAAGGACTGGGATGCAGCCATTGTCAAATTCGTCTGCGACAGGTTCGCCAACGAATTCGATGTTGACCCCAGGGACGACCTGCCTACCAAGAATGAACTCATAGTCGCGGCAGAGGGATACAAGAAGACCCTCTCCATCGCCGAGAGCGTCACCATCCCTGTGAACTACGAGGGATGCAGCGAGAAATACACCCTAACAAGGGATGAGTTCGAGTCCATGACCGAACACCTCATGAACGCCACCAAGGACGTCTGTGAGGATCTGATCGACTCGCTCGGAATGCAGTGGACCGACATCGACGAGATCCTTCTCTGCGGAGGCTCGACCAGGATGCCTGGTGTCGCCAAGTTCCTAAAGAGCTTCACCGGACGCGAAGTCGTCACACATGGAGACACGGACCTGGCGGTCGCAAAGGGAGCAGCCATCACAGCAGAGCTCTACAGCAGCAACGCCACCGGAATGAGAGCCGCAATGCAGGTCTCCGATGTCACCGCACACAGTCTCGGTGCACTCTCTGTCAGCCAGGACGGAAAGAAATACGTCAACGAAATCATGATCAAGAGGAACTCCAAAGTTCCCAGCACATGCAAGAAACAGTTCTCCATCAAACCCGGAAACATGACCGACAAGATCGAGGTCTACACGCTTCAGGGAGAATCGAGGATACCTCTCGACTGTAACGTTCTTGCAAAGGTCGTCATCTCCGGATTCTACAATGACGGAAAAGGTGTCGTCTTCGATATAGAATATAATTATGATGAAAACGGAATCGTAAATATCAGAGCATTCCAGGGCGAAGAGCCTTTGGATGTCAGGTCCGAACCTGTTCCTGATGATATCAGGTGGATGGGTGGAAACCCGCGCGACAAGCCCTCTGATGTGAAGATTGCCAAGAACATAGCGATCTGTGTCGATCTATCCAGGAGTATGGATGGTGACCCCATCGAGGCTGCCAAGGATTCTATACGCAGCTTCGTACGCACGCTGTCAGAGCCTAACACCAGATTCGCCCTCATCGGATTCGGTGACAAGGTCAAGGTTGTACAGGAACTCACCAACGATACCGATGTCATCATCAACTCCATCGAAGAGCTCAAGGTCAAGATGCTCGGAAGAGGTACCGATGCAAGCCCATTGGACACAGCAAGGGCCGTCATAGGCGGACAGCCTGGTGTCGGCATCGTGGTCGTCCTGACGGACGGTATCTGGGGAAAGAGAGACAACGCTGTAGATCAGGCACTCGGATGCAGGTCTGACGGCATAACCATCATAGCTGTCGGACTCGGAGAGGCCGATACATCATTCCTCAGACAGATTGCGACAGTCGACGACGGAGCACTGTTCACTACCATCGACAAGCTCGGTGACACCTTCGGAACGATCGCCACTGCGATCACGGCCGGTAACATGGGTCTTGCTGTCCGCTGAAGGAGTTACCATGGCTAGCAAGACAGACAACTACTGTCAATTACTGGGTCTGGATCCCTTCAACGAGAGCAAATACTCGCTTGACAAGATCAACGAAAAGATCGACAAGATGGAAGTCAAGTGGGCCAACGAGTTCAGGAACAAACAGAACGATACAGGTCAGCGTTTCAAGTACCATAAACTGGTGGACGAGGTCCCCGAGATCAGACGCTGTATGGCGGACCCTCTCCTCAGGAAGAGGGTGTTCTCCGAAGGCAAGAAGAGCCTGGAGGGAAAGGTCCAGAGGCTGAAGCTCGACTGTATAATCCTCACCGACGGAAGGTACATCATACTCCCGGGCGTCCTGGAGAACTTTGTCAAGAGGCTCCACTGGGAAGGGGTTGACAAGAAGCAGGTGCTGAAGCTTGCGAACATCTCCGACGGAGGCGTTCCCAAGATCGTCAATGAGAAGGTCATCAACGCCTACACCAACCTCACCACAGTCGATGCCTATACTCCCGTCGAGATGCTCAACGCACTGATCAACAATCCCGATCTGGAGATAAGGTGCGAACCCCTCACGGAGGCCAGTTCGCTCACTCAGATCAGGAACGCGTTCGACCTGTGCGAGAAAAGGGTCAACAGCGTCAGGCAGGAGATCCTGCCCGACCAGGACTCGTACATATCCGTACTGAGGAGTCTCAAGCTCATCATCGATTCGGACAAGGACATGAAGGACCTCATCAACTACGGTAGATGCAGCAGGGCCTTGGCCCCGGTCACAGAGATGATCGAGAAGGAGTACACCGGTCAGCAGATCACAAGAAGCTACATCGACGACCTCCTCAACATCTACGTAAGAGGGCTGGACCAGGACATGTGCGTCTATATCCTCGAGAGCTTCTGCTACAAGAAGAGGATAGCTGCCAACTTCTCGAAGCTGGACAGCAGTATGATCAGATGTCCCGAGTGTAACAACATGGTCCCCGGCGGGAAGAACACCATGTACTGTCCGTACTGCGGTAAGAACTTCAAGATAGTCTGCCCACAGTGTAACACGGCACAGCAGTCAAGCAATTCGATCTGTATCAAATGCGGTTTCAACTTCAAGGACGGCGAGTCCAAAGCACAGAATCTCGCGCTCAGCTTCCGCATGGACCTTCAAAAGGGTAACCTCACGAAGGCAGAGAAGGACCTCATTGCTTTGAAAGCCACCTATGCAACCTTTTCCGGCATCGCCGGCATGGAGGTTCAGCTCCGTAAAGAGCAGGGTACCATGAACACCCTGAGGAACATGGTCAGTGACAGCCACAGGAATAACAAGTACTATGCTGCCAAGAGCGCCGGCGACAACATCATGAGCAGATACCCCAGCGAGATGCAGAACTATCCTGACATCAAGCAGAAGTACGAAGAGGCCTCACAGCGCGTACAGCACGCAGAGGTCTTCGTTCATCAGGCAGAGGCCGCGGAGATCAGGGACGAGATGCTGGCGTTGTATGTCAGCGCGGCTGAGGAATGTCCCGACCATCCTTCAGCCAAAGGAGTGCTCAAACAGTATCCTCCGGCAGGACCTGTGGACCCCATAGCGCAGATCAAAGAAGGCCGTCTGCTGATCAAGTACGAGCCTCCTGTAGACAACAAGGGAGTCACATACGCCATCTACAGGGAGAAGAACTCCCTTCCCAACGTAACCGAGGAGACCCGTCCCATGGCGGAGATTCCCGGAACGTTCTACACCGACAAGACCCTCGAACCTGGAATCGAGTACTATTACTCGGTATACTCGAAACGCTGGGGCATCCTCTCGAGAGAGGCGGCCCACATCGGTCCCGTCATTTTCCTGGCTGAGGTCGAGAAGGTAACCATCGACCAGATTGACGGCGGACTCCGCCTCATGTACGAGAAGCCCCGCGGGGCGACACGCGTACGTGTCTGGAGGGGCGACAGCACCACCGGTACCAATGTAGAGATCCCTCTCAACGGAGAGACCGTCTACGATGATATCGGACTCACTGGAGGCCTGAAGTACCACTATCTGTTCGTTGCCGAATACGAGACCCGCAACAAGGTCGAGAGGTCCGAGGGAGTCATATTCTCAGAGACCCCACTGGATGCGCCCAAGCCCATACGCGACATGGGAATCCAGTGGAACAAGAACGACGGAACGTACACCGCCAGGTGGAAATCCAAGAGCCCGGTCATACTCTTCTGTTCCGAGAAGAAGTACGCAATCGCAGGCAACATGGTGAAGATGGAGGATATCAGGGCCTGGATGACAGAGATCAAGACCATCCAGGATTACGACGACGGAGCGAAGTTCAGCCTGCCCGACGGTACCGTGCAATACATCTACCCCATAATCCCGCTCGGTACGATGGGTATCAAAGGAACCGAGGTCATGGTCGCCAACCTGAAACCCTTCAGAGATGTCGAGAAGACCGTCAACAACAAGGACTGCATCCTGACCATGAACTGGCCCGAAAATGCGGTGGCAGCCAAGATCGTCATCTCAACTTCCGTCGTGAAGGACTATAACGATCCTACCGCAGAGATTTTGACAGTCAGCCGTGAGGAGTACAACGAGGACAAGCTCATCAGGATTCCTATGGGCAAGTCACCGAAGAAGTGCATCAACATCTTCGCGACATACAACATCAACAACGACATACTCTACTCCAGAGGAATCGTGATTGACGTCTACTCCGCTGAGTGCAAGAAGATCCGTTACACCCTCGATGCAGGACGCAAAGGCGCCACACTGGAGCTCACCACCGACCCGACGGTCACTTACATACCTCCAGTAGCCATCGTCCGCGTGGACGAGGGAATCCCGCTGAGGAAAGAGGATGGAGAGGTCCTCTGGGCAGCCAAGGCACCCCTTCCATTCACGGCGGGGAAATGCACCCTTAGCATCACTCTTGGCGGCCACGCAGATGCAGAGCACATGAGGCTGTTCTTCATCAACGAGGAAGACTACAACCTATACAGATTCATACACCCGCTGTACAACAGGAGGCATGATTGATATGGCAAAGAAAGAGGAGCCGGTAAAGAAGAGGGACTACGTCTGTCCGTACTGCTTCACGAAGGTGGATATGAACAACATCCACTACGTATGTACCGGACCGACCTGCGCCAAGACGTTCGCCTCCAACGCACTCAGCACTAGGAACGAAAAGGACCTGATGTATGTGTCCAAGAACGGCGTGAACGAGATAGACCGCGAGAAGAGCCTGGTATACGGCAAGGACCCCTATGGGCCAGATGCCGTCATCGCCAAGCAGCACATCATCAGGAACTCGTCCGGATTCTGCGACATCTGCAGGAGGCCTGTGTACGTCCGCGTCTGCCCCACATGTCACAACATGATCCCGCCCGGAGCCGAGGAGGAAGGTAACAAGATCTTTGTCATCCTAGGTCCGAAGGGAGTGGGTAAGAGCCACTACATAGCGGTTCTCATCAACCAGCTGAAGAATGTCATATCGACGGAGTTCCATGGCGTGCTGAACGCTGCCAACGACAGCACCACCATCAAGTACAGGGACGTGTACTACCACAGGCTCTACGAGGAGAAGAGGAAGCTGCAGCCCACCCTCTCCTTCGGAAGCTCCGCGGATGCGCATGAACCCCTCATCTTCTTCCTGAGGATACTCAACGGGGACAAACCGCAGGTCTTCACCTTCGCCTTCTTCGACACGGCGGGAGAGGATCTGGTGAGCACCAACAGGATGATGCAGGTGAACCTTAACGCATTCATCTCGCTGGCATCGGGAATAGTCTATCTGGTCGACCCGATGCAGGTGAAATACATCAACCAGAGGATCCACGTGGACAACAAGCCCACAGTGGGCCCGAGCGCAACGGATATCCTGAACAACATTTGTCAGATCATCCGTGCGAACAAGAAGATCAAAGGCAAGGACAAGATAGACATCCCGATCGCGGTCAGTCTGACCAAGTCGGATGTCCTGATGAAGATACCTGAGAACGAGGAGGAGGCCAAAGTACTGTTCAGTCTAGGCTCGTCCATCCACATCCCCCGCGAGTACGGAAAGTACGATGCGGAGAACTTCGAACAGATCGATGCCGAACTGGAGGAGTATCTCAGGAGGACCGTCGGACCAGAGTTCTTACAGTTGGTACGCAGCTTCAAGGACCACTCATTCTTCGCCGTCTCTGCACTGGGATGCAACCCCACAGGCAGTACCCTGCCCAGGGGCGTATCGCCGCAGAGGGTCGAAGATCCGTTCCTATGGCTGCTCAGCAGGGAGGGATTGAGATGAGCGACAGATTCAGCAACTTCCTGTCCGGCAAATTCCAGCAGGCGGACCCCCGTCAGGGCGTCAACGTGCGGATCCCGGACGATGCGGAACTTGAAGCACAGAGAACAGAACAGATGAGACGCGAGGAGAAGGAGGGTATGCCCTCTGAGGAATACAGCGAAGAACTGAAGGACGACATCGCGTCCCTGAAGGCACAGATAGAGGAACTCAAAGCGGAGATTGCCGCACTCAGGGAGACCGCTCCCGAGCTGCCGGACCTGTCAGCTTTCGTTACATCCAGAGAGATGATCAAGAGCCTTACCAGTGCAATCGACAGACAGAATGTCGAGATCACTAACAAAGCGCTCGTGAGCTCCATGGAGCAGATAGCGATAATGAGAGAGGACTTCTTCAAGCTATGTGCCGGAATGGAAAGAAAGATCGACACCATGTCGGCCAAGGATGTCCTGGCATCGTTCCAGGCTTATGAGGTTGATATGGAGAATATCCTGACGGATGGTGGTGTGTACATCGGGCACTTCCCGTATGAGACACTGAACACCATTCACCAGCGCATCGTGGAGGTAGTACCCACGGACGACCAGGAGAAGAACGGTAGGATCGCCGAGAGGCTGTCTGACGGTTACAAACTTGGTAACAGGGTCCTTCTGAAAGAGAAGGTCACGGTCTACAAGTACGTCGAGAACATGGTGCAGCAAACACCTTCGGAGGAGCCTGCACAGCCTGAACCTACGCCCGCACCCGAGGTCGTATCGGCCGAGGAGGCGCCAGTAGAATCAGCGACAGAAGCAGAAGCTCCAGCAAAACCTGTTAAGAAAACCTCTTCGAGAAAAAGAAACTCTACCAAAAAGAACGCCAACGTTAAGGAGGAAAAAGAATGACAGAATATAGCATCGGTATTGACCTTGGTACGACCTACTCGTGCCTTGCGTACATTGATGAGGATGGGGACCCGGTTGTTGAGAAGAACTTCGAGCAGGAAGACACAACACCTTCAGTCATCCTCTTCAACGAGAACGGAGAGATCATCGTCGGATCTCCTGCAAAGGACATGTCCGTCATGTACCCGCCGGAGAGAGTGATCACATCCATCAAGAGACAGATGGGAACGGACTACACCGTCAACATCGACGGCGAGACCTACAACCCCATCATGCTCTCCGCAGTGATCCTCAGGAAGATGATCAACGACTTCAACGAGAACCACGGCTGCGATGTCAAGAAAGCGGTCATCACCTGCCCCGCATACTTCGGACAGAACGAGAGGGACGCCACCAAGACCGCAGGAACGATCGCAGGACTCGAGGACGTCACAGTCATCAACGAGCCCACAGCAGCAGCCATCTCCTTCGGATTCGGAAACGCCGACGGCGGAAAGAAGAGGGTACTGGTTTACGACCTCGGAGGAGGAACCTTCGATGTCACCATCCTTGAGATCGACGGAACATCCTTCACCGCTGTTGCAACGGACGGAGAGAGGTTCCTGGGAGGAAAGGACTGGGATGCAGTCATCTCCAACATCATCAAGCAGAAGATCTCCGAGGAGACCGGAATCGACAAGGAGGCCCTCGACGAGAACGAGGATGTCAAGCAGGCACTGATCAACGACTCAGAGACCATCAAGAAGAGGCTGTCCACCGCGGAATCCACCAAGGGAACGCTGACCGTCGACGGCCAGAAGGTCGTCTTCACCGTCACCAGGGAGGACTTTGAGACAGCATCCAGCGGACTCATTCAGACCACCATCGAGATCATCGACCGTGTCCTCGAGTCCAAGAACTACACCATGGCGGACATTGACGAGATCGTCCTCGTCGGAGGATCCTCCAGGATGCCTCAGGTCAAGAACAGCATCGCTGCCAAGTACCCTGAAGCGAAGATCAACATCTACGACCCTGACCAGTCCGTTGCAAAGGGAGCGGCCATCTTCTCCAAGTCCAACATGGTCATGCCCGATGCAGAGAACCCTGCGGCGGCAGGAGAGGCTGCAGCAGTCGAGGGAGCGATCAACGTCCACAACGTACTGTCCAAGACCTTCGGTATCAAGGCAGTTTACGAGGACGGATCCGAGATGATCTCCAACATCATCTTCAGGAACGAGGCCCTGCCCATCGAGGCAGTCAAGACCTACTACCCCGTCGACGACGGCCAGAACACCATCATGGTCGAGATCTACGAGGACGCTGCATTCAACGACGACCGCGGAAAGAAGACCGAGATCATCGAGGGAGCACCCGTAGGAAACTTCATGATGGAGCTTCCCGTCGATGTGACCAAGAACACCCCGATCACCGTCAAGTTCACTGCGACCAACGAGGGTATCCTCATCGCATCCGTGGACTGCATGGAGCAGCACTCCGATTACCAGATCGAGAACGAGATGACCATGTCCGCTGATGAGATCAGCAAGTCCA
>Ga0310786_10010530_pt1 | contig 11611 bp, 10 predicted proteins | sample AusTroGonzalo_MG_FD_203881 | JGI IMG/M metagenome (GOLD analysis project Ga0310786, IMG submission 203881) | Bovine rumen microbial communities from tropical cattle in Woodstock, Queensland, Australia - Gonzalo_03 (v2) (version 2) | ecosystem: Host-associated > Mammals > Digestive system >... | reverse complement strand
TTCCACGGTGTCGAACCTGCTGTCCATTCTCGATTGACCTCGTAATTTGTTCTGCGGTATCGGGATCTTCGCCTAAAGAACATCTGCGACGCTGCAATGATTCTCTCTTCCGGACTGCCTCGCCGCCTGCCGCGCCGAATGCGCCTGCGAGCGGTCCGTTCACCGTCGGTCGTGGGATTCCACCACGTCGGCCGGCCTTCGCCGGTTCGCGGACTGTAACCGCCGGTCTGGACTTTCACCAAACCCCGAATGACTGCAATGTGTCTGTTAAAAATGCAAGTTATAATATACACGCGCATGAGGGAATTGTCAAGTTCTGACAAAAGAAATGAGGAAAATACTCCGGACGAAAGATGCTTTGATGATAAAAAGCATGCCGTTCGCGGTGAGCGTGAAAGAACGGCGGACATTTGCGGATGTTGTGAGGTGGGGAATGTAAGCGGAAAATTGAGCAGTTTTTGTTCCGAATGTTTTGGCAAGACAGAAAGATGTTAAAATTGAGCTAAATTCAAGAGAGATAGTGGCTTAAAAACGATAAAATCTTTCTTCCCGGCACAATAAAACGCCGCATCGGAGCGTTATTTGATTTAGAAACGGCATTATGTCCGCAATCATCCCGGCAAACCTCCTCCTTCCCGGCAGATTCGTTCCTCTGCCACACCCCCGAGAAAACGGAGTCAAGCCCCTCAACGCCCCAAACTATGAAGGAGAACGGGAAATGAGAACCATCCTGATCTGTGCCAATCTGATCCTCGCGGCATTTGTTGCGTTCCACGGATACGAATGGCTGAACGAACCAACCGTTGAAGCCGAGGTCGCCACATCGGCGACAAAGGAACGCCGCGCGTCGACGCCGCAGTCCCGGCCCGTCACGGTGCAGCAGACGTTTCCGCAGTACGGATTCGGATTCAACGCCGCGCCTGTACCCATGTCGACGGACAACCAGATCGCGACGACCGTGGCGCTGAACATCTTCGACCCCGAACGCGCGCCGAAGGCGACCGCGAACAACAACAGAATGGCAGCCATGCCGGTCAACCGCGGCGACATGACGCTTGTTGGGACGTTCACCATCGGCAGAGTCGCCGGCGCGATCATCCTCCAGCGCGGCATGCAGATGATGAACATGTGGCAGCAGCCGGGACGCAACAACAATAACAACCGGAACAGCAACACGCCCAACGCCGAGGAGCTCGCGGCGGCGCAGGAACAGCAGATGCAGGAGGCGCTTGAGAACCGTGCGGAACTGGTTTCCCTGCTTCAGGCGCTGCAGCAGAGCCCCGGCGTGACGGCACAGCAGACCGACCTGCTCCGTCAGCGCCTGGCGCGTTCCAACGAACAGATCGAGCTCCTGCAAAACCAGAACCTGCAACGCGCCATGGGGCGCGACGGACTGTCCGCGGACGGCATCACGGCCACGGCGAACGCGTCCAATTCCAACAAGCAGTATTTCCGCGTCGGTGAAACGCTCCCCAATGGCTATACGCTCGCGGCCGTGACGCGTTCGACCGCTACGCTCACACGCAATCAGGAAACGATTGAGCTCTCCATGCAGAATACGACCGGAAACGCCGGTATGGGCGCATTCGGCGGCATGGGCGGTTTCGGCATGGGCGGCTTTGGCGGCATGGGCGGATTCGGTATGGGAGGCTTTGGAGATATGGGCATGGGCGGTTTCGGAATGGGAGGATTCGGAGATATGGGCATGGGCGGCTTCGGCGGAGGCATGGGCGGCTTCGGCGGCGGCATGGACTTCAGCGGTGGCATGGGCGGTTTCGGTGGTGGAGCTGGCGGCTTCGGTGGTGGAGCTGGCGGCTTCGGTGGTGGAGGTATGGGCGGTTTCGGCGGATTCTGATCCTGAAACCTTCCCCGTGGCGTTGCGAAGCAAGCCACTACCGCAGTTGAGGACTTGTCCTCATTTAATGATTTCAGAGAGGATCTTTTCCAATGCGCCGCGGCTCTTCAGCATCACGGCGCGGGCGCGTTCGCCGAGTTCGCGGCGTTTCTCGGGATCGGCGAGCAGGCCGCGAAGTGCGCCGACAAGCTCGTCGTCCTTCATCACGCGCAGCACGGCGTCGCCCTTCACGAGGGCGTCGAGCGCCTGGCGGAAATTCTTCAGTTGGCGGCCGCAGACCACGGGCTTGCCCATGACGGCGGGCTCGATGATGTTCTGTCCCTCGTCGTTCCCGGCGAGCGTCTTGCCCATGATGATCAGGTCCGCGCCCTTGATGAGGCGCGCGAGTTCGCCGGTCGTGTCCGCCAGCAGCACGGCGAATCCCTGTTTGTCGCCCATATCGTTGCTCCGGCGGTGGTAGCTCAAATTGCGGTCGCGGATCATCTTTTCGATGTCGTTGCCGCGTTCGGCGTGGCGCGGCACGAGCACGAGCCGCAGGGCGGGGAATTCCTTCCGCAGCGCCAGGAACGCGTCGAGGATGAGCGGTTCCTCCGGGCTGTGCGTGGAGGCCGCCAGCAGGACCGTGATACCCTGTTCGCCGAAGAGCGCGGGGAAGTCCGCGCCGTCGCCCGCGGGCGGGGCCTGATCGAACTTGATGTTGCCGCACACCGACACGCGGGATTCGATGCCGGGCGCGATCGCGAGCAGGCGTTCGCGGTCGAGTTCGGTCTGCGCGCAGATGCGGTCGAACTTGCAGAGCATCGGCGCGATCACGAAACGGAACCGGCGGTATCCGCGGAACGAATGGTCGGAGATGCGCGTATTCGCGAGCATGAGCTTCGCGCCGGAACGTTTCGCCGACGAGATCAGCTGCGGCCAGAGTTCTGTCTCGAAGATCACGAGTTTCGAGGGGCGGATCAGGCGCATCGCCGACCACACGAAGAAACACCAGTCGATGGGGCAGAAAATGACCTTCACGCGCGCCGGATCGGTCTTGTTCCGCGCGATCTCCTGCGCCGTGGTCGTCGTCGTGCTCAGGATGAACTTGCGGTCGGGTTCCGCCTCCGCCCACGCTTTCAGCAGCGGCAACGTGAGGTTCGTCTCGCCCACGCTCACGGCATGAAGCCACACCGCGCCGCGCCATTCCTTCAGCTCGCGGCGTCGCGCCGCGCCGAAGATGCCGAACCGTTCGCGGTACGTCGCCTTGTACCCGGACCGCCGGATGTATTTCACGATCAGGCCGGGCAGGTAGAACAGAAACACCAGCGGAAAGAAAAGATTATAGAAGAACAGCATGCGCGACTTGCCTTTAGAGTGAAATCGAATTCAAAACGGGATATATAATATACATCTTTTTCTCAAAAAAGCAAAGGGAGGGCATGCCCTCCACGTGGGTAATGCGCTCAGCTTCGCTTGCGCACAAGGGCAAGCCCTTGACTGCGGCAGTGTCCGGCTCCGCTCGGACACAATAAGATCTATAGATCCCCAAAAGGACCTATCTTCAGAAGTCCTGGGGGTTTGTACATTTTATAGGCTTTTCCGGGTTCCGTTTCTCTGGCTGGACAGGTGCCGGCGGACCTCACGGACGGCCTGTTCGAAAGCTTCAACCTCTTCGGGGAGCGGAACGCATCCGGAATAACGGATGCATTCGTAAAGCGCAACGCATTCGTTCAGGGCGGGATCGCCGAGTTTCGCCGCCCATGCGCCGTAGGTCTGCCACGGTTCGCGCTGGATGCCCGTCTTCCGCCAGACGGCGAGCTGGAGCGAACGCATCATGCGTGCAAGACGGCGCGCCTGCCGCGTCATCGCATAGCGTTTGCGGCGGCGGTTCCGCACATACACAACGGCCGCAACGACAAGCGACAGAGGAAGGATCAGACTGAAGGCGGAACGGACCGGATGGACCGTGAGCTGGAAAAGCGTCCAGCCGTACGCGATGTCCCAGGCCTGGACAATCGACTTGGCAAGATAGCCGCGCCGGAACCAGTAGACCATGTTTTCGTACCTGAACGCGACGTAATCGCGGAAAGCGCGTCCCCACGACTCCTCCTCGAAACCGGCCAGGATGTCGTCGATCTCCGTGCCGGGCGGCGTCGCTTCCACAAGCACCCATTTCTGTTCGTCGTCCACCCACGCCTCCGCCCACGCATGCAGGTCGAAGTTCGTGGCGTAGTAGTATCCCGCCGGATTGTAGCGGTTGCAGACCACGCCCGCGACGTATCGGGTCGGTACGCCGTACAGACGCAGAAGCAGCGCCGCCGAGGTCGCGAAGAGCTCGCAGTGGCCGGTCCGACGGTAGAACAGGAACCGCATCAGCGGGCTGTAGTATTCGCCGCGCGACGGGACATAATCGTCCCGTTTCAGCGAGTACGTGAAATTGTCCGAGAAGAACCGCACGACGGCTTCGATCCGTTTTACTGGCGGCAGGTCGCCCGGGTTTTCCCCCTTGAATATCTCGTCCGTGAGCACGGCGAGCTGTTCCAGCAGCAGGGGCGGCAGCCGCAGATATTCCTGCCGCACGTCCTCCCCCGGCGCCATGTCCTCGGCCAGCGGTTCCTGATACGCGGCGGCGGGATCCGGCCTGTTGACCGTTACGATCACGCCGGTGGACGGGACCCAGTTTTCGGCGATCAGGCCGCCGTCGCGCGTGATGGCGGCGGACTTGGCGTCGAGCGTGACCGAGGTCGCGTTCGCGGGCAATGGCGTCACGACGTTACGGAAATCGGGCGCGAACCGGAATTCGAGGCGTTCGGTGTCGGTATCGCCGGTGTCCTGAAGCAGGAACGTCAGCACCGTGAGGTTGCGGTCCTCCTCCCGCGTAATTTCCACAACGTCGACCGGATCCTTCTCGTCCGCCACCCAGACGCCGCCGTAGCTCCCGTTAAACCCGCGGTAGACGTTGCCGCGCAGATAGCCCGGAGCGGACGAGGCCAGTGCACGCATCACGACCCGGACGGGTGTGTCCGCCTCGAATTGGGGCATCCGGATCGCGACTTCGCCGGGAAACGCGTTGCCTCGTCCGGGTGGAGGCGGCTGAAAATACTGCTGGAGGTAAGACCGCCAGTCGCGGAACGTACCCTCATGCGAATAGAAATACTGTCTCGCCCCGAAAAAGAGCGGGACGATCAGAAGCACCGCCAAAAGCCGGGATGCCCTGACCGAAAAGAGAGAATTCACCGAATCGTACCGGGTATCCGCGGTCAGGAGGAACAGCATGCCGACGCACTGGATGAGGGAACAGACCGTATAGGTCGCGGAGTAATTCCGGAGAAGCCGGGTGGTCCCGGCGAAATTGATGTTTTCGAGCTTGGCGGTGTTGTAGACGTCGCCGCACGCCAGCGTCGACAGCAGGACGATCAGCAGGCACAGCGCCGACACCTCGCGCGTTCGCATGAACCAGCAGGAGATCGCCGCCGCGTACAGCAGGAACGGCAGGAACTGGTGCGAACGCATCAGGTAGTCGGAGAACGTCAGGCGGTTGTCCGGTATCTTCACGAACAGGCCGGGCACGACCGCCAGGATGCCCGCCGCAAGCAGCGAGTAGATGACGGGGCGGTCCCTCAGCCGGAAACTGCGGTCCTGGAAGATCGGGAAGACGACCATCAGCGCCGTCAGGATCAGGATATGCGGCAGGTCGTATTTCAGCGACAGCAGGAACGCCGGCGGCAGGATCAGCATGCAGCGGACGAGAAGACCGAGCTGGCGGCGCTGCGGCGGTTCGTATTCGAACATGGATTTTGCGGTCTTCATAACGGCAGGTCGCCTCCCGTCAGGATGGAGTCCGGTGTGATCACGCGGAGGTCGTCCGGCAGTTCTGCGTCCGGCACGCGCGAAGCAACAAGAACGGGCACGATCCGCGAGCCGCGTCCGGTCAGGCTGCCGAGAAACGCCTTGGAAGCGGCGTCCCAGCGCGTCAGGATCACAAACACAGTGCCGGATTCCAGCGCATCCTCCGCGATCGCCGCCGCCTGTTTCCCGGCAAACGCATCGCGTGCCGACGTTGAAGCAGTGGCAAGTTCGTCCAGTAACGGATCGCAGCCGCGGTCGGGTTCGCCGTTCGACGGGAACCGGGTGATCCGGCCGCCGACAGCAAGCATATCGACATGGTACGACGTCATGGTCAGTGTCTCCGCGATCGACGCCGCCAGCGACACCGCCGCCTCGAACGTCCGGTTCGTCCGCACTTTCAGCAGGGATTCCGACAGGCTGAACAGCGCCCGGAGCGTTCCGGCGGCCAGACGGACACGCGGGACATACGCGTCCAGCAGGATCGCCGCGTGGGAGACGTGTTCCTGCTGGTACTCCTTGATGATCGGGACGCGAAAACGCGCCGTCGCCCGCCAGTGTATCTTGCGCGGAGAGTCGCCGGGGCGGTACATGCGGCAACCGTAAAAATCCATGCTGTCGCCCGGTCGCGGCACCGAGCGCGCGCTCAGGCGGGGCAGCACGCCTCCATCGCGCGGGAAGAGGTTCCGCAGTTCGCGGCTGGCGGGATGCACGATCAGGGATTCCTTGCGCCCGAACAGGACGGAGTGTTTGATAAGATTGAACGGAAAACTCGACTCCGCGATCCCCTGCGGGATGCTGAACACGCCGCGTTTGAAAGGCTTCAACGGCAGACTGAACGTTGTGTCCGAGCGGCCCGGCACGGCGCAGTATTTGAACCCCTGCACACGGCGGAGTTCCGGCAGTTCGATGTTCGGGTCGATCAGGATGTCGGCCGCGGGCAGACGGCGGAGGTTGCGGATGCGGTAGTTCACGTCGAACGCTATGCCGCATTTGGCGCGCGCGGGGAGATCGCGTTCGATCCTGAGCCGGGGACGGAAGAGTAGTCCGCCCAGAAGGTCGATCGTCAGGATCATCGCGATGAACAGGAACATCGGGATCGCGGGGCTGTTCAGCGCGAACATGGAGAAGAACGCGAACATCGGGATCACGATGAACAGCAGGCGCATCGGACGGCTGAAGAGGCGTTCGTACCACGCCATCGCCCAGAACAGGAGTTTGAGCGACGGCGACCGGTAGTATTTGAACACGAAGCCGAGCCCGTGCGACTCGCGCAGCCACTGGGGGCCGTCCAGAAACCTCCGCCAGAGGTTTCCGACAAAACGCAGTGGATTCCGGCTCATGCTACGGGATTCCTTCTCCGTATAAGGTTCTCAAGATCAGACGGGGACGCGCGTCTTCTTCACGATGGCGGCGACCAGATCCGAAGCGGAAACGCCCGCGTGGCGGCTCTTCTGGTTCAGGATCAGACGGTGCGTCAGGACCGGACCGGCAAGCGAGGAAACGTCGTCCGGCGTCACGAACGTCCGTCCGTTCAGCAGGGCGCGCGCCTGGGCGCAACGGGCAAGGTCGAGCAAGGCGCGGGGACTTGCGCCGAGCGAAAAACCGTTCTCCGGGTCGCGTGTGGCGGCGACGAGTTCGCGGGCATACTCCTGCACGGACTGTTCCATCGTGACAGACCGTACATCTTTCTGTATCTCCATCAGCTCCTCGCAAGTGATCACGGGTTCCAGGTGGTCCAGCGGATCGTCCTGCCAGCGGTCGTTCAGCATAGCGAGCTCCTCGGAGGAATCGGGATAGCCGAGCGAGAACTTCATGGCGAAGCGGTCCAGCTGGGCCTCCGGCAGCGGAAAAGTACCGAAATACTCCACGGGGTTCTCCGTGGCGATTACGAGGAACGGCTTCGGCAGGTCGTAACGGACACCCTCGATCGACACCTGGTGTTCGTTCATGGCCTCCAAGAGTGCGGACTGCGTACGCGGCGACGCACGGTTGATCTCGTCGCCGAGGAGGATGTTCGCGAAGACCGGGCCGGGGTAGAATTTGAACTCGCCGGACTGCTGGTTGAAGACCGAGGACCCGAGGATGTCGGACGGCATCATGTCAGACGTGAACTGGATGCGCTTGAAATCGGCCTTGACAGACAGGGCGAGTGCTTTCGCGAGCGTGGTTTTGCCTACCCCCGGCACGTCGTCCAGCAGCACATGGCCGTTCGCCAGGACCGCGTTCAGCAGCAAATCAATCACTTCGTCTTTTCCGCGGATGACCTGCTTCAAACGGGTCCGTATCTGTCCGATCGTCTCCAGCCGGGACGTCTGTTCTGCCATGTCTTTACCTCCGTATCACTGTGAGAAAAACCGGAGGCGCGGATCGCCCCGGCGACATAAAAACAGCATTTATAATACCCCGTTCCGCGTTTTTTTCAACCCCCAAAACACGTTTTGCCGCTTTTTCCGCTTCTTTTTTAGAAAGAAAGGTTGCATTTTCCCGTTTGGAGTCTATCTTATTAGTTACGACTTACACAATCTGATTTCGGTGAAATTCATGAAAATCTTCCGCAAACTTCTCGCCCCCGCGGCGCTTCTCTGTTCGGTCATCTTCTGCTGCGGCTATCACAGCTGCGACCACGAAGAGGTGGACCTGTACATGGATCCCGACAACTGGGAGGAAATGCAGCTCCCGCCGAAGAACGTGGTCTCCATCCACGAAGTCATCCGCCCGAAACAGGGCGACAGCATCGAACGCACCGTGGCGTCGTACTTCGGCGGCGAAGTGACCATCAACTCCATCCAGCTGCTCGACTCGTCCGAGATCAAGTACATCCAGCCCGTACCGATCCCCGGCGACCAGGGATTCTACAATCTCCGCTTCGACATGACCGAACGCGGCCACAAACTTTGGATCAACCTCAGCGTCCAGCACAAAGGCCAGCAGCTGGCGTTCGTCATCGATGGCACCGTGTACCGCGGATTCGTCCCGCGCCAGATCGCCGACGACGCGCTGTCGGTCATCGTGGACGGTCCGTTCGACCAGGCCACCGCCCTGGCGCTTCAGAACAACTCGAAATACAACTACTTCAAGATGAGGAAGTGACCCGCCATGGGATTCATGAATCATATCCGCCGGGCGATCCCCGTTGTCATGCTCGTCTTCACCGCGGTCTTCTGCTGCGGCGCGGGCGCGAAGAGCTGCACAGCCGAGGACATCGACAACATGTTCGATCCGGAAAATCTCGACATGTCCGACCGTCCCCTGGAGGGCATCATCGAGATCCAGGAGATCATCACGCTGCGGCGCGGCACCGACAAGGAGATCATGGCGCCCACGATGTTCGGCGACGACATCTGCCTGAACAAGGCCATCCTGCTGGACTCCGCCGACGTCAAGGAGATCAAGGCGATCCCCATCGAGAAACAGCCGCCCTACTACAGCCTCGAACTGAAGCTGACCGACCGCGGCAGGCGTCACTGGATCGGCCTCAGCCTGCCGAACAAAAGCACGCACGTCGCGTTCATCATCGACGGCATCGTCTACCGCACGTTCGTCCCGCGCCTGCTCTACGACGACGTCACCGACTCCGTCATCGTGGACGGCCCGTTCGATCCCGCCACCGCCAAGAGACTTGAATCCAACTCCGCCCGGAACTATTTCCGGCTCAAGTAACGACCTATGACGACACCGAAGAACACATTCCGTTTCCTTTGCGCGGCGTCCTGCCTCGCGGCGTTCGCCCTGCTGACCTCGTGCGGCGGCAGCGCGTCCAGCATCCTGGATCCGCTCAACGTCGATAACAAGGAGGAAGTCTACAAGCCCGTCGTCGGGGAGCCCGGCGAATACGGCGTAGTCTCCATCCACGAGATCATCCGCCACAAACGCGGCGCCGAAAAGGAGATCGAGGTCGAGACCATGTTCGAGGACGAGATCATCATCGACAGGAATCCTCTGCTCGACTCCTCCGACATCATCTCCATCGAGGCGATCGCGGTCAACGACCTGCCCGGATTCTACAAGCTCCGCCTCCACCTCACGCAGGAGGGCGGCAAGATATGGCGCAAGCTCAGTCTCGACAGCCGCGACAGCAACGCTCCCTCGCTCGCCTTCCTCATCGACGGCGTTTCCTACCGTACGATCAAGCCGCGTTTCCTCTACTCCGAACAGGACACCGTGGTCGTCGATGGCCCGTTCGACGAGCCCGCCGCGCTGAACCTCGAGGCGAACGCCATCCGCAACTTCATGCATTTCTCACAGCAATAACACAGGCCAAACGGCAGAAAGGACGCCATCCATGAACATCCTGTCCGGCATCAAGGCCGCCGCATTCACGCTCGCGCTCATTGCGCTCACTCCGTCCGTCTTCGCGGTCTCCGAGACCTACATCCCCTCGAACGCAAAATTCGCCCTCTACGTCAACGCGAACAAGGCGGTCAACTCGCCCGCGCTCCAAACGCTCCTCTTCAAGGACGGCGTCGATCTCGAACACAGCCTCAACGACGTGGCCATGATCAAGGACGACCTCACCGGCGACGTCTCCTTCTTCCTGACCGAGATCGATCCCGGCGACTTCGGGAAGTCCCTCATGGACGTCGTCCTCTATGCGCCCGGCCGCGTCAACGCCATCTACAAGCGCCTCGCCGGACGCGACGACATCAAGACCGCGGCCTCGACCTTCTCCGGCGCGCGCATCCTGACGATCCACGTCGTCAACGGCGAGACCGACATGCTCGCCATTTTCGAGTTTATCTCCGATGACGTCATGCAGTGCCGCCTGGCGATTAACCTCCCCGACACGAAGCCCTTCATCTGGACCGTGAACCCGGAACCGTCACTGATGATTACCGGCCTGAAGACCAAGGGCGCGCTCGTCTCCGCCGCGGTCGACGCCGCCTACGTCCAGGGCAAACTGAAAGCCGAGGAAGAATCCCATCCGCGCACCGCCGAGGAGAAAAAGACGAAGATCAAGGCCGGGGACGGCTCCATCGAGATCGACGAGGAAGACCCCAGCATCGAAGACATCCGCAACAACGTCAAGGCAATCTTCGCCCGCATCACGGAAGGCTCGCGCGGCTCCCTCGACGCCGCCGTCACGCTCCGCTGCACCACCTCCGCCATCCGCGACGAAGTCTTTCAGACCGTCGACGGCTTCGTGACGCTCTACACCATGGTCTCCGGCGCGTCCTTCGAGATCGGCAAGGACGGCAAGCTCATCCAGCAGGGCGGCAAGTCCAACCCGCTCACCACGCTCAAGCACGAACCCAAGGGCAACGACGCCGTCTTCACGCTGAACCTCTCCGAGGAATTCCTCGACGACGTCGCGAAATCCGCCGCGAAAAACAACAAGAAAAACAGCTCGAAGAAAAAAGCCGGCAAATAAACCGGCTTTCGCCTGCGGAAGAACGGAAAACGCGCCTTTCGGTGCGATTCTTTCGTTTTTTTCCCGTTTTTGTCGTTTTTTTGATTTGAAACCTGAAAAAAATATGCTATCGTATTGTAACGGAGAAGAAAAATGAGACGGCGCGCGCGAAAAGGCGAATCCGGACAGGTGCTCGCGGAATACACCGTGATGCTCTGCATGGTCGTGCTCGTCACGCTCACGCTTTTTCTTCTCATGCGGGTCTTTCTGGAATACGGCTGGCGCATCCTGTCGCTGATCGCCTGGGAGCCCTGATCCAAACGCAACAAACAACAAACCAAGGAGTCCTGATATGAAATACAACAGAAAGCACTACGGATTGAAACGCCGTTCCTCCGGCGGACAGGCCATCCTGGAGTACATCATCATCATCGCGCTCGTCGCGGTGGCGGCCCTGACCGTCCTCGGCCTCTTCGGCGACCGCATCAAGCATCTGATTTCGGGCAGCACCCAGGCGCTCGGCGGCGAGACCAATGGCGAAGAAGACAAAAGCAGCCTTGGCACTTTGCGGGAAATGGGCG
>Ga0310786_10010529_pt1 | contig 11611 bp, 12 predicted proteins | sample AusTroGonzalo_MG_FD_203881 | JGI IMG/M metagenome (GOLD analysis project Ga0310786, IMG submission 203881) | Bovine rumen microbial communities from tropical cattle in Woodstock, Queensland, Australia - Gonzalo_03 (v2) (version 2) | ecosystem: Host-associated > Mammals > Digestive system >... | reverse complement strand
GGAAAGCAGGTCGGCTTCGGAAAGAAGCTGCTCGAGCACATCGACAGCGACACAGCGCACTCACCTGCGGATGCGGCGGCGAGGAAACAGCGGCTAATCTACGCTGTCTCAACAGTCACACATCCCGACAAGGTGGAGAAGAACCACCGCAGCATCCCAGGACGCACGGCCTACTGCAAGGCGTTTGACGACTTCGGCATACTCGCAATCACCGAACCGCAGTCCGACACGATCGAACACGTGTTCACCTACTTCCCAAGGCGAGGAGGGAGAAAACGATAAACGGTTTGCGGCACCCTCTCGGATGCCGCACCGCCGCGAATTATACCACAAACATCCGATGAAAGGCAACAGGGTAAAATGAAAAACACGAAAGGAGCAAAATGAAGAAACTGATGACAACCGTCGCCGCGTGCTGCGCGTTCGCCGCATCCGCCGCGATAGACTGCGTAGAGCTGCCGATCGGCGGGAGCGTCTCGCTTGGAGCGCCCGCGAAGGTGCTCTCCGCGCGCGTGCTCTCGTCCGTCGCGTCCGGCACGGCGACGGTGAAGGCCGTGCGTTCGCTGGAGGTCACGGACGTCCGCGAGGACGTCGTCGCCACGACGAACTTCACCTATACGGTCGTCTCGACGCAGCTCGTGGACGCCGCGTGGACGACGGTCACGAACACGACGGCGTTCAACCCGCTGCCCTGGGGCACGGAGAACTGGGTCTCGTTCGCCACCAACGCGGTCGTGACGCTCTCGACGAACTTCACGCCGTACGTCTCGGCCCGCGTCGTCGCCACGAACGCGCTCAGCGCAACCGCCACCTGCACGAACGGCAGCGGCACGGCAGCCGCCGGCAGCGACCCATACGTCCTCCCCGGCGAGCAGGTGTTCGTCGATGGAACCGCGCGCGGCAGGGTGTGGATCGTAATCGAAAGGTAAGACCATGAAGAACCAGATACTCAACAGCGCGCAGTCGCTGCCGTCCGACGGCCCACTTGTCGTGCAGATCGCGCCGTTCGGCGAGTTCAGGGGCGTCCTCAACAAGGCCGACGGCTCGAAGACTCCGATCGTGCAGCATCTCGACGGAGCCGCGTTCGAGCGCATCCTCAACGCCTGGGAATCCGCCGGGCGCCCGGAACTGCTCGTCGACGCCGACCACGCCTCCTGCGGCGGCGGATCCACCCGCGCCTACGCCTGGGCCTCGAACCTGCGCGTCTCGACCGGCGGGCTCTACGCCGACTTCAAGTTCACCGACGAGGGCGCGAAGGCCGTCAACTCCCGCGAGTTCCGCTTCGTCTCGCCAGTGTTCGACGTCGCGGAGAACGGCGAGATCGCCGCGCTCTCGTCCGTCGCGCTCACCAACAAGCCGAACCTTCCGGTCAGCTGCGTCCTCAACAGCAGCGACACCGGCGTCACAACCGTTGAGGACAACAAGGGAAAACCGAAAATGGAGAAGATACTCTCCGCTCTCGGCCTTCCTCCCGACGCGTCCGAGGACGCCGCCGTGGCGGAGGTCGAGGCGATGAAGAAGAAGCTCTCCGACGCGAACACCGCCGCTCTCAACAGCGAGGCGGAGAAGTTCGCCGACGAGAACAAGGACCGGATCGAGAACCGCCAGGCGGTGATCGACCTGTACGTCAAGAACGGCAAGGAGGTCGCAACGGCCTTTCTCGCCGCGCTCAAGGCCCCTGCAAAGGCCCCTGAAAAGCCCGCGCAGACAATCCTGAACAGCAACGCGGGGACGACCCCGACGGCCACCTCCGCGCTGCGCGACGGTCTCGCCAAGTGCAAGAACGCCGCCGAGCGCGTCTCCTACGTCACCGCCCACGCTGCGGAGTTCGCGGCCGAGGCAAAGTAAGTCAACCAGAAAAAAAAAGGAAAACCAACATGGCAAGTTCACTCACCAGCCCCGGCCTCATCCTCGCCAGCAACAAGGCGATCATGGAGGCCCAGCGCGGCATCGCGTTCGCGTCCCAGTTCTCGACCGACTTCTCGGCGGAACTCCTGGGCGTCGGCAAGACCATCAGCGTCCCGGTGTTCTCCGGCGATGCGACGGTCTTCAACGAGGACGACAACGACTACGAGACGACCGACGGCTCGATCATCCCCGTGCAGGTGACGCTCGACACGCTCGTCAAGGTCACGTTCAAGCTCGGCCAGGGCGACCTCGTCGAGGTCAACAAGAGCTCGACGTCGCGCAACTGCGGCATCGCGGGCGGCCGCGCGATCGGGCGCAAGATCGAGGAGCTCATCATGGGCAAGCTCGACTACTCCCACGCGAAGGCGCAGGCGACGAGCTTCCAGGTCTCGAAGCTCGGCAAGGCCATCGCCACCGCCGAGAAGAACGAGCTCGACCCGGCGACGCTCGTCGCGGTCCTCTGCCCCGACGCCTACGGCGACCTCCTTGACGCGAACGTGAACAACGCCGCGATCCAGGGCGGCGACATCGCCTCCGCGCTCGGCGCGAAGTACGGCATCAAGGCGATCCTCTGCTCCGCCAAGGTGTCCACCTACTCCGCCCAGGCGGTGCAGAAGAGCGTCGGCTTCCTCGTCGCCGACTCGGCGATCGCCATCGCCGGACGCGGCATCGAGCAGGCCGTCGACGGGCTCTACAACGAGTACGGCGTCGAGACCGACGAGAAGAGCGGCCTCCCCGTCACCTCGTTCGTGCACGGCACGCCCGGCAAGAACGCCCGCTACATGAACACGGCGTGCCTCCTGGGCGCGAAGCGCACGGCGGAGAGCGACAACAAGGCCCCGGGCTACATCCAGCTCGTCACCGCCTAAGCGAAAGGAGCCGCGCCATGCCCAACTGGACAACCGTCAGCGAAAACGACCTCGCCGCGACAGTGTCGCAGCGCGAGATCGAAGCGTACCGCCGCAGCGGACCCGTGGACGGCTCCGACCCGGTGGCGCGGCTCCTCGAGTCTACCGTCGAGACCGTTCGCGGCTACATCAGCTGCAACGGCGCGGTCAGGATGGGCCCGGCGGGAACCCTCCCGCGCGGGCTCGTCATCCCCGCGATGGACTTCGCGGCCGCGAAGATGCTCGGCCGCTACGACAAGGAGCCAAACGAGGCTCGACAGCACGCGCTGGAAACAGCCGAGAGGCTGTTCGAGAAAATCGCCCAGGGCGCAGTCACGCCCGAAAGCTACGCCGAGACCGGCGAGGCAGACGCAGACTCGCGCCCCGCCTCCGCCCCGATTGCGGCGGAGCCAACCCCTCAGAGGCTGCTCGACTGATGAAGCCCGAAGACATAATGCGCCTGAAGGAGCTGCTGCCGACGTCGCTCGGCAGCGCCGAGATCCGCGAGCAGATCGCCCGCGACATCCTCAGGCGCAGCGTCTTCTCCGCCCGCATGGAGTGCGCCCGGCACCTCGCGGCCATCCGCGATGCCGTGACGCAGATGCTGGAGGGCAAGATCGAGCGCGGCGAGGCCGAACGGCTGCTGCTGCGCTCCCTCGCGGCGCTTGGGCACCCGACCGAAGGCGAGTCGCTGACCGACCCGGCAAGCGAACGCCGCCTCAAGCTAATTTTAGACACACAGTGCCAGATGGCGGAAAGCGTCGCGCGCCTCTCGCAGCAGACCGAGGCCGTCGTCCACGAGTTCCCTGGATGGGAGCTCTGCCGCGTCGGCGAACGCCGGCTGCCGCGCAAGGACTGGCTCGCGCGCTGGAACCTCGCCGGGCGGTCCGTCGGATGGGAGGGCGCCGTAGACCACCCGATATACGGCGACGAGCTCGCCTACGGCTTCCTCGCGCTCAAGTCCTCGCCTATCTGGCAGGCGCTCGGCGACGGCGTCGGCGGCTTCGTCGACGCGCTCGGGAACCCGTTCCCGCCCTTCTGCTATTCCTCGGGCATGGCCTGGCTCGACGCCGACCGCGAGACGTGCGAGCGCTTCGGGCTCGACGTCGCGGCAGCGGAGCCGCCAACGGGCGAATCGCTCTCGCCGGCAGAGGAGGAGATTCGCGAAGCGGCCCTGAAGGTGGGCTTTGACCTATGAACCTCAAGATCCAGATCACCGACTTCGGCAAGCTCTCGGCGCTCCTTCGCGTCGTGAAGCCAGCCGGACGCCGCCGCCTGTACACCATCGGCACATACGCGGCGGGCGACCTGGTGCGGAGGCACGTGAGGACGCTTTCCTTCCAGCGGCACGCGACGGCCTCGCGCCTCGGCGCGCAGCCGACCGGGCACTTCGACATTTCCCGCCACCCCGTGGTCGCGCGCGTCACCGGCGACGAGGGCGAGATCGAGATAAGGATACCGGGCATCGGGCGCGCCCGCCACGACATTTCACTCACGACGCCGACTTCGAGGGGCAAGAAGTACCTCACGATCCCGGAGCACCCCGCAGCCTACGGAAAGACCGTCGAGACGCTAAGACGGCGCGGCTGGAAGATCTTCCGCCCGGGCAGGGCGAAGATACTGCTCGGCTACCGGCACAAGGGCGAGAAGCCCGTCAAGCTGTTTGCGCTTGCCGAGCAGGCCCACTTCCGGAAAGACCCGTCGCTGCTGCCGACCGACGCCGAGATCGGCAACGCCGCAGCCGCCGCGATGGCGGCAGAGATACGGAGGGTAGTCGCAAGATGATCATCGAACAGGAGATCTGCAAGCGCGTTGCAACGGTCCTTCAGGGGCTCTTGCCGGAGGTCGAAGTCAACGGCAACTGGCTGCCGGAGGCGAGCGGGCTTCCCAAGGGCGCGGGCGGATGGCCTGGCGCGAAGCTCACCGTCTCCGTCGGCGCGCGCGCCTATCCGGACTACACAGCGGCAACCGCCACCTTCGCCGTCTCGCTCGAGGGCGAGTTCCCCTTCGCGGAGGACGCCGACCTCGAGAAGTCCGTCGCGGCATACGGCGCAATCGCCGCGCGCCTCGAGGAGTGGCACGCCGACATCTCAGCCGTGAAGCGCGACCTGACGATCGAGGGCGGGTTCGGCCCGACGGGACTCAAGCTCTCCGGCGGCGACTTCGACCCAGACCGCGACACCCACGTGCGCTGGTACTCGCAGTCCTTCGAGCTTCGCGGCAGAATCGTCCACTCAACCTAACCAACCAACCGAAAGGAAAAACAAACCATGAGCTGGGAATCAAAGACCGACTACTGCGGCCTCTCCGACGGCACGATCCTTCAGATCAAGTCGTCGAACGAGAACCGGGGGTCGCAGTACCTGGAGAAGCTTGGCCAGAACGGCGCGATCGCCGCCACCAAGCTCTACGGCACGAACAACGCCTCGCCGTCGTGCGAGTACACGATAAAGAAGGCGGGCAACGTCACGGTGCAGATCGGCAAGATCACGACCGTGGACAACAAGCGCTACGCCCTGCAGCAGGTGGTCTACACCACGGGCGCCGGGCAGGAGCCGACGCTGACCGCGACCTCCGTGCAGGTGGAGTCGACGACGGACGGCGAGGACCGCATGTTCGAGCCCGTCACGCTGGCCGTAGACCCCGAGGAGACGGCGCAGGTCGTCCTCTCCGCAGCGACTGTCTCCGGGAGCGGATGCGAGATAACCGGAGCCACGACGACGATCTCCGGCACCGTCTCGCCGCACAACGTGAACGGCGACCCCGTCGCGTCCGGCGTGCACTCCGGCAAGGTCGAGGCCGATCTCACCGTCGGGCAGTACTCGACGACCGCGCCCACGTTCGCAGCCGGCACGAACTTCGAGAAGTCTCAGACTGAGACCGTCAACGACCCCGACTCCGACCTTCCGGAGTGGACGGCCAAGTTCACCAAGCCGCTCGCGATCGCCTCGTCCGGCTCCTGACCATGCTCTCCGACATCCTCAGAAAGGACATCCGGCAGTACGCCGCGCGCGGGATCGCGTTCGAGCCCGCAGACATCGTGCGCCTGAACGCGCTCGCGGTGCAGGTGAAGCTCTGCCAGAGGCCATGCCAGGGCGTGCACCTGCCGCGCTGCGTGTTCCTTCCGCCGACGTCCATCTGGGGCAGGGAGCTGGTGCTGCGCGAGCCGACGGTCGCGCACGAGCTGTGGCTTGAGGAGGCCGCGCAGTGGATAGACGTCGCCGACGAGAGGAACTTCCTCTTCCTGCACGCCTACGCGCTCTCCTTCGTGGATCCGGCGAAGCTGCCAGACGCGTTCGCGCCGAAGCGGCTCATACGCAAGGTCTTCATGTTCGCGGCGAAGCGCCTCGCCCGGTATACGACGGAGCAGCTCCGCAACGCCGTAGACTACGCGCTCTACGGCGCAGACTGGACGGCGGGCGAAGCCGGCGTCCCGGCCCCGCGAGAGGAGGACGACGCCCTTCAGCTCAAGTCCCCGGCTCCGGCATCGCCGACTCTCGGGCTGATCGACCGCGCCCGCGCGCTGCGGCTGCCGATCGCGCTCGACGACGCGATGCGCATGACGGCGTCGGAGCTCGCGGAGGCGGTGAACCACGCGGCGGCGAGGGACGGCGACTTAGACGCGAAGGCGGCGCGCCACGACGCGATGGGCGAGTACGTGCGCACCCGCGACGCGATCGCCGCGCGCATCGAGAGGGAGAAGACCAAGTGAACGGCTCGATAATCAAGCTTGTGTTCCAGTCGCTCGCGGGAGGCAACGGCCTTGCGAAACTCGCCGACGGCACCCAGCAGTCCCTCGGCAACATGCGCGAGATGTCGAAGGCCGCGCAGATACTCGGCGCGTCGCTCGGCGGCGTCGGCGGTGCCTTAGGCAAACTTGTCGGCTCGCTCATCCAGGGAAGCGTGTGGGGCGTCGCCATACAGGGCGTCGCCATCCTCGCCGAGAAGTTCGACCTGACCGGCAAGAAGGCGGAAGAGGCGCGGAAGAAGACGGAGGAGCTCGCCGACGCCGCGAGAGCCAGGTTCGACGCGGTGAACACGGCAGCCGAAAAGGCCATCGCGAACATCTCGAAGGAGACCGCCGCGCGGCAGGCGATGTCCGACATAATCGAGAGGCAGACGAAGGCCGAACTCGGCCTCCGCCGCGCCGAGGCGCTTCGATCGGGCGACCTCGCAAAGGCGCAGGCCCTCGAAGCCGAAATCGCCGACGCCGGACGCCAGGGCGCCGTGGACAAGGCCGCGTCCCAGGAAAGCGACGCGGAGAGGAGAGTCGCCGAGGCGAAGCGCGCCCTCGACGCCGCGCAGAAGAACGCCCGCGACGCGATGAAGCGCGAAGCCGAAGCGGAAGCAGCGCTGGCCGCGAAGTCAAAGCCCGTGACAACGGTGATGCAGTCCTCCGCCGGGGCGTTCACCTACACCGCGAAGCGCGACACTACCACCGAGAAGAGCAACCTCGCCAACGCCCGCAAGGACGTTGTCGCGGCAGACGAGGCGGTGGACAAGGCGATGGCCGCGTACGAGATCGAGCTGCAGAAGTGGAACGCCGCCAAGGCGAATTCCAAGGCCGTCGCCAAGGAGCAGCAGGAGGCAGCCGAGAAAGCTGCGGCGGAGGAAGTCGCCGCGCACCACAAGGCAATGGCCGAGAAGAAGGCTGCGGAGAAGAAGGCGAACGAGGAATGGGTGCGCCAGCGCAAGGAGGCCGCCAGGAAGGCAGCCGAGGAGGAGTGGATCCTGCAGCAGAGGAACCACCAGAAGCAGCTCGCCCTCATGCGCGAGTACGAGGCCGAGATGCTGAAGGCGGAGATGGACGCCAACGCCAAGCGAGCCGACGACCTCCGCGCCAAGCTGAAGGCCGCGCAGTCCGACGCAGCAGCTGCGTTCGGCGGCTGGGGCAACCGAGGAGACATCGACAACGGCGGCGACCGCCGCGCCGCGCGGCAGAAGGACATCGACCGCGCGCGTCTCGCCAACGCCGCGATCGACCTTCAGGCGAAGCGCCCCGACTGGCGCACCGCTCGCAACCTCTCCAGACAGGAGGAAGCGGCCCGACGCTGGCTCCTCGCCAAGGAGAACGAGAAGAAGGCCGGCACCGAGCTGAAGGACGTCGTCAAGCATCTCGCCAGCATCGAGGCCCTGCTACAGGCCGCCACAACCCTATAGACGCAAACGCCATGTCACTACTCACCAGCCACAGCTCCGCCAACCGAGTCGTAGATTCAGCTCTCGTCGTCACGTACTCGACATCCCGCGTCAGCGGCTACTGGGAGCAGCAGTCTTCGATGGGCATAACCGTCACATCCTACGACCACATGTGGGAGTACCACCGCCGCGCACGCAAGTCGTACCGCTACGTAGGCATGACGGAGGCTGCCGCCAAGACATGCAAGGACGCCATGATCTCCCTCTACACCCGCTCCACTTCGACACAGGAGTGGGACAGCTTCAACGGGATATGGACGACCTCGAGCGGCAGTTCCATCCCGATGGCCGACGTCGCAATGTCGCACAACGACGACGGCAGCTACGACGTCGTAGTGAACGTCTACGAGGACGACTGCCGCATGTCAATTCTCGCCGCGACGGCCACGTCGCTCTTCTCTTCAGAACGCTCGCGCTCCTATGACGGCGAGTACGAAGTCGAACCATCATCCTGATCGTAAACCATGGCAGCACCGATAGCAGCACAGAAGCTCAAGCACGGCAAGGCGCTCTGCAAGGCCGTCTTCGGCCGCTTTGTGGACACCTTCAACTGGCTTGTGGACTTCTGCTCGTCGCTGAAGGGCGACCGCGACGTCAACCCCGCCGGCGACGGTCGCCTCACCGTCGACCGCTCCGACCCGTCGGCCCCCGTGATCCGCTGCACCGGGTGCAAAGGAGGGTCAGACTCGGTGGATGTTGTCCTCCACGTAGCATTCGACCTGTCGACGCACGTCTTCAAGCAATACAAGCGCACGATCTCCGGCATAACACTGGAACCCGCCACCCAGGAACAGATTGCCGGCGAGCCCGTCTTCACCACTACACCACATTCTTCGGAGAGCTAGAATGGTTGAGTCCGTCATTGTAAAACCCGATTCTGCTGCGGCTGCCGGATGTGCGGCCTCCTTCAGCCTGATCGATTCGTTTCCGGACGAAGGCTACGGATGGTGGAAGCAGTGGGAATTCCTTGCACAGGCAGCCGATGGATGGATATTCGATCACTGGGAGCAGACATACCGATACCAGGATGTCGACAAAGACGGACCTTCGGTTTCAGGTGCGGTGTGTACTGCACGGAACAATCCATGGCATCACGGATCATCCTCCCAGGAAGGCACAGAAGAATGGTACGACGACTCCTGGTCGAGCTATTCAGCCTACCGTACGACATTCCGCTACATAGACGGGGTGATCGCCCACTTTCGACCACTCCCTACTGGACTGATATTGCGCTCCGCGTCGAGCGGCGCGATACTCCACGGCGCGAGCTCCACGATCCTTCATGACGCTTAACACATCAACCAACAAACAATGAAAACGCACATGAAAAACCTCTGCACAATCCTTGCAACGGTCCTTGCGGTGGCCTTGAGCGCCTCTGCAAAGACCTTCGACTGGCCGATAGACGCCACGACGGCGGGCGCGCGGCAGTTCACCGCCTACCACGGCGAGACGATAAGGTTCAATCTGCTGTTCAAGGGCGCGATGACAAACCTCGCGCCGGTCTGCATCTACTACCAGACGAACGGCATGGGGAATGCCGAGTGGTTCGGACCGATACCGGGCACCGTCTTCCACCCGACGAACGACTGCGGCGCGGCGTTCTACCGCTTCTTCGTCAGATGCACCGATCCAGACGGCGTGAACTACTCCGCAAACGGCTCGCTCAGGATGCTCGACTCGCCTGGGTTCGTCCCTAACGAGCTGCCCCTCCCCGTCAGGACGCTCGACTTCTCCCGCATCGAAGTCCTCAACCCGCCCTGGCCAACCGCCGACGACCTCGCCGACGCCACCAACAAGACCCTCCAGGCCGCAAAGGACTACGCCGACGATGCCATGGCCGTTTTGGAAAACTACTACACGAAAGGCGAGACGGAATCGAAGATCGTCGAACTTGCGCCGGCGCCCGACTTCTCGACCTCGAACGCCGAGCTTGTCGAGACGATCCAGGCGACTGCACCGGGCCTCGCTCCGTCTAATATCGTTGACAATGTTTTCGATAGATCCAAGGGCTACCGTAGAGGCGAGGTGATGCTGTTCTCCAATGAACTGTATCGGGCTGTCCAGGACACAGGCGACCCAGATGCAGAGGAACAGGCGATTTCGCCCGCCGATCCAGGTAGCGGACCGGCAGTATGGGAGAAGCTGGAGAACCCCGCGCTCGATGAAGTCATGGGCGGTGCGTTGATGGATTCCTATTTGCGACTAGGCTATGGGGGCTATAGCGACAAGTATGGGTTCAAGGTGCGTATAGGAGCGCCATCAGACGGCGGAGTGTCCTACCTTCACGGGTACGATGGCTACGTGGGCGTGAGCAACACAAAGAATGACAGGGGAGCATATCTGACGCCTGGCGGGAACATTCTCATCATGAGGGATGGAAGACCATACAATACTTACGACCTCGAAGGCTTCATGCTGCGGAACAATGTACACCCGATCACCAGCCAATATACCCATGAGGAAGACAAGAATCAATTTGTCACGTCGCCTTACTACGTCAAGGAACACTTGGAAAGCAACTACCTCGACAACGCGACAGCTGAGGCGACGTATGCGCCGAAGTCGGACACATTCACGAAGGGCCAGGTACAGGCTGAGATCTCCGAGGCTTTGCACGGCCATGTAGCGACGAACCTGTATGATGCAACGATGACGAAGCGCATAGACGGCGACAGGCAGGTATGGGAAACTGCGCCGCCTACCGTGGTGTTTACCAATTCATACGACCAGCTGTTCTTGCCAGTGGATGGCGCCGAGGACTGGTGGCAGTGCGTGGTGGATGGTGTGACTAATGATTTGGTGTATGTCAACTTAAAGTGGATACTTCGTCGTGGCGGATCGAACGTCGGCATTGGCGCGGGAGCGCACGATGCTGACACGGTGTATTTCATTGATGGCGGTGCAGACTTGAGATTCTACCGCGTGACCGTTCCGGGAGAATGGCAGAACGTCGGTACGCTTGCGCTTGCATCAGACATACCAAGCGCGGCGAGCCCCGAAGATCTAGCAGCGGCAACAAACAACCTGGCAAAGTCGATCCCGAACAATATCACTCGCTCTGCGACTGACGCGACGCTCGTTCACTGCGACGACGGGACCTGTACGAACGCGATCGTCTACATCCAACAGGCAACCTCGACCCTTGCCGGACTTATGACGGCAGCGGACAAGAACGCACTCACTGAGATGTCTCAGCTGGCGCAGCGCACAAACGACTGGAACGCCGCCGCACAGAACGCATCCGACGCGCTGGCCTACTCCCGGGCCACATACGACTTCCAGCAGGGGAACACCAACGCCTGGTTCTCCGGCACCAACTACGTATTCGGCGCAGACGCCACCAACAAGACCACGTTCGCATTCGAGCCTGGAATGGACCTTGCCACGATGCCATGTTCGCTCGCACTCATGGAGCTCCGCGACGGCACGACTCAGAAGGTCTGGGATCATCGCGACTGGACCGTCTGGTACTGGAACTTCAAGAACGCGCAGTACGAAGCGACCGTCGCCGAGCGTCTTTCAGCCGCCGCCGCGTTCAACGCGACAAACTATGCGCCGATCGCCTGGGGACGTCGCACCTCATCCGGCCGCGCCAACCCCGACTCCAAGACCCT
>Ga0310786_10010528_pt1 | contig 11614 bp, 5 predicted proteins | sample AusTroGonzalo_MG_FD_203881 | JGI IMG/M metagenome (GOLD analysis project Ga0310786, IMG submission 203881) | Bovine rumen microbial communities from tropical cattle in Woodstock, Queensland, Australia - Gonzalo_03 (v2) (version 2) | ecosystem: Host-associated > Mammals > Digestive system >... | reverse complement strand
GCCGAGGAGTTTTCCTGCCGGGTTGTTCTCGTCCACCGTCTCGGCCAGGAATACCCAGATGCGCAGATCCTTGATGGCGTCCTCGTTGCCCTCGGCCGGAACGGAACCCTCTCCACCCTTGGTCTCGAGCGGCGCCTCGATGTCCAGCCAGAGGATGAGCTCGGGCTCTTCCTCCAGGGCCCGTCGGCAGGCCGTCGCCGCGAGGGCGGCGACCGTCAGCAGAAGGAGTATGCGGGCGAGGACTTTCATGCTATTCGATGATGACGGGGACGGTGGTGGGGGTGGACAGATTCCAGCCGAACTCGGCCTGGACGCCCAGCTGGAGCTGCGGCTCGGTCAGGTCGGGGATGATATCGTAAGCGGCCTTGAGGGAGGTGAACGTAGCCTTGACCTCGGTGACGTAATCGCGGACGAAAACGCTGCCGAGGCTCTGCCCGGAGTTGTCGGTGCGCTCGCTGAATTTGAGGATGCCGGCCAGGTAGAAATGGTATCCCGGCGAGATCTGGCAGCCGTTGGCACCTGTGATGATGGTGGAGTTGCTCTGGTTGAGGAACTCCAGGGCGAAGCGCACGTCGGCGCCGGGCCGGGTCGGGAGGACCAGCGTGGTCAACACGGCGCTGGCCGTTGTCTTCGACAGCCAGGCGCGGGCGCTGCCGTTGTCGTTGTTCACGTCGGCGTCGTAGAGGTAGTACATCTGGGCGCGGTCGTCCGTACTGGGTAGGGGCGTGAAGTCGAAGCGCTGCGGGTACTGGTCGGCGATGACGATGCCGGTCAGGGGGAATTTGGTGTTCCCGACGTCGATGTTGGCACCCGCAAAATCTTTGAGCGTTTCTTTGCCGCCGACCTTGGTGGTCGACGCCTGCTGAATCTTGAGTTCCAGCAGCGATACGCCGTACTGGATGGGGTCCCGCACGACGGTGGATCTGGCGTTTGCACTGACGCCCGGATCCAGGTAGTGGCTGCGGATGTCGTCCCAACTGTATGCGGACGTATATTTCTGTTCGATATCTTCTTCGCCGGTCGAGACCAGCGGGCTGTTCACGTAGTACCAGAGGCTGGGCGGGTAGCAGAACTCGTCGGAAGGGATATAGCCCAAGCCGTTGAAGTGGCCCTGGGAGTCGATGTTGAAGAGGTTCTTGAAGGTTCCCGCACCTTCCTGCCACTGGATGGGGTAGGTGCCTGCAGGCAGACCAAAGATGGCCGGCCCGTTGATCTTCATCTTGATCGTGGCGCCGGTTCCGCTGCCGGACCGGGTGGTGTATTTGTTCTGGTCGGCGGTCTTGGTGTCGTCGTAGATCAGTTTGAGGATGGCCTTGGCCAGTTCGTACACGTAGGGGAAGGCCGCGCCGTTCTTAGGTACATAATAATAGTCCGCGCTCCGGCTGGCATCCGTAGCGTAAGGATAGATGGCCCGGTAGAGCGTGGTCAGCCGGGCGCCCAGCTCGCTGGCGGAGAGCGGGAAATAGATACCCTTGTTGGTAAACGCCTCCAGCGCGGCCAGCAGATCCGGATGGTTGCTGTAGCTTGCCGGATTGTTGAAATAGTATTTCGGCGTCCCGCCTTTCGGAGAGACGTTGGCTTGCAGGATCTTGTTCAGATAGTCCTTGATCAAGTCATCCCGCCACGGGATCGCGCCATACTTGGGCGAGGTTTTGTCATTGCTCGAGATGGGATCCGGATAGAAGACGATGTCGTCCGTGCTCTCGGCCCGGTCCAGGTCCGGCACCACCAGTGAACCGTTGTGCTGCAGATAGGCGACGGATCCGGCGTCGGTGTTGTTGACGCTCGCATCCGGTGCCTTGCCGTACACCAGCACGGCATCGGTCTCCGGCTTGAGATAGACCCGGTCGTAGAGATGGGCGTAGTTGTTATAGATGAGGCCGCCGTTGGCGTCCGCTTCATTCATGAAGACGCCGTCCAGGCCCAACTGCGGAAGCGCAACCCGATAGTCCCAGAGCTTGTCTCCGGCGGCGACGGGGATGCTGGTGTTCCCGGTTTTGAACGGAAGCATAAATACCCGGTCGATGCCCCGGAAACTCTCCGGCGTCATGCTGTGCTGGGTGATGGCGTCCGCCATCTTGGTGCCGCCCTGCTGCGCGCCGCTCACGGACAGGGCCAGGGAGACGCGTACGTTCCCATCCCCGCTCGAAGCGGGCGCAAGCGGCTCCCGGGTGCACCCGAAGGGGAGCACCAGCAGGGCCGCGAGAGCGGGGATGAGAAGACGCATCTTGATCATGTTAAGAATCGATAAAATTGCTTAGTTGAGTTTGCCCATCTCAACCTCGAAGGAGAGGCCGGTCTCCCACTTGATATCCACGGAGACACCCAGCGAAACCTGGTTGGAGCGCAGGTCCGGGACGGACATGTAGGCGTGCTTCAGGGCATCTTCCTTCAACACAAGCTTGGCCGTCGTCACGTAGTCCTGCATGAAGACGCGCGGGACTTCGATGGTGGCACCCGTAGTCGGGTTGAACGGCGGATAATAGTAGAAGCCGGTCTTGCTGCGGTCTCCCAGATGGCCGGCGAGGGAAGCATAGTTGCCGGATTTATCAGGGGTCGTGGTACTCTTTGCAATGAGGTCTTGCAGATCCAGTTTGCCGACCAGGTAGAAGATGGCATCCTTGCGGACCAGGTTGGTCTCACCCCAGAAGTCCATGCCGGTCTTGTTCTGCAGTTCGAGGGCAATATAAACATTCGGCTGATCGGCCGCTGTCTTCAGGGCATCATAGTTGTCCCAGCAGAGCGTATAGACGGTGTTCTCGCCGGCATCGATATCTGTGTCAGTCTCTTTCTTGATACGGAAACGGTCCGTCGTGGCAACCTTGTCGTAAATCATCTTCTCGAACTTGTCCTGATTGAACGTCAAGCCCTTGAAAACGCCATCTTCGAAAGTGACATTCTGATAAGAAGGCGGATCGATGGTGTCGTCTGAGGTATCTTCGGTGTCGTGGTCATTATTTACGAAATCAGGCATACGGGTGTAGTCCCAGGTAACTGCGGCCGGCTGGCCTCCGATCACGATACCCGTGACGAGCAGTCCGTTCGTGTCGTCGTTGATGGGGATCTGGTTGTCGTTCTCGCCCTTGTGGATGAACGAGTTGTTGTCCTTCAACACGGTGATGTTCTTGTCATACACAACCGGAGCCTTGAGCAGGGCGGAGCCGTAGTTGATGCAGTCCACCATGGCGACGCTTCGGGTACCGGAAGTCACGCTGCCGAACTTGATCCAGTCAGCGCCCCACTTCGTGGTCTCCGGAACTTCATCTTTCCACTGGGCGACCGTCTGCGGGAACTCCAGCTCCGTATGCGCCGTCTCGGAGATGCGCAGCGGGGAGTTGCCATAGTACATCAACTCTGCCGGATAACAGTAATTGAAAATGTTGAAGGTATTGTCGGAGCCGAATGCATAGGCGGGGATGTCCTCGCTGAACAGGAAACGGTCGGCGTGGAAATAGTAATACTCACCACCCGCAGGGGTCAGGACATCCGCCTGGAGATAAGCGGCACCCATGGGGAAGCCAATATTCATCGGGAAGCCGTCCGTTCCGTCAAGTGCGGTGCCAGTGCCGCGGAGGTAGTCGTTCGTGAAATAGGTGGCGATGCCGGATTCATTGTAGAGGGCAAGTGCGGTCGGCACGTCTTTCACGTAATTGTAAAGGGCGGACCTGATATCTGCGGCAGACCGATAGACCATGTTGTCCTTGTCGCCGTCGAAATATAGCCTCATACGCGTATGAATCTCCTTAGCAAGTTGCTGGGCGATTACCTCGCCCCAGCTGGCGGGTTGGGTGTCCAGGGCCTTGTGGAGAATGAAGTCAAGATCCCGCATGGTGCGGAGGATGGCCGCCGCCGAGCCGGCGCGGAGTTCGTGATACTCTTGCTGCGTTGTCTCGTCTTCCAAAGTGACAATCTTGAGCAGTTTGTAATAGGCTTCTCCCAGCGATCCAAGCAGAGGGACGAACGAAAGGCCATTGCCATCGCAGGCGTTGCAGACGACATCGGCCGAGGTGGTGCTGTTACCGTCATGTTCGGCAGCATACATGTCGCCGAGCATCTTCCAGGAGCAGTTACCGATCTTGAGGGTATAGGTGTACGTGGAGACAGGGTCGTCACCGCGCCGTTCGTACGTGTCCCCGTTCGCATAGTCGCCGCCTCCCGGTTTGGTGTAGATACCTTCGCCACCGGTGTTGGCGCCGGAGATTCTCTTGTAGAGCGGATCGTTGGGCTCGTATGGGAGCCAGATCTTATACTGTTTGTTTTCGATGCCGGTGGGCTGGTAGTCATTCCCACCCGATTTCGCCTTGCCGTCCGTTGTCCAATAATGCAACTCATCGACCAGACCGGCGATGGTCAGGCTGGAAATGATACCTTGAAGCGCATAGGTGCCAGCCGTGTAGGGGAGCTTGTTGCTCGGATCGACGCGCGGGGTCAGCGAGAAGCGGAGCGAAGCCAGGTTGGCCGGGTCGCCGGTGGCGGTGATGCTGCCCTGATGATCCGGGCCCAGGGTGTTGAGGGCTTTTCCGTACAGGACGACGACATTGGTCTCCAGCGGGAAGGACAACTCCATTACGCGGCTTTGTTTCGTATCCGTGACGGTGCCGGCGTCGAGCAGGCGACCGTAGTTGTAGTCTTCCGTCGCCTTGCCGGCGTAGTACGGGTTGAAGAAGAATTTGCCTGCGCCAGCGCCAGATGTTGCCGGTGCGCCGGGGAAGGTCGGTTTATTGTGCTCGTCCATCTTGTAGGTCAGGATGTGCACGTCCTGCATGCCGAGGAAAGCGGAACCGGCCGCTTGGACATTGTCCGGGGTCATCTTGGTACCTTCTCCGGTCTGGGGATTGATGTTCAGCACGAACTTCGTGAGGACGGAGTTCGAATCCGGATCGTAATTCGGATTGTTGCTGAACTGCTCCCGCACGCAGCCGGTGAGGCTGGCGAGGGTCGCGGCTGCTAAGAGCGCGCCGGCGACGATTTTAAAGGTCTTTTTCATAAGCAGTTAGTTATTTATTTGATGATTTGTTTTTCTTCGTGGAAAGTGCGAACTAAGACGGTGGAGACGCCAAACGAGACGTGCTGCCCGAAGGCGACGTCGAGTCCAGGATTGGGAATGGCTGTTCCAGCGTAGAAGAGCTTGGCCCGTAAAGAAGCACCCGGCCAACCCAACGTGTCCGCATGCGAGCGGATCTCCCGAGTGGGGCTGCCAAGGGCCGGTATGCTGACGCCCAAAATGGCGAAGAGCAGGACCGGAACGAATATTTTCAGGCCGTTCAAGTGGTCAGTTTCGTTAGCGAATATTGTACGCAAGGTGGGGGAACCCGCGTACGCGTTTTAGTGTCTAGCCACAAAACTAACTTTTTCTACCTAAAAAAGCAAGTAAAACATCATCAAACGATGAAATTTACGCGTTCATATGCGTTTTTTGCGCTCCGTCAACGTTGCATTCGTCGCTCGGGAGCAAAACCGAATCCATGTTAGGGATCAGACTCCGTTGCATTAATTCGGAAAATGTCTGAGACGGCTAGCTTGATTTGTAGCGGAAGGTCTTGAGAACGATGCCAGTAATCTGGAATGCGTGGCTGCTTTCAGCGGTAATCGTAATCGTGGCGTCCCCGGTTTTGTCTGGACGAAGCCATATACATTGATCGTTGCGACCAGGGTATTTGAAGAAGATCTCTCCTTCGGGGAGTTCTGCTTCCATACTGGGGAATTGACGCGTGCTGTTTTTTGTCCCAACATTGAACTGAACGTAGAATAAACGGAAGGAGCTTGTGTTGGTATTTGTAATACTGATGGTGCCAGTCTGACCAGCATCCAACCAAATACCATCGGTCTCCACGCGGAAGTTGTCAGAGAACGTGACGGTACTCTGGTGGGGAACATCTTTGTCCATATTAGCCGTTATGGTGCGTGCGTCCTTGCTTACGTCACCATGATTTGAGTTTACACCTGTATTCTGGTAGGTAAAGATGTTCCCGCGGAAACGGGGCGCAAAAATAGGGACTTCCAGATAACCCGGGGAGGAAAGGGTAAAGGAAGCGGGCAATTGCGGGTCGCCATTGTTTGTCTTAAACTCTAATTCGTGATAATTGTACGCTCCGTCAGTGCTTTGTGGGCCATTCGGAGTCCAAGGATACTCTGATGCTTTCGGGTAATGTGGCGTCAAAGATTGTCTGTTCAATAGACTAATCGTCGGGTTCAAATCTTCCGGATCATCGTAATAGCCAAAGAGGACATTCTTACCATTATCCGAGTTGACCATGCCATATACTACATTGGACCAACCACCAAGCCGACTCGTGCCGTGCCCGTCGAAGAATCCAATTCCGTTAAAAAGGGTAAAGTGATGTGTCTTAAGTGACTGAGACTCATAGTCTTCTGCCGTCAACTGGAGGTACACTTCTCCAGTGCTATCGCTCGTGATGAGCGGGATGGAGACGTGCGACGCCGTTGGCGTGAAACTGTATGCCACGTCGGAAATCTGGGTAAATCCTTCCGGCAGGGCGAGACCTTCTCTCGTCTGCGGGATGAGCCCGTCGACGGTCAGTTCGATTTCCGGCAGTTCGTTGTTGTCTCCGCGGGTCACGTCGAATACCAGGGTCAGTTCCTGTCCGGGCGCATTTCGCTTAATGGGCTCGGCGAAGTGCAGGTCGTAGAAGGTCTTGTCCAGGAAGTTTCCGAGTTGGGTGTCGGCTGGATGGAAGAAAGCATCGACGTCTTTAACATAAATGGCCGTGGTGCTGAGATCGCGGTTGCTGATGAAGTGGCAGGTCATGCGGCGCCAAACCCTGTCGGAGGCATCCAATTGCGCCGGGAGCGACTGGTATTCATCCCAGGTGAGGGTTTTGATGAAGTGAAAGGCTGGCTTGCCGCTGTCGGAGATGGATTCTCCGTACGCGACCGGCAGGTTGTCGTTGTTCGGTGAGAGCGTCATCTTCTCCGGCTCGATCAGGAATTCGAGCGGGAACATGGACTGAGCTAGACCGTCCGGGATGTCGATGTAGATGTCGACGGGCGTGCTCTTCTCGGATTTGATCCGGCGGTCGGAGCAGCTGACCCGCATATCCTGGATGTTCTGGATGGTAATGACGATGTCTCGATACAGCATCTCGTCGCCGCTGGTGCCGGTGACGCGGAGAGTCTGGCTTCGGATGTTGTCGGACGGACCGCTGGTGGTGAACGTGATTTGCCGGAATCCTTCCCCATCCGGGGTGGGGCTGATCGAATAACTCTCGATGACGGGGTCAATGCCGCTGTTCCTCATGGGCAGCAACTCCAGGGTCACCGATCCCGAGGTCATATCCCATCCGTCGGTGGTGATATCCGTGTCAAAGTAGGCGCTGAGTTCCTGATTGTTCTCCTGCCTTCGGGTGAAGGTCTTGGCCATCCACGGTCGGATGGACAGGCGGCGATGTCCGTCCGAGATGTCCGGGAGGTGTCGGGCATTAATATCGGCGGAAACGTCCGCGCTGCCGGCGGCCGCTGCTGCGGCGGTGGGGGTCGGATGGCCGAAGGCGAGAATGCTATGGATGAGGATACGGTACTGGAAATTGCGATAGATGGGATAGTACTTGCGGTCCGTCATCAGGTCCACCTTGTAGAAACATTTCTGGCCATAGTGGGGATCACTTGTATCCTCAGGAAGATATTTCCCATAGATGATGACGAAGGTGGGTGGCAACTGGTCGGAAGGAACGGGGCGCTCGTAGAGATAGACCGCACCTTTTTCATGGACCGGCGCTACACCGTTCCGCCATCCGCCATCTACCAGCTCCGTAACAGGGTCGCCATGGTCGGACTCTTCGGGATCCCAGTACTTGAAATCGGCGATATCGGGAATGCTTTCATCAATGGCCGTGTTCGGCGGGAGGTTGGCGGGATAACCCATATCGACGATATTCAAGTATGTCTTCGTCTGATAATTTTCGATAAAACCGTTGGTGGCGGAGCTGTGCGGGGCCAGCGTGCCACGGTCCGGTACGTGGACAACGGCATAGCTGATGGGCTCGAAATACGGGTCGTTGCCGTTGTTCGTATCAGCCTGAAGGATAATCTTGGCCCAGTTGCGCACCAGCGGAATGGTCGCGAACTGATTCTGCGTCTCAGCTGCCACCACATAGCCCTGACCATCGGAGATGATGTTCCCGTCCTTGTCGATGTAGTTTCCGTCCAGGTCTTGCTTGGCGTGGATGCCATCAATCCGCATCATCTGCCAGTAGGCGCGTTCGCCGCTGAATGATAGCAGCGGGGACAGGACGGCATCGGCGTAGCCGAAGGACAGGGTCTCCGGTCCGTTGCCGATGAAATGGATGATACGTTTGCTGTCGGTCAGAGTCAGCTTGGCGGTGAATTCGTAGAGCGGAACTTCCGTCTGGATGTCGGGATCTTCGGGATTATCTTTGGGGCTCGTGAATATATAGGTGCCTTTCTGTCCAAGGGGTGTCGCTTCCACATATTCCTTGAGGTAGCCGGAGCTTCCGAACACGGCGAGGTGCAGGCTCGTCAGGGGCTGGTCTTCGCCGAGCGACTGGGCCTTGGTGCCGGATGCGAGGCCGTCGCCGGCCACAGTGAAGGTGACGGTGACCTTTGCCCCTTCGGGATAGGTGCCGCTGTCCTCATCCGGATCCTGCTCTACGAGTGGATTTACGCAGGAGCAGACGATCCAGAGAAAAGCCAGAAGATATGCCCAAATCCGTCTCATCGCAGTGCGTCCCCCCAATAGAAATGTGCCCGTCCGTGTTCCGGGTGCCAGGTTTGTTCGTCTCCCCAGTACCAGGAATCATACACGCATCGCGTCATGGCCTTGGTATCAGTGACATCGGTCACGTTGCTGCCATCCAATTTAATGGCTCCGTTGGCAGACCAGTATTTGCCGTTAGCTGAGAACATACGGGCAAAGGTGCCGTTGGCAGAAAGCTGGGCCATAAACTTGACTTCGCCTCGGGTCGGGAGACGCCAGCGTCCGGCGGGGAATCCGTCTTCCTGGTAGGAAGCACAGCGCCACTTCGCCTGATCTTCGGTGAGGTCGCCAAACTCCGTTCCTCCACATTTGGTGGAGATGCGGAAACTGGGGGCCAGCATGTTGGCGGTACGGTCCGATTTCTCTGCCGGGTAGTAGTATGTCAGGGTGCGCTGCCCGCCTTCGAGCGCATCGGTCGTCATGAATGTCTGGCCCAGATTGTCTATCTCGTCCGCGCGCGGATCTCCAATCACCAGATCGGAATCATCCGGCAACACCGTAACATTGATTCTGAAGATGTCGCGTCCACCGCCGGTGTACCAGACGACGCGCCAGTGGAAATCCTCTGCGGTGAAACCCTGCACGGCCTCATCGCTCGGATATTGTCCCCGGAAGTAGGTCATGTAGGCATCGTTGATGTTCGTATTATGTGCAGGATATTCTTCCACTTTGCCAGTATCGGGATTCGTTCTCGCTATGGCACGTACAATCTGTCGCCCATCCACATAGACATATCCCCAATGGTCCGAATAATAGACCTTGTCGTTGCCGTTTTTAAGCCCACTTTCTTCGAAACTGTCGTCGGAGTTGGGCAGGCTCGAGATGTAGATGGCGGGGGACTGGATCAAGGTGATGGATTTCCTATAGCGTTCGTCAGTCGTGCCCTCTTGGGCGATGGTGAAACTCACCGTGAACGGTGAGTAGTCAAACATGGTATCCTTGTAGTCGTTGTTGATGGTATGGGAGAAGCGGATGGCGGTGCCAATGTCGGTCAGCCAGTCCTCGCCGCCGTTGAGGGCCTTGCGGTGCGCCTTATCATAGTCCAAGTAGTAGCTGTTCTTGGGGTAGATGTCATCATCCCGCGTGACCTTGGTAATCACGCCGCCACGCGCCGTGCCCGAAGTGGACTCGCCGTAGTACGGACAGGTGACGCGAATGTCCTCGAGGACAACGGGATGGCTGGTGGTATAGCGGATGTTTGCCGTGTTGAGGTTGTTCAGTTCATAGTGATTCCGGTCCACGGAGAGATAACGGGCGCTGCCGATTTCTGCCATGCGGTCAATCTCCCGGTTGACATTCTGCCAGGGGACGAGGAAGAAGGATCCCTGTAGCTCGACGGCCGCATCGTCCGTGTCGGCGCCGAGCAGACCTACGTCGATGTCGAGGTGGTACCAGTTATTCCGTACGAAGTGGCGGAGGTATTCCGGGCCCCGGTTGTCCATCGGGATGAAAATCTTGTAGTAACACTGCTTCTGCGTCGCGTTGTAGCCACCTTCCGTGGTGCGGTGCCAGGGGAGTTCCAGCTTGAGGTAGGGCTCCGCCGTGCCGTTTGACGTGTCGGTCTCGGCGTTGTTCCAGTGCTGGGGATACATATACATCGGGTGCGCATCGAAATAGTCTCCGGTCTTGCTGACGAGCGGTTTGATCTTGTCTCCGTCCTGCGTGTCTTTGTAAGCGAACATCTTTTTGTTGCCGACGTAGGAGAAATACTGCGGACTGGGATCCTCCCCGCCAATAGTTACCGTATTGACACCGTTGACCAGGTAAATGGCCATATCTTCCAACATGGGCTCCCAGACCGAGTCGCCAAGCGTTACGCTTTCCGCCACTTTGATGGAGACGGTCAGTTTGCTGGCATAGCGGACCAGTTCGATGGCCCCTTTGGCCACGATGTTGGACGTGCGGCTGAGCAGATCGAGGACGACGGAGCCGCTCATCAAGAAGTTTTCCTGCTTGTAGTTCGAATTCAGCAGGTTGGGATAGTTCGTGGGGGGTGTCAGGACGAAGTCCGTTTCGACTTCCAGCGCTTCCAGTTCGTTCAGGGATGTTCCGCTCAGGTCCAACTCATTCGAAACCAGTGTGCCGGGGTAGTTAGCGATGGCGAAGACAGTCGCATGGTACACCTCGGAGGGCGTTTTCGGGAAGATATACGTGTTGACATCTTCATCGGTGAGATCCAGCAGGAACACGTCGCTGCCCCGCTGACCGGATTCGCGTCGGACATGGAAGACGGCATCCGCATTGCGATCGGGATTTTTGCCCGGGTAGAAGAAGAAGTCCACGGAACTGATCAAGTTCTCGTTGTATTTGTCTTCACCGTCCCGTGAATCGCCCGAATCGGATTTGGTGGGAATGACATCCCCGCAATGGACGGAGATCTCAATGCCCGATCCTTCCGGCAACACCGGGTCCTTGGCGCAGGAAGAAACCAGCACCAGGACAGCCAGCAGGCAATATGAGAGGCGGCGTATCATCGGACGAATCGGTAGATGCTTCGGTTTAACTCGGAATCGGCGCCAATCACCTGCCCGTCAATGGTTTCTACCAGGAAGGAGAGTGTAATGGAGTATTCTTCTTCTCCGACAGGGAAACTGGGATTGGGCCGTATAGAGATGGTGATCTCTCCTCCGTTAACATTCGGATTGATTTCGGCGATTTCAGGCTCGATAATGAAAGCGCTGGCATCGCCCACCGGGTTGATCATCAGGCGCCCGTTGATGGGTGCTGTAATAGTACATCTTCCCAACGCTGCAGTACCAGGCTTGAACAAAACATCATAGTGGTCCGAAGAAGTTTCTCTAATATTGGCCGTGGCCCCATCAACAATAAAAGGACTGGCTATCAGCGTCCCTTCGGAGAAATCAATATAATGCCGGTTGT
>Ga0310786_10010526_pt1 | contig 11615 bp, 11 predicted proteins | sample AusTroGonzalo_MG_FD_203881 | JGI IMG/M metagenome (GOLD analysis project Ga0310786, IMG submission 203881) | Bovine rumen microbial communities from tropical cattle in Woodstock, Queensland, Australia - Gonzalo_03 (v2) (version 2) | ecosystem: Host-associated > Mammals > Digestive system >... | reverse complement strand
CCGCCCGGTGGGGCTCCGCGCCGAAGTCCGCGCTGCAAGCCCATGCCGCCTGATTCCAGGCGTCGCGGCTGATGGTCGCCATGCCGTGATGCTGAAAATACTCGTTCCACCAGTGCGCGAAGATCACATCCGGCTTGTGTTGGCGGATCACCCGGATGCACTGCTGGTAGAATTCACGCGTGGCGTCTACGCCGAAGTCCGGCACGTCGTAGCACTCGAAACTCGCGACGCCGAGCCGTTCGTGAGCCTTCACGGCATCGCGCTTGAAACGCCTGACCGCGTTGGCGGAGTCGCCGGGATGCGTGTAGGCCTCATCGCCGTTCCCGAAACAGAAAACGTCCACCTGTATTCCGCTTTTTACCATCTTGGCGATGGTACCGCCCATGGCGATCACCGAATCGTCGAGATGCGCCCCTAAAACCAATGCCCTTTTCATGAAAAACCTCAATTCCGGTTGATGTTCTTTTGATTACGCTTAAATATAACGCTTTTTCAAGCTTGAAACAACGCGAAAACTGCTGTATATTGGGCGCATTGTGATAAATGTGAATCGCGGGAGCACTCATGGATATCGCCGCACTTAACAGCTTGGTCTTCGCGAGTTTGGGACAGGAAAAACTGTTGTGGGAGTACCGCGACATCCTTCTTCGGCTGGTCGGCGTGGTGATCGATTTCCGCAACGCGCAGGGGGAATCTCTGCGTCTCGCATCATTGAAACATTTCAACCCCTACTGCGTGATGATCCGCAACACCGCGGTCGGCGGAGAGGCGTGCAACCGGTGTTCACGCGAACAGGTGTCCGTCGCGATCGACAAACGTGAGTGTCACACCTACTGCTGCCACGCGGGACTTACGGAGCTGACTCTGCCGCTTTTCGATTCTTCCGGAGTCTTCATCGGTTGCATGAACTCCGGACAGTTTCTGATGGAAAACGCAGCGGTCTTCGGAGATGACGAATTGCGCGAAGTCGCCGAGCGCTGCGGTCTCGAGTTTTCCCAGGTCGCCGAACTTTACCGCCGCTCCCCGCGGCTTACGTCCGAACAGCTGGAAGGGATCACGGGGTATCTCGCACTGATCGGCAGACTCATCACCCGCACCCACGACCGGCTTTCATTCATGGCCAAAGTCGACGCGCCGGATCGGGCGGAGTTGATCCGCAAATATGTGGAAGAAAACTACATGAATAAAATCACCGTCGCCGGATCATCGAGGCGTTTCTTCATGAGCCAGGGGTATTTCCTGCACTTCTGCCGCAAGGAACTCGGAATGAGTTTCATGAGCTATGTGACGATGTTCCGCGTTTCCAAGGCCTGTGAGATGCTGACCGAGACCGAATTGCCGATCTCGGATGTCGCCGAACTCTGCGGCTTCGGCGGCATGTCGCAATTCAATCGGAATTTCCGCGCGGCGATGGGTATGACTCCGCGCGCCTACCGAAAGAATTCATGACCTGAAATTGGCGTCTTTGTCAAGCCACGCGGTAGGTCACGCATGGGTGACCCGGCATCCTATCCCCGCCCCCACCCCTAAAACGCAAACCGGCGGCCGGGACTCCTCCCAGCCGCCAGTTACACATCACTTCAGCAGCTCTTTCTCCTGCTTCTCCCACTCCGGCGGAAAGCTCTTCCGCAGCACCGTCATGGTGAGGTCGGACTCGCCGAGGATCAGCTTGTGGACGATCTTCGGCGAGAGGAGAGTGAGGCGAACCGCCTTCGCCACCGTGTCGAATAGCGGCAATACCTATCGGCGCATAATCATCCCGCTTTTCAAAAAATTTGAGATATATATCACTTACGTGGAATAAGTCCACGCGCACTTGGCCCTGTCGGGTCCTCCGGGACTCGGCAGAGCCTTTTGTGTTTTAAACGCTTCACACCCAACCACAAGGAGGTAAAAACAAATGCAAATCGAGGTGTCGAAGAATGAGTTGGCCGGAGCGTTGAGCGCTCTGGGAAAGTTGGTCTGCAGAACGGCTCCGGTGGAGCTCTTCCGGTCGCTGCGGATTGAAGGCAAGGAAAACAAAATCGAGCTCCAGACCACCAGCATCGACGAGGTGCTGACCTGTACCATCCCCGCCGAGGGAGCGGGCGAGTTCCGCGTCGTCGTGAATTTCGACGAGTTCCGCACCGTCGTCCGTTACGGGCGCAACAAGTCGACGGTTCTCGTTTATGAGGACGGACGGTTCGGTGTCGACAGCACCCTGATGCGTACCGGCCACGTCGATTGGCCGGAAGAGCAGCACGAAGAGGGCGAGTGCAAGGTCGCCGAGCTGCCGGAGAACTTCATCGGCAAATACTTGGCGACCGCGGCTCCGATCGTGGATCGCAACGGCTATCGTCAGGTATTGCGAGGTATCCACCTCTGCAAGTATGGCGTGGTCGTCACCAACGGCAAGGAGCTCTTGCACATCGACCTTCCGCTGCCCATCGAAGATCTGACGATCCCGTTCCCGCACGCACTCTTGGCGACGAAGTGCGAAGACGCGGGGCGAGTCGTGACGTGGTGCGAAAAGGAGTGCCGTTACTTCCGCTTCGAGTTCGGCAAGTGGCGGTGGTCCGGCAAAGCGCTGGTCGGCAACTATCCCGATTGGCGCAGAGTGATCCCCGAGCAGGGCAATTTGACCCACATCGTCAATTTCGACGTCGACCGGGTGGAACAGATGGCGACCTTCCTCAAAGGCGTTCCGGACAATCCGCCCAACAACCCGATCATGCTGTCGATGGGCAAGGAATCTGCTCTGCATGTCGCCTCCGAAAGCGGTATGCAGATCGACATCCCGGCATCGTTCCTGACCTACTGGGGCGACTTGAAGCTCACGGTCAACAAGAACCTGCTGCTGCGGCTGCTCAACGAGGGGCATCGCCGCCTCGCCATCGCCAACGACAGCGCTCCCTTCATCGCCACGGGCGGCATCGGTCGTTATATCGCCATGCCGCTCGCTCCCCATAAGCAAATCGTTCAACCCCAAACCCAACCAAAGGAGGAATCCCAAATGAACGAAAGCATCCCCAACGTGGCTGCCCCGCTGCAGCCGGTCACCCCGATCATCAACACCGAACCCGCGGCCGTCAATCCGTTGGACGAACTCGCCGCCGCGATCGACGAATTCAAGGCTCGTTTGCGCGCCATGTTCGACGAATCGACGCTCTTGAGCCGCAAGGTCAAAGAGGTCGCCCTCGCGAACAAGCAGAAGGAGCGCGACTTCGTTCAGGCGAAGCGTACCCTCGAACGCATCCGGATGGCGATCTAACGCCAGCAAACATCAACCCCAGAGAGGTCTGCGGCAACAATGCCCCGGCCTCTCGTATTTTTTAAGGAGAAGAAAAATGCTGAAACTCAATGCCGCCTATTCCAAGAAGGTCCCCGCCGAAGGGGAGTACACCAGCCAGAGCTATCATGCGTCCATCGAAGTCGAGCTCCCGGACGGTCTCAGTCAGGAGCAACTCAACGACAAGATCCACGCGACCTTTGCAATGGTGCGCGAGTCCGTCGAAGCGGAACTCGGCGAAAACAACGCCCGTAAAAACGGCGAGCTTCCGCCGCAGGAAACCGCGAATCCCGCTCCGCAGGGCAATCGGTCTGCCGGTGCCAACAACACGGTTCCGGCGAGCCCCAAGCAGATCAGCTATCTCTTGTCTCTCGCCAATCGTCGCGGGATCACTCCGCAGCAGATCGCGGCGCAGCACAATGTCGCCAACGTCGATCAGCTCACGAAGCGCCAGTGTTCCGCTCTCATCGAGCAGTGGAAGGCGGCGTAAGCATGGAGACGGTGGAAAAACTGCGCGAGGCTCCGCATTTCAGCTATACCTCGCTCAACACCTACTTGCAGTGCCCGATGAAGTACGCCCTGCGCTACATCGAACTCGCTCCGGTCGAAAGGATCGGGGCGAGTTTCCCGTTCGGGCGGGCGTTTCACGCGGTGCTGTCTGCACGGGCGATCAACGGAGCGACGTTTACGCTGAACGACGGCCTGGATTGTTTTGCCGAGGTCTTCAAGGCGGAAACCGATGCCGCTGGAGCGGCGCTGGCCTACAAGCCGGACGAGTCTTTCGACGGCTGCATCGGCAAGGCGGGCGATATGCTGGCGGTCGCGTTCGACAACTGGCAGGACGACTACACCGTCAAGAGCGTTGCCGAGCCGTTCTCCGTGACGATCCCTGGTGTCGAACGTCCGCTGATCGGCGAATTCGATCTGGTGGTCGAGGACGGCGGACGCGAGTGCTGTATCGTGGACTGGAAAACCGCCAGTTCGAGATGGCCTGCCGGTAAAGCGGATTTCGAGCATCAGGCAACGGCATATTGCTACGCGTTCCGTGCCAAGTATCAGCACAACCCGCTCTTCCGGTACGATGTCTACACCAAGACGAAGGTCCCGCAGGTCGGATGCTGGTACACGGTACGGACGGAAGACGAACTGAACCGCTTCGAGGGGCTCTGCCGTCAGGTGGAGCGCTGCGTCGATGCCGGAGCATTCTACCGCAACGAAAGCCAGATGAACTGCGCCGATTGTCCGTACAGGGATCGGTGCCGCAAAGGAGGTGTCAAATGAGCCTGATGATGTGCGAAGGCAAATACGTCGGTCGTGATGAGATCGCCAATGTGCCGACGCCGGAGGGAACCACGAGCTGGAAGCCGGTTCCGCACATGGACGTGATCGACGCCGTGACGGAAGCGGTGAAGGCGAAAAACTGGCAGATCCTCGACGAGCAGTACGGCTTGGCGAGGGAAGGTCAGCGGATGTTCGGCGTTATGCGGATCAACAACAGCAGTTCGCCCGAGTGGAGCCGCTGCATCGGCATCCGCAACAGCCACGATCAGAGCCTCAGCGTCGGTCTCGCGGCGGGCATCTCCGTGATGTGCTGCAGCAACTTGGCGTTTGGCGGGGCGATGGTGCTCAAGAGACGCCACACGAGCCGCATCGAATTGGGCAATCTGGTCTTGACTGCCGTCGATGAGCTTGAAATGGAGTTTCTGAACCTCGAAACCGTCTCCGAAGACCTGAAGCTCCACGAAGTCCGTGCCGACGAAGCCAGAGCGGTGATCGTGAGAGCCGCCGAGGTCGGAGCGGTCAACAGTTGCGACATCGTGCCGATCTTTCGGGAGTTCCAGAAGCCCTGTCACGAGGAGTTCGCAGAACCGACGCGGTGGTCGCTCTTGAACGCCTTTACCGAACACGCGAAGAAATACAGTCCCGGTCGTGCTGATGTCTGCTACCGCGGACTGTCGCGACTTTTCGGCTTGAACGGCGACCGGCCTGAGCTGTGGAGGTGATCATATGAACTGTCCTGTCTGCGGAAAAATCGCAAACCTCAAGACCACCGTTCGTACGGCAACCACGGCGGCGGGAATAGGCGCTGGCGGCTACTTGGCTTCTACCGGAGCTTCTACGGGAGCCGCCATCGGGACGGCGCTTTGTCCGGGCGTCGGAACCTTGGCCGGTAGCATCCTCGGCATCCTTCTCGGAGCTGCTGCCGGTGGTGCTGCCGGTCACGCGGTCGGCAAGTACGTCGACGAGGGGATCATCAGAACCTACCGTTGCGACTACTGCGGCTACTCGTGGAGGGCTGCGTAATGGAACCGCGGTGCCCTTACTGCCGATCCGAGGAGGTCATTCCTTGGGACGACGGCTATATTTGCTTGGAGTGCGGCGGAGAGTTCTAAGCCGTGCCAAATCGATCCTCCTTGCCCAGGGGGATCTTTTTTTGGCCCTGTCATCGCGGCAAAAAAAATCGGGGGAGCGAACTCCCCCGTGGTGCTTTTTGGGGCAATCCCATACGCTTCATACAGAACGTACAGTCTTTTTTTGCTCCTACTTGAACGCAATGTGAACGTACCCGGAGCGGTTGGTCAGTTTGCCGGTACCATCAGGGCGCTTGATGTCACGGCGGAGCGCAACACCGAACAGGCGCATCATGGCGTCCGGGCAATCGCGCTGAAAGTGGCGCTGATTGTAGGCTGGCAACCCGCTGCCCGGTGCGAAGTCGCAGTAGGCCCTGAAAAGATCCTCGCCGGTGACGCTGTACCCGACCTTGTGGACCAGCACACTGCTCAGGAAAAAACCGATGGGATCGGAGGCGTTGAAAAGATAATCCAGAGCCCTCCGCTGGCTGTCGCTGCACGGGAGGCGGCTGGAGCCGGACATGATAACCGCCTTGGCCCCGTCGAGCGCCCAGTTGAGGATGCCGGAACCTTCCTCCGCAAGAAGCTTGTCGGCGAAATTCGGGATCGGATTGCCGGGTCTGTAGTTCTTACACATCACCCAACGCAAGCGGCGATCCCACGCCGACTTGTCGTCCTGGCTCTCAAAGTGCATGATCGGCATCGAGTTGCCGACGATGAAGACATTGTAAGTGCCGGTGATCGTTTCGTGCTGGTTGGAGTTTTTAAGCTCCGCGCGCAGTTTGTCGTCGCCTACCAGCGATTTGAGGACATGCATACCGCCAGCAGAGAAAAACGAGGTGTTCGACTCCTTGCCGGTGAGCAGTGTCTTGTCCATGAAGAAGCTCGTCTCGAAACGCCCGGTGATCTGCTCAGGACGGATCTGGGTGACGTTGGCATCGCCGATCAACCCCTCGGCGATATTGGCAAGCGTACCCTTGCCACTACCACCGGAGCCGGTCATCAGCAGGATGGACTGGGTAATATTTTTCCCGGTGAGAATTTGGCCGATGTACTTCTGCACCAAATCTTTGTTGTCAAACGTAAGCAAGTTGTCGAGCAGCTCAGAAAGGAACCGCGGACACTGCGCGCCGGGACAATAGGGAATCTCGCAGCGATTGCGGCTGCGGTAGTCGGGCGAGAAAGGATGCAGAACCCACTCGCCGGTGTCATCCAGTTCCAACACCCCATTGGCGACATGGATGAAGATTTTATCCGTGCGCCGAAAGAAGTTGCGCTGCCCGCAGGCGGACGGCAGAAACCTCAGCATACCCGACAGCACGGACTGTCTGCGCTTGTCTTCAAGCGCATCTTCACCGGACTCTTTTGCCCACTCGTGGATGAAGAGATCCAGCAGACTGCGTATCTCTTCATGACTGCGGGGCGTCCAAAGACCGGTGTCAGGATTGTAGAGGTAGAATTTTTTCTCCTCCACCACGTAAACGATCTTCTCCGCCATGGCGAAGAATTTGGCCGCGCCCTGTTCGTTGAACCGTTCGATTCTTCCCTTGGGCCCGACCACAAACAGTTTGCCGAAGCGATTTTCGACTTCGACGAGAATGGATGATTTAATAATCATCGTACCCTCCTTGTTAGTTGTGGGGTTATGCGCCCAATATAGCAGTGTCGTCGTAAGTGCGCAAACCACAATGTGATATGCAAAAAATCGCAGGCAAGGAACCGTAAAAATTGGCTGGAATCGGCAAGGACACCGTGCAGATGAAGGAAACAAGCCGAAGCAATGGGAGTACCGGCATCAAAAAAAAATTCGAAAATTTTTTGCACCGCGATGCGACGGCCGGCTCTGCTCAAGGTCTGCTGGGAAAAATGTGACGGAAATGTGACATTCTTTGTCTGAACAGGCTACTTTCGGCGGGTTTCGGCAACAATGGGCAAAAAAAAGAGACTTGAGGTTATTTGACCTCAAGTCTCATTGTTTTTATGGTACACCCAGGGGGGGTCGAACCCTCAACCTTCTGGTCCGTAGCCAGACGCTCTATCCAATTGAGCTATGGGTGCGCAACAGTCATATAATATAACCGCGCTACGCCGCTTTTTCAAGCGGCCAAGCCGCACAGTTCCGAAACGTCCTTAACGTTTCGAGAACTGGAACCGGCGACGCGCTCCCGGCTGACCGGGCTTCTTGCGTTCCTTGACGCGGGCGTCGCGAGTCATCATCCCCGCCGCCTTCAGCGCGGCGCGCAGCGTTTCGTCGTACTTGACGAGAGCGCGGGCCGCCGCATGACGCAGCGCTCCGGCCTGACCGGAGATGCCGCCGCCGTCGAGGTTCGCCGAGAAGTCGTACTTGCCTTCGCCGTCGACGACCTTGAAGACCTGCTGGATGTAACCGCAGAGCGCTTCGCTCGGGAAGTACTCCGCCAAAGCTTTTCCGTTGACCGTCTGCTTGCCGGTACCGGGAGTCAGACGAATCCGCGCCACCGCGCATTTCCGGCGGCCGACCGCCAACACTTCATCGTTCTTCTTCGCCATCGTCAATTACTCCACCGTGACTTTTACCGGCTTCTGCGCCGCGTGCGGATGCTCCGCGCCGGCGTAAACCTTGAGCTTGCTGAACTGGGCGCGACCGAGACGGCCGTGCGGCATCATGCCCCAGACCGCCTTCTTGATGATCTCTTCCGGATTCTTCTCGCGAAGTTCCTCGACGGTCGTTTCGTAGTAACCGCCGCGGAAACCGGTGAACGTAGCATAGGTCTTGCGCACTTCCTTGTGACCGGTAAAGACCGCCTTCGCCGCATTGACGACCACGACGAACGCGCCGGTGTCGATGTGCGGAGTATAAGTCGGTTTGTCTTTGCCGCGCAGCGCGTTGACGATCTTGACCGCCAGACGGCCGACCGGCATTTCGGAGGCGTCGAACACGATGTGCTCGCGCTTGATCTCGCCGACTTTTGCCAAATAAGTCTTCATAGTTGCTTCCACTGACTTTTTGAGTTTTGCCAACCCTTTTACGTCCCGGAGCCGCCGCCGCTTCGCACTTCGTCGGCAACACCTTGCGGACACTCTGTCGCATCTGCCGCACGAGGCTTCGGGCACGGGGCGCGATGATCGGGATACGCCGCTCTGCCCTGCCTTATGTCCGGCAGATTTATAATATACCTCCGGATCTCCGGATTGTCAAGCGCCATTGCCTTTCAGCGGCGCTTGCCGCGTTTGGCCGCCGCTCCCGCTTCGAGGGGGACGACGTGTCCGGTGACCTTGCAGACGTACATCCGGTCGATGAGCACGCGGTCTCCTTCGAGGTGCTTGATCGAAACGTAGACGTCGTACTCCTGCGCCGGATAGGCGGGATCGAACGGGGCGCCGATGTAGAACTGCACCTTGCAGTCGACTCCGGTGACGACCACCGTCTCGGCGGCGGTGAGCTTGGTCCGTCCCATGTAATACGGATGGTAACCCCGCTTCGACCGGTAGAGCGGCAGGAACTTGCGCAGGAACGGATTGTGGCTGAACGGCACGAAGCTGTCCAGCCCGCGCACGTAGCTGCCGTCCGGCTTTCTGACCATGATGCTCGGCATGTGGACGATCTTGGCGTCCTGGATCTTGACCTCGACGGCGATCCCGTCGGCGGCGTCGGATTCGTTCCGGCGCGCCGGGGTGCCGGTGCGGCCGTCGAGGCGGATCGGCGTGACGTTGCTCGCGCCGTAGAGCTTCGCGAGGCTCGCGGGAACGGGGGTGTTCCGGTCGTTCGCCTGCGAGATGCAGGCGGTCTCGCCGGAAGCGAGGAAGTTCTTGAGTTCCCACCCGGCTCCGTAGCCGTTTTTGAGCGCGCGATAGACGTCGGCGTTGTCCGCCGTGACTTCGGCGACGTAGCGCTTGCCGACCGTATCGAGGTTGGCGCGGGTGGCGAATCCGGGATTGGCGGCCTTGATGTCATCCCAGGTGAGAAGCGTCATCACGTCGAGGTTGATGCGCGCCCGGCCGAGCTGGAGCTGACGGTACTTGTCGTCGCCGATCAGCTTCGCCATCTCGTCGAAGTACCCCTGCCAGCGGACGAGATTGGCGGGCGAGTGGAGCCGCCGCATCGCGCGCGGATCGTCGTAGTATATGAAATAGTTGGGATCGCTGACCGACTCCTCGTGGGCTTCGCGCAGATACTTGATCATCAGATCGGCGGCGGGGCCGAAGCAGTGGTCGCAGTATTCCCGGACGATCCGGTCGACGGAGTCGTTCACGTCGTCGGTCAAACGGATCTGGACGTAGTCGTTGAGCTGCTTGAACGCGCAGTTGTGGATTACGCTGCCGCCCATCTCGCTGATGATGTAGCGGGTGCCGTTGTCGTAAGCGAACTTGATGTTTTCGGCGTTGCGCCAGACGCCGGGGAAGAGCGCGTAGGCGCGGATGCCGTGCGGATAGAGCACGGGATAGCTCCACCACCACATCTTGCCGGCGATGCGTCCCCACGCTTCGAACTCGTCGTGGAACTTGACGTTGTAGGGGTGGCTGAGCGGCTTCGAAAAATCCTGCACCAGCGGGGCGACGATGACGCTCAAATTCGCGGGGAATCTGGTCCCCGGTTTCGGCGGAATGCCGGTCATCGACGGCTGGTAGGCGATCATGCGGATGACGAGCCGCGGATACTTCGCGAGAAACGCGTTGCCGAGCTCGATCAGGTAGTCGTAGTAAGGTCCGCCGGGGCTCTGATACTTTTTCTCGAGCGCCTTGCAGTTCGGGCACTCGCAGAAGCCGCCCGCGCGGTCGTTGAACGAAAGGTCGATCATCGCGTAGTCGTCGAGGTTGTACTTTTCGTACTTGAGGACGGTCTCGATGTTCTCGGTGAGGATGCGGCGGACGTCGGGGTTCGAGAAGCAGAGCTGACGGTCGGCGACGCGCTTGCCCTCCTTGTCGAGGGTGAAGTATTCGGGGTGATCCTTGAAATAGGCCTTGTCGGCGAGGGAAAGATGCGGTCCCGCCCACTGCTTTTCGAAACTGCCGGGCTTGTGTCCGCCGGGGGGGAAGAACGCGGACAGTCCGTGACAGGTGGGGCCGATGTACTTCCAGCCGTCCTGCGGACTTGCGCCGGAGTAGTTGGGCTGGAGGAAACAGCGGTTGCGCCGCAGATACGCCTGAACGCCGGGGTGCTTTCTAGCCGACGGCCACGGGCCGCCGAGTTCGAGGCTGTAAAAGCTTGGCGCGTGCTTGTAGTCGATGGGATCGAGTTCGAGCGTCGGCCGGTGCGGAACGTAGGCGTCGCCGTCCCACGGACCGAACCAGCGGCAGCCGCAGAACTTTTCCAAAAAGTCGTAAACGGCGGCGACGGTGCCGAATTTGCCGTCGCCGTAGATGTAGATGTCGTTGCCGACGCTCTTGATCCGGCGCTCGCGGACGCCGGTGAAGGGCCGGTCGTCGCCGGGAGCGCGCTTGCCGACGATGATCCGGGGGCCGCCCGACTGGTAGGCGAGCGGGATGCTCGCGCCGGTGATCATTTTCAGATGGTCGCTCAGATCCTTGAGCGCGGCGCGGTATACGGGATCGAGGTTTTCGGTGTCGTAGCCGATGGTGTAGCGGCTTCTGCCCTCTTGGGCGATCGCGATCTTTCCGTCCGCGGCGAACGCCGCCGCACAGCACAGCGCGGCGATGATGGTGAACAAGCGTTTCATGGAATACCCTCCCCGGTTTTGCTCTGTCGCGCCGCGGCCTTCGGCGAAGGCGGAAGCGCCGTCGGATAACTCCGACTTGTCCGACAGGTCGGAGTTCAAAAAAAAGCGCGGGAGACCGCCGCCGGAGATGTCGCGAACTCCGGCGGCGGCTCCGCGCCGTGTTGTCTTACGCCAGCTGCTTGAACTTCAGCACGCCGTTCTCGTCCGTGAACTTCCAGCCGGCCCAGTCGCCGCTTGAAATCGCGGTGTCGTAGGCGACGCTCGTGATCTCCGTACCGCCGATGTAGAACTCGAAGGTCGTCGTGGCGTCGAACGCCGCCGTCGCGATGCTCCACTCCG